>ERZ1023415.13-NODE-13-length-125545-cov-28.895816_pt1 | contig 125545 bp, 117 predicted proteins | sample MGYA00380510_ERZ1023415 | MGnify/ENA primary metagenome ERZ1023415 (study PRJEB33173, sample SAMEA4830299) | metagenome | study: EMG produced TPA metagenomics assembly of the PRJEB25223 data set...
TTTGATTAGCTCATAAATACTAAATAGTTTGTAACTCTCGTTACTGTTTGTTTGAAATTAACGTTGACATATTGTCATTCAGTTTTCAATGTTCATTTAACACTTACAATACATTATTGTATCTAAATCAATTTAATAAGTCAAGAATAAATTCTTTCGTTTATTTCTTGTTTCTTGTTAATTAATTCAACAAATAATATCTTATAATGTTTCGTTTAAAAGTTCAATAGTCAAAATTACACTTTATTAACATTAACTTTAAGGTTTTTACTTAAAGTTTTCAATTAATTAATCTGTTTTTGACGACTTTTATATAGTATCAAGTAATAAGACTATCGTCAATCAATTTATTAGAGTTTTTAAGGTTAAATTTACCTTATCAGTGAATTAATTTCTTCATTAAGAACAATTAGACTTTATAGTGTAATTAGCTTTTTCTACGCACCCATTTATCCATTTATCATCTGTTTCTAATTTGCCTCACAATTACATGAGTTCATACAGAAAAATAGGCAACCTCTCAAGAGAAGTTGCCTAGTTCATTAGTCTAAAGTTTTTAGTTATTATCTTTTTCTTTACATTCTTTGCATGTGCCGTAAATTTCCATTCGATGATGTGTAATATCGAAGTCAGTAACATGTTGTGCTAAGTGTTCAACTTCATCAAGTTGAGGATAATGGAAGTCTACGATTTTACCACATTTTTCGCATATAACGTGATAATGATTATGTGTATTGAAATCAAATCTACTTGATGCGTCACCATATGTGAGTTCCTTAACTATGCCAATATCTTTAAATACTCTTAGATTATTATAGATAGTTGCTACACTTATATTAGGAAAATCAGGTGAAAGTGCTTGGTAAATCTCATCCGCAGTTGGATGTGAATGTGAAGAAATGAGATAACGTATAATTGCTTGTCTTTGTGGTGTAATACGTATGCCTGCTTTTCTTAAAGACGCAATTGATTCTTCAAGTTCATGTTCAATTGACTCTAAATCCGCACTCATTGAATTCACCATCTTTCTAATTAATAATTATTATTACTTAATATTAATATAACTGTTCGTAATAATGAATGTCAATAAGTACGTATTGTTTTCAGTCAATAGCCTTTATTTAAGTCCACCCTATTCTCAATTACATCATTCTTATTGAGAAAATGCTTTAAATTCTTCTCAAAAATTGCTGTAACATCTCGATTAATATGCTTATCATTACCTGTGATATGAGCTGTAATTGTTACATTATTTAAATCATATAATGGATTATCGCTTGCGAGCGGTTCATTTTCAAATACATCTAAATAGGCATGTCTAATGATTTGATTTCTTAAAACATCTATTAATAGTAATTCATCGACGACAGTACCTCGTCCTATATTAATAAACAATGCATCGTCTCTCATTTGTTCAAAATGGTGTTTCTGAAGCAAGTGTATTGTTTCATTCGTTTCAGGTAAAGAATTAACAATAATATTTGCTTCTCCAATCACTTTATCAATTTCTTCTATAGTATATGTTTCGTCAAAGTGATCTTTCATATGACCTGATTTACTGACTCCGACAATTTTCATTCCAAACGCTTTGGCCAAATACGCAGTTTTTTGCGCAATAGCACCAGTGCCTAAAAATAAAAGTGTTTCACCGTTCACCCTATGACCTGTCAATTTAGAGTCAAATCGATGTGCCAATTGATTCTCATATGAAGTTCGCATTTTTTTATAATCATCTAAAATAAATGCAATAATATACTCTGATAGTTGTTTAGCTTGTACGCCTCTCCCGTTTGTAACGATAATTCCTCTTTCATTAATATAGTCTAATGGAAGGTTATTTACTCCTGTAGCATACCAAGCAATCCATTTTAAATTTTTACATTCTTCTATGAATGCTTTATCTATACTTCCATCATACCCAATGAGTATATCTAATGTTTCCCTATCTTCAGTTGGAATGGTTTCCGCTTTTTTATAAAACTTAAACTCCTCATTAGGAAACTTTTTAATAAGTTCATCTTCTAAATCTTTCAATCTAATCAGGCTTACGATTTTCACTTAAATCACCCCAGGATATTTTTTAATTCCTCTATCTGAGTTTTGACTTTAACTTTTTCAATAACATCCATAATATATCCATTTTCATCAATCACAAACGTCGTTCTAACAATACCCATGCTTTCTTTGCCGAAAGATTTCTTTAATTGGTAAACACCTACTTCATTTGCCAACTTATAATCTTCGTCGACTAATAAGTCGAAGTTAAGTTGATGCTTTTCGATAAAGTTTTGATGTTTCTTTTTAGAATCTCCGTTAATTCCATAAACATCTACGTCAAGTTCATTAAAATCTGATAAATGGTCTCTAAAGTCACATGCTTCAGTTGTACATGTCGGTGTATTGTCTCTTGGATAGAAATATAAGATTGCTTTACGCCCTTTTAATGTTTCATTAGTAATTACCTCTCCATTTTGATTTTCTAATGAAAATGAAGGAAATTGTTCGCCTTTATTTAACATATGCTCACCTATTTCTTAATAATGTTGATTTTATGATACGATATTAGATGAAAATATTAAATTAAAAGAGGTTGATAGATATGAATTTTACTGAAAGCGAACGTCTTCAGGAACTATCTAATGAATATATATTAGGTGGCGTTAATTCACCTTCACGTTCTTATAAGGCAGTTGGTGGCGGCGCTCCAGTTATGATGAAAGAAGGTCATGGTGCTTATTTATATGATGTAGATGGCAATAAATTTATTGATTATCTTCAAGCATATGGACCAATCATTACTGGTCATGCACATCCACATATTACTGAGGCAATTCAGGATCAAGCTGCTAAAGGTGTTCTATATGGCACGCCTACTGAACTTGAAATTGATTTCTCTAAAAAGTTAAGAGAAGCTATTCCCTCACTAGAGAAAATACGTTTCGTCAATTCAGGTACTGAAGCAGTGATGACAACGATCAGAGTTGCTCGTGCCTATACTAAGAGAAATAAAATTATTAAGTTTGCCGGATCTTATCATGGTCATTCTGATTTAGTTCTTGTTGCTGCTGGAAGTGGTCCTTCTCAATTAGGTTCTCCAGACTCAGCAGGTGTCCCTCAAAGCGTTGCTCAAGAGGTAATTACTGTACCTTTCAATGATATCGAATCATACAGAGAAGCAATCGATTATTGGGGAGATGAAATTGCGGCTGTACTTGTTGAACCGATTGTTGGTAACTTTGGTATGGTTATGCCTCAGCCAGGATTTTTAGAAGAAGTGAATAAAATCTCACATGATAATGGTACATTAGTAATTTACGATGAAGTGATTACAGCATTCCGTTTCCATTATGGTGCTGCCCAAGATTTATTAGGTGTTAAACCTGACTTAACTGCATTCGGTAAAATCGTTGGAGGTGGCTTACCTATTGGTGGTTACGGCGGTCGCCAAGATATTATGGAACATGTTGCGCCATTAGGACCTGCGTATCAAGCTGGAACGATGGCTGGAAATCCATTATCTATGAGAGCAGGTATTGCTTTATTAGAAGTATTAGAACAAGACGGTGTCTATGAAAAATTAGATCAATTAGGTCGACGCCTCGAAGAAGGATTACTTAAATTAATCGAAAAACACAATATTACAGCCACAATTAATAGAATATATGGCTCACTGACATTGTACTTCACAGATGAAAAAATTACGCATTATGAACAAGTTGAAAATTCAGATGGCGAAGCCTTTGCTAAGTTCTTCAAATTAATGTTACATCAAGGTATTAATTTAGCACCTTCAAAATTTGAAGCTTGGTTCTTAACTACAGAACACACAGAAGAAGACATTGATCAAACACTCGAAGCAGCTGATTATGCATTTAGCCAAATGAAAAATTAATCACCCTTCTTAAAAATAATCTTATTGGCCAGAACAAAAACTTTATTGAGGATAGATAAACTTAATATTGATGGCGACACGCCTGCAGGAATAGCATGTGTCTTGAGACTACTTGTAAGTCAGTTGATTTTTAAAAGACAGGCTACGCAGTAGCTGATTGATATTGAGCTCATAAAATGGCTCAACATCTAATCATCCTTGCGGGGGTGATAATACGAATTCTTAAATTCTAGAATTCTGTATCACTCCCAAGCCATGCCCGCGGCAAGGGAGCTAAACAATACGAAGTGTTTATAATCATAGTCTTAGATTCAAACCTCTGCTCAATCCGGGCAGAGGTCTTTTTTGTATCACAAAATTTTCAAAAAGAATGTGCAAAGATCATTTGTATTAACTTGAAAATTTTAGCATCTCGGTGTATAACAATAATGAATGAGAATATATAATTATATAATTCAAAATTAAATCGAAGGAGCGTTATATTTGAGACTAGGAGCTCGGATTTTCAAAACTGGTATAGCCATCATATTAGCTATGTCTATCGCTTCTTTACTTCCGGCAAATATTGGTCTGAAAGCACTCGCTGGTGTCAGTGCAGTTGTAGCGATGCAACCCAGTGTTTATCGCTCTATTAAAACTGTTTCAGAACAAGCCATAGGTAATATTATTGGTGCCATACTTGCCGTGACCATGGTAACTATTTTTAGTAATAACTTCATCATAATGGGTGTTACGGTTATCTTATTAATCGCAATTCTATTCAAATTTAACCTAGCCCACGTTGCTACCCTAGCAAGTGTGACTGCTCTAGTAATTATGGGGCAACACACTGGTTCTTTCTATGTAGCGGCATTCTTTAGATTCGCTCTCGTAATGATAGGTGTACTAAGTTCCTCAATTGTCAATTTAGTATTTCTACCTCCAAAATTTGAAACCAAAATTTATTACAACTCAATGAATATTTCATCTGATATCTTTGTGTGGTTTAAACTTGTGCTTAATGATACTTCAGAATTTCATAATATTAAGCAAGACTGTTCACAACTTAACTCACGTATCACTAAATTAGAGCAAATCTATGATTATTATAATGAAGAGAAACCTTTAACTAAGAAGCATATCTATCAACAGAATAGAAAGAAGATACTATTTAAAGAAGTAGTAAGAACGACTAGACAAGCCTATGAAGTATTAAATCGTATGTCACGTTTTCAAAATGACTTACATCAACTTAACAATCAATTATTATTACAAATTAAACTTGAATTGGATTCGTTAGTTGCAGTTCATGAACAAATTTATAAAAGTCTATCTAAAAAGGCAAAATATGATGTTACACAGCTAGATTACGAAGTAGATAATCCACAAAAGAAAAACTTGATGGATGCCTTCCAACAAGAATTAATTAACAATCCTCATCAAACTCGTTATTCCTATGGTAATATGATGCAGATTATTGCAGCAATCGAGGAATACAGATATCACCTTGAACATTTAGATAGAATTCGATTAAGTTTCTTCACCTATCATCGTTCAGATTCAGACATTGATATTTCCGACGAAGATTTTGATTTGTAACATATGTCAAAACCACCTTTATTCTAAAAATCAACCATAGAATAAAGGTGGTTTTGTTTATAAATAATTATATTAGCGTTAAAGTTGCATCATTCTCATTATAAATTTTGGATGCTGTATAGATGTTCGTAAGCACCTTTTTTCGCAATTAATTCTTGATGTGTACCCGTTTCCACGATTTGTCCATTTTCCATAACAACAATCTTATCAGCATGTGTAATCGTAGATAGACGATGTGCCACAATTAAGGTTGTTCTATCTTTACTTAATACATCAAGTGCTTCCTGAATGATGGCTTCACTTTCTAAATCAAGTGCACTCGTTGCTTCGTCTAAGATTAGTATAGGCGGATTATTTAAGAAGATTCTAGCAATAGAAAGACGTTGTTTCTGACCGCCGGAAAGTTTCACACCTCGTTCTCCAACTTCAGTGTCGTAACCTTCTGGTAAATTAATAATAAAGTCGTGCGCATTTGCCATCTTAGCCGCTTCGACGATTTCTTCTTCTGTCGCGTCAGGTCGACCTAGCAAGATGTTTTCTCTCACTGTATCTGAAAATAAAATATTGTCTTGTTGTACGAGCCCTATCTGATTTCTTAAACTGCCAGTTAAGAAGTCTTTAACGTTATTTCCATCAATATTTATTTCTCCAGCAGTTACATCATAAAATCTAGGTATTAAACTAATGAGTGTCGATTTACCGCCACCACTCATACCAACAAAGGCCACTGTTTCACCTTTATTAATTGTAAGGTTAATGTCATGTAACACTTCTGATTCATTTTCATTATACTTAAATCTCACATGATTCAAATCAATTTGACCTTTTTTAATTTCGATAGGTTGTGCACCGATGCCATTCTTAATATCATAATCTTCGTCCATCAATTGGAATACCCTATCCATTGAGGCGAAACTTTGAGTCAATGTCGTAAATGATGATACAAGTCTTCTTAATGGTCCAAAAAGTTGTTCCAAGTAGCCTACGAAAGCTGCTAGAGTACCAACAGTAATAGAGCCATTAATCACTAAATAAGCGCCAACACCAATGACAATGATTGGCCCTAAGTCTGTAACAGTATTAATTGCTGCAAAGGAATATGCATTCCATCGTGTGTGCTGGAAAGCACGCTTTAAGAAGTGACCATTTCGATGATCGAAGTTTTTCGCTTCATTATCTTCAATTGCAAAACTTTTTATCACAGACATACCCTGAACACGTTCATGTAAGAATCCTTGAACTTCTGCTAGCGCTTGTGAACGTACGCGAGTTAATTGTCTTAATCTTCCAAAGAAGAAATAGACCGTTAAAATATAGAATGGGAAGATGAATATCGCTGCAATTGTCAATTTCACATCCAAGAAGAACATGATTGATAGAGCGATAATAATTGTTACACAATCTAACCAAATGTTCATTAATCCTGTAAGGATGAAGTCTTTCGTTTGTTCTACATCATTAATGACACGAGAAATGACTTGTCCCACTTGATTATTAGCATAAAAACGTGCACTTAATGCCTGTAGATGATTATATAATTGTTTACGAATATCATATAAAATTTTGTTACTTGTCCATTGAGCTAAATATTGTCTTATATACTCAATGGGTGGTCGAACAATTAAAAATATAAATAGCGCTATGCCAATCGCCACACCGAGATGACTGAATTTCTCACTATTTGAAAGTGAGTGATTATTAATCACGCCGTCAATCGCATATTTAATAAGCAATGGAATTAACATAGGTATACCGAATTTGATAATACCCACGATAATTGTTGCTATAATACGATATCTATACGGTTGAACGAATTTTAAATATCGTTTAATCATGCGTATTTACCCCCTGTGATGCACGCAGATTTTATTTATCAAAAATGAACAGAGGTTGAACACATTTCAATCGCTTACCTCTATTTGTAAGCCACGTCATGATAATGTTTCAACCTCTGATATAAAATACTATACAAGCTTATATTACGATGTTAAGTCATTCTTTATAATGGTGGAATAGTCTCATTGCAAGATTGTAATACATTTAAATCATGAATACGATTTATTGTTTAACACCTTTAACAATATAAAGCATTGCTCCATGTATTACATCTATTTTGCTTAATAATCTCTAATCTTTTTATAACGTTCTTTCCATACTTTAATAAAATCTGGCGCAAATGGCCCCTTCTTCTGTTCTATCCATTGTTGTAAGATATCAACATTTCTTCTTAAAATCACATCAATATCATGAGGATAGTTCATTTGATTCATATGTTGTTCATACTCATCTTCATCTAATAAATGATACTTACCGTTTGGATAAACTTTAATATCCAAATCATAATCAATATATTTAAGTGCCTCTTCATCGCACACGAAAGGTGATGATAAATTGCAATAATAATAAATGCCGTCTTCCCTAAACATGCAGATAACATTAAACCAATACTCTGAATGGAAGTATACAATTGCCGGCTCTCTAGTAATCCATGTACGCCCGTCACTCTCAGTCACTAACGTGTGATCATTTCCACCTATAATCACATGGTCAGTACCCTTTAAGATTGTTGTTTCCGACCACACACGATGAATGTTTCCATCATGTTTGTAACTTTGAATCTTAATTGATTCTCCTTCTTTCGGTATGGATTCCTTAACCATACTCCACACCACCTTTAATATTTTTAGCCATTTAGATTATATCATATTTTAATCTACATGCTTAATAAATAAAGGCGCTTCCATTATAAGTGAATTAACACATCTATCCCACTATGAAACGGTATATTTTATCCATTGAAACTGGAAAAGTATGAGCCTCTCTATCATCTAAATCAAACCATTTCATATTTGAAGGCAATTCATCATCTGGAATGTCATGTGTCTCAGGTACACTATATACTTTAATATTCCATGTCATATGCGTAAATTGATGTCGAAGTTCATAAATAGGTTCTTCTAAAGATTGAACATGTAATCCAAGATAATCAGAAAGTTGCGCATCTGCATCACTTTCTTCTCTCATAGGAAATTGCCACATACCATTTAATAATTTTTCTTGTCGTTTTTCGAGAAGGTATTGTCCTTTACTATTTCTAATAAGTAGAACCTTTTGATTTACTGTTTTCTTTTTAATATTTTTCGTTTTTACAGGAAGTTCCTGTGTGGTCCCTTCGTGGAAAGCTTCACAATTTTCTTGAACTGGGCAAAATAGACATAATGGTGATTTCGGAGTACAAATTAATGCACCCAACTCCATCATTGCTTGATTAAATGTCCCTGAGGCTTCTTGTACATAAGGATTTAATTCCTGCTCGAATGCTTTACGTGTCGATTGCAACTTCGTATCACGATAATCATTATTCAACCTTGACCATACACGAAAGACATTGCCATCAACAGTTGCAAGCGGTTGATCAAATGCGATACTCATCACTGCCGCTTGCGTATAAGGTCCCACTCCTTTTAACTTTTTGAAAAGTTCTGGTTCAGAAGGGACTTCACCATCATATTGTGCTTCAACTTCTTTAATAGCAGTGTGGAAATTTCGAGCTCGACTATAATAGCCTAAACCTTCCCAATACTTTAGCACTTCATCTTCATGAGCTTCACTTAAACTTGCAACTGTCGGGAAGCGATGAATAAATCTATAGTAATAATCGATCACTGTATTGACTTGTGTTTGTTGCAACATTACTTCACTCAGCCATATATAGTAAGGGTTTGTCGTTTCTCTCCATGGCAAATCCCGTTGATTCTTCTCAAACCAATCTACAATATTCTTTTTAAAAGATTCGTTTTGATACATGCAATTAATCCTTTCTTTACTCTTTCAATTTTGATTCATTTGATGTTAGTCTTTACTTTTAAAAACAATAATCGATTGAAGTAAGTTAATTTTGTTATTGTGACTTTTAGATTATAATATATATTAAATAAAGATGAAAAGAGTGAACAATTATGGACACAGCCACGCACATTGTTATGGGTGTGGGTCTCACTGCGTTAGCTACTCAAGATCCAGTTATGGCAGGCTCATTTGCAGCTACTGCTACAACATTAGTAGCAGGTTCATTAATACCTGATGGCGATACAGTACTAAAATTAAAGGATAACGCGACCTATATCTCCCACCATAGAGGAATTACACATTCTATACCTTTTACCATTTTATGGCCGATTTTAATAACATTTCTAATATTTGTGATTTTTAATCATACTGAGCCACTACACGTGTGGCTATGGGCACAACTTGCCGTCTTTTTACACGTATTTGTAGATATATTTAATTCATACGGCACCCAGGCACTAAGACCTATTACAAATAAGTGGATACAACTAAGTGTGATAAGCACCTTTGATCCAATTATCTTCACTCTACTATGTATTGGCGTCTTACTTTGGATTGTTGGTGTTCATCCTTATCTTGCTTTCTTTCCTATCGTCGCAATTTTAGTCGTTTATTATATCGTGCGTTTCATGATGCAAGCAACAATTAAAAAAGAAGCGCTCAAACGCATCGATCGTTCGCATAATGCTGTGAAAGTCTTTGTCGCCCCTACAATCAAATTTCATGTTTGGCGTGTTGCGATTCAAACTGAACAACATGATTATGTAGGTACTGCACGTTGGAAAGACGTTGAATTTACTGATAAAGTAAAACGTCAATCTATGACGCCAGACACATTACTATGGAAAGTAAAAGGAAACAAAGATATCTTTACTTTCTTAAACTTCTCTTCTATTTATCGTTGGCAAACAACACCTTTAGAAGATGGTGCAACAGAAATACGATTAATGGATTTAAGATATCTTAACAATGGTCGATACTCATTCGTCGCAATAGCACATTTAACGCAAGATAACGAAATCGACCACTCCTACATCGGCTGGGTCTTCAGCGAAGACAAACTACAACGCAAACTATACTCACAATAACATACAAAGAAACCAAGGCACCCCTTCCTCCAACCAATGATAAGGGGTGCCTTGGCTTTTATCTAAATTTATCTAAACACTTAATGTCTAAGTATTTTCAAACTGTAAACAAATATATGATTAACCTATCTTCAATACGCTAACAAATTACCGTTAACTTGCAAATGATCACATTCCTTCAAATGACCAATGACCACTTACCTTCAAACCACCATTCACCTTAACGTTAACGTTTACCATCATAATCATCTACATCACGAGTGACATGCCCTTTCACGCTACCATCATGACGTCCATTTTCACCTTTAATATGCTCATCTTTCTTCTTGTCTTCATCTTCATGTTCGATAGCTTTTGAAGTGTCATTATCACCCAAAGTAATTTGACTATCATATTTATCAAAAGCAATGTGACGAACTAGCGCATAATTTATCACACACATGATTGCCAGAAGGAAAATAAAATAAATATGATACGGAATATTATTCATACTTACTGCTCCAAATACCACCGACTCTGCACTACCATTCACAAGATAATAAACTGGATTCAACATTAATATATGTTCAATTATTGTTGAATGTGTCTTAGGTATAAATAATATCGGCACGATAAAGAAACAAATCGCACTAGCAATTAAGTATAGCAGATGAAATCGTTTAACAATGAATTGTAATAAACCACACATGACAGCTGCAATTACAATAAATATACTTGCCATGACGCTATAATAAATAAACGCAAAGATTGAAGTATCAAAATTGACTGGCTTTAAAAATGCGATAATTAAACCAAGAACTAACATCGTCACTAAAGTCATCAATGCAATGACAATTAACGGTGTGACAGCTGAAATATGGAAAGACTTCATTACCATATAATCTTTTCTATAATATTTATAGCCTAAGTATATAGAAAACACTATAAGCCCAAAGACAACAAGCGCTGTTACTCTGAATAACCAACGCACTTGTACCAATTCAGTATTATGATTCAAATTGAAGATGCCTTCTAAACCTAAAATAAACACAAGACCTATTACAAAACTAATGACAAACCAATGCCAAGTTTGCTTTATCCGTTGAGTACAGTAACCTATCAGATGTGGCAAGTTTTTAAAGTATAAGATTATATTATCTATCATTTTCACACCTACAATTCAATATATATCCATTTGTTATCTTTCATATCTGCTATGAAATAACCATTGCCAGATTTCGTAATCCATACATCTTTTTTTATATTATATTTTTTCTTCAATTCTGTTTTATGTTCCATAGGTACCACAAATCCTGAAAGTGTATCTTCATCTCCGAAAATCATTTTAATCGGTTGTTGAGTGATTGGTACGACATAACGACTATCTTTCTCTGGAACAAGGGTCTTCGTAACTTTGTCATGCTTTTGGTGTAAATGACTATTGAAATACTCTATGTATGTACTATAGTTGGTTTTAATATAAGGTGAAAGCTTTTTAAAACTGTGTGATTCATATAAACCAGCTGGGTTAAAATAGAATAAGTCGCTTTTTCCAACCGTATACGTCTTTTGGTTCATTTCTATTCGATATTTTTTACTATTCTCACCTGTAATTGTCGCTAATCCATATTTAGGTAATTCCGTATTCTTTGTACCTTTTAATGTGGTAGAACCATCAAGCGCAAGGCCATAAGCTAATTTATCTTCATATGGATCTTTGCTTTGGTTTTGTATTGCGGCTTGGGTATTATTTTCAGAAATATGAACTTTGCCTAAATTGTTGAAGAGTAATACCCCCATCAATGCTAGACCGATTAAGAAACTCGCAAATAATGTCCAGAACCTTACTAAAAAAACAGGTGGTTTAGCATGATTATAGCGCTCAATTCTCTTAAAGTTATACGTCATTTCTGGTATACGTGTACGGCTTTTCTTCCAGTCTAAATCGAAGCTTTCCAATTGCGTCTTAGAATCAATACTTTGACGGTCCTTTTCATGTTCTCTAAACACAGGTAAAACTTGATTTAGCGAACCCTCTTTACGAATTTGTCCATGAGACACCCAAGTGATATAGTTAGCTGTTTCACTAATCTTGTCTATATCATTATCAATCAATACTAATGTTTGGTTACTTTGTATGTAATCATCTGATAATTCAATTGCTCTTTTGAAGAATACATCATCTAAATGTGTCAATACGTGGCTAAGTATGATGATTTTATTTTTAGAAGAACGGGCGATACTCAGTAATAATTGAGCATACTCAGTTGGAGATAAATTTGAAATACTTGTCTTCGCTTTATCTCCTAAATGTGCCCATTGAATGATTTGTTCTGCCTTGTGGTCATTTACTTTGTAAGGAAATAATTGCACAGCGCTGTCTACAAAATCTTGAACAGTTTGATATGTAACATGACGGTGCTCCATATCTCCGTAAAATAGATTCTCAGTACGAATGACTTTCCCTTTATCAGGTTTAACAGTCCCACTCAAAATTCTACCAATTAACGTCTTCGAGGATCCTGGTTCACCAATAATACCAAGTGATTCACCTTGATAAATATGTAAAGAGATATTATTTAAATTGATATCTTCTGCATCATATCCAAAGGGCAGATACCATTTCTTTGAGCTTTTATTTCTATAGTAATGTGTCACTTTAAGTAACCTTAATACAATTGAGCTTCCCATTGATTAAACATCCTTCTAAATTTTTAATAATGCTAATGGTAGACCTTCTTCTGGTTCACTACTTTTAATTCTGAACCCCCAAGCAAAAACACCTTTCAGTCTTTCTACTTTGAAGTATTGTTCACTGCCATCGTTTAATTTATAAATCTTTCCTATTTCAACTTTATTACGATCAACCAGATAACTTTCTGCAATGATGACTTTACTTTGGTACACATCGTATTCATTCATAATGCCATTCATTTCAGCTTTACGCATTTTTTCTTTATATGTCTGAATTTCATGTCTTAATTCTTGTTCTGACATCTCACTCAATTTCTTCTGTACCATTTGTAATACCACTTTCTTCTAATTTTGTTTTAATTTTATCATACTTATAACCTTTTCTCATAAGCGCTTCAATGGTTTTCATCATTAATTTTTGACCATCGTATTTTCTACAATTTTTATTATAGACTTTCTCTAAATCACGTTGCAATAAATTATCTAATGTCTCTTCATCTTGGGAAAAGTTGAGCTCAGACATCGCAGCCTGAATCGTCTCAAATGTGAAGCCTTTTTGCATTAAAGCTTGTGAAACTTTTTGTTTTACTTTAACTTCAGGCCCCTTCTTCGTTTTCATTATTTTATTGCCTACTTTAATGACATCTTCAAGATGTTGTTCTTGTTCATAAAGCGCTGTATAGTGATCAATGATTTTAGGTTCAATACCTAATTGATAAAGCTTTTGTTTATAAATCTCTGGTCCTTTATCTGTCGTACGAATCATTGTGTTTTTCAAACTTTCAGCATAATCTTCATGATCAATAAACTTTTCTTTATAGCAATAATCAATTACTTGCTCAATTGCATCTTCAGAAATTTCATTTTTTTCTAGGTATTGCCGAACTTCTTTCTCAGTACGTTTTTTATAAGATAAATACTGAATCGCCATATTTACACCACGTCTATAGTGATCGTATTTTTGAATTTGTTCCATATCAGCCGCTTCTAGTATTTGATCTTTTTTTAAATTAAATTTAACGAGCGTATCGATATCAATACCCATTTCAAATACACCGTCTAAATATAAGTTAAATCGTTCTTTGTTCTTTTTCTGAACTTCAAGTTTTGTAACTTTAGGCACGTCTCACCCTCCCTTTCCTGAAAATGTTTTAAACATGAATTACCATTATTATGGCACATTTATTACATATTCATAAACAACTATGCCTTTTTTGAGAACCATTATGTAACGATATAAATAAACACCTGCGCTCTATCATTTTCTGTAGAAAGCAGGTGCTTGATTTTGTAATTAATTTCCTAATTGTGACATAGCTTCTTTATATTGTGCGTCTGTGATATAATCTTGCTGTTTCATCTTTTCCAAATTAGCTTTAACACGGTTTTTAAAATTCTCAGACATATCATTGACATCATATACACTAGGCGCGTTCACTTTACTCGCTAAAATGGCACTTTGTAATACACTTATTTGTGGCATACTTTGATTATTTTTATTCACTGTTGTACCAAAATAATGATTTGCTGCACTTTCAACCGTATACTGATTGTCACCATAATAAATATTATTCACATAAAAACTTAAAATTTCGTTCTTGTTATACTGTTGTTCAACTTTATGCGCAACAAATAATTCTTTAATCTTTCTCATAAATGAACGTTCATTGTCGTAATAATAATTTTTGACTACTTGTTGTGTGATGGTACTACCGCCTTGAACATCTCGGTCACTAATGGTTGAAAATAATGCACGTGTTGTTCCTTTTAAATCAAAACCATGATGTTTATAAAAACGTTCATCTTCCATCGATATAAATGCGCCCTTAACATAATTAGGCATGTTATCTGCAGGTACGAAACTATTTTTATTTTCAATTGACTTCAAATCATCAACATTCGCTCTTGAAGATAAGAAATACATCAAACCTACAAATAAAACAAACACGATAATGATGACGAACAATATTTTTAATATGATTTTATTAGTTTTCTTCTTTTTTGGTGGTTTACCTACTGGTTGATAATACGTATTATAATGAGGTCTTCGCATTTCATTACGTTGATCATTATAAGAATCCGCATACTTTTCGCTTCTTTTCATGCGTTTGCTCCTTTTTTCTTAAACTCACCCTCTTAAAGTGAGTTTACCAGTAGTTTCATCGTTTAGCTATAGCTTATGATAAAAATCAGTCCCAAGGTGTATCCGTGTCTGGACCCGTTGGCTTAGCTATATTCCAAAATAGCTAAGAATGCTTATTTCAATCACTTTTAAATAAAAATAAAACTGCCGACAGAGTGAATACTCTGTCGACAGCCTCATATCTCATATTAAATAATTTAGAATACTGAATTATGCTTCTAATTGTTTAACAATTTCTCTATTGAAATCGTCTAAATCATCAGGTGTACGGCTTGTTACGATGTTGTTATCAACAACTACTGATTCATCAACAACTTGCGCACCCGCATTTGATAAATCTTTACGTACATTTAATACACCAGTTAATGTACGGCCATTTAAGTCATCAGTATCGATTAATACTAATGGACCGTGGCAAATTGCAAATGTTGGAACATCATTTTTAGTGAAGTATTTAGCAAATGTGCCATATCGACCTTCAGCATCGCCACGTAAGTGGTCAGGTGAGAAACCACCAGGAATTAATAATGCATCATAATCTTCTGGTTTAGCATCTGCAATGCTTACTTGAACTGTCGCTTTTTCACCATGTTTACCTACAACTTCATGTTTTGCAGTATCCCCAATGATTTCAGTTTCAAATCCAGCATTTTCTAAAGCTTCTTTAGGACTTGTTAATTCAATATCTTCAAATTCATCTGCAAGAATGATTGCTACTTTTTTAGTCATAATTAATAATCACCTTTCTCTAATTAATTCTAATCTATATATAGACAAGATGATTAATGTTTAAACATAAGATGTTAAGTCCTTTCATTTATCACTTTTCTTAAAATAAAAAACAAGGGAGTGGGACAGAAATATAATTTAACAAAATTATATTCGTTGTCCCTCTCCCAACTTGCATTGTTTGTAGAATTTCTTTTTAAGAAATTCTCTATGTTGGGGCCCCGCCGGCAAGGATGGCTAGGATTAAAAGAAGCTTGATATAAGCGCACTTTTAATTCAGACATCTACTGCCAATATGTTAAGAAGGCTGAGACAATGAATTATGTCCCAGCCTCTTGTTAAATATACATCATTATTATAGTATGAGCCTTATTTTGAAACTTGCTTTACTTTCTCTTCTAATTGATCTAATAGACCAATCCATTCGTCAATATCTTCTACACGTACTTCGTCAGGATTCACATGGTCAATATCCTCTATAAATTTATTTAGACGTGTTTTAATCTGATCAATTGTTTGTTGTTCATTCATTTAAAATAAGCGCTCCTTCTTTAAATATTTTTTTAAGATACTCATATCCTAACAGAATTTGACAAAAAGCGATATAATCTTAATAATGTTTACTGTACTTTTTACGTAATAAACAAAGTAGATGGAAAGTTTATATTTAGGAGTAATAATTCATGTTGATCACAAATAAAAAACCTATTTCTATCCAAAATGACCCATGGGAAGCGTATAACGATATCATTGATCATGGTGGATTAACACTGAGTAATATAGAATTTACAACAACCAATCTGTGTAATATGCGCTGCAGTCACTGTGCAGTTGGCTATACACTTCAAACAAAAGATCCAGACCCTCTTCCAATGGATATTATTTATCGAAGACTGGATGAAATCCCGAACTTAAGAACGATGTCGATTACTGGTGGCGAGCCAATGTTCTCCAAGAAATCGATTAAAAATGTTGTTAAACCTTTACTTAAGTATGCTTATGATCGAGGCATTTACGTTCAAATGAATTCAAATTTAACATTGCCACAAGACAGATACTTAGATATTGCAGAGTATATCGATGTCATGCATATTTCTCATAACTGGGGAACAATACAAGAGTTTACCGATGTTGGTTTCGGAGCAATGAAGAAGCAACCACCTTTAAAAGCAAAACTTAAATTATATGAACAAATGTTAGATAATTCGAGAACTTTATCGGAACAAGGTATGTTTGTTTCTGCTGAAACAATGCTGAATCAAAGTACATTGCCTTATTTAGATAAAATTCATCATGAAATTGTTAATGATATGAAGTGTAGCCGTCACGAAGTACATCCTATGTATCCTGCTGATTTCGCGAGTCAACTGAATGTTCTTTCACTTAAAGAAATGAAAGACGCCATTCATTACTTATTAGATATTCGCGATGAAGAGACTTGGATGCTATTTGGAACTTTACCTATTTATCCTTGTATTAATGATGAAAATGACCAAAAATTACTACAGAGATTAAGAAACGCGAAGAATGTCACAATGAGAAATGACCCTGATGGACGTAGTCGATTAAATGTCAATGTCTTTACAGGCAATGTTATTGTAACTGACTTCGGTGATGAAAATGGTACAATTTCAAACATTCAAAAAGATAAACTCACTGATGTATTTGATCAATGGCTTAATTCAGAATTAGCACAATCACTTAACTGTCATTGCCCTGAATTCCAATGTCTAGGTCCTAATGTATTAGTTAAAAATATGTACTATCCTCAAACAGACTTCAAACTCAAAGAAAAAGAAATGCATTCACGCCACATTTTTTCTTAAGTAATAACAACATACAAAGACGTTAGAATAAGTAGCATTATTCTTAAAAGATAAACAAAGTATTGATGGCGACACGCCTGCAGGAATAGCATGCGTCTTGAGACTACTTGTAAGTCAGTTGATTTTTAAAAGACAGGCTACGCAGTAGCTGATTGATATTGAGCTCATAAAATGGCTCAACATCTAATCATCCTTGCGGGGGTGATAATACGAATTCTTAAATTCTAGAATTCTGGATCACTCCCAAGCCATGCCCGCGGCAAGGGAGCCAAGCAATACGAAGTATAAAATATAAAAGTAGCAGTAAGAAGTTTCTAACTGAAATCCTCTTACTGCTATTATTTATGAGAATGATGACTCTGACTGATTGTTTATTTTTCAATATGTCTAACTCTGGATAGATATTCAATCGTTTTCTTGCTTTCTGAACGACGTTCTTTGCGTCTTTCAACACGTGAAGGTGCACTTTCATGGAACCACTTTTCAACATCTGTTTCAGGATAGACACCTGGAACATTTATAGGTTTCCCGTCTTCGCCTAGTGCTACAAATGTTAGAAAACTTAAGGCTGCGAGATGACGCTCATTATTAAAGACATCATCTATAATAATTTGCACACAAATTTCCATTGAACTTGTTCCAGCATATGACACCATCGCTTCATAAGAAAGAATGTCTCCTGTTTTAATTGGTCTTAAGAAATCTACTGAGTCTGTGGAAGCAGTCACCACTTGTGCGCCCGCATGTTTTGTAGCTGAAATAGCTGCTATTTCATCAATATTTGCCATCAAAGAACCACCAAACATTGTATGATGATGATTCGTATCTTGTGGAAATACTTGTCTATGTTTGATACATTTTGCTTCAGACATTGCTTTCATTTTTCTATTTTCATTAGACATACTCTATTTCTCCCCATCTTTATATACCAGAACTTTAACTCCCAGTAAGCTAAATTCATTAATTATTATTATACCTTTTTAATTTTGAAAAGTAATGTGCGTACTGCATTACTAGGCCCAATTACCATTCTCGAAGACTAACTCTTTCGTACCATCTTGTAGAATGCCATAAATCGTTAAATCAGAACTACCAATCATAAAGTCTTCATGGACGTTCGAATCATTTAATCCACTTGCAATTTTTTCTTCTGTCGTCATTTCGGTACCACCTTTAACATTGAAACCATATGCAGAACCGATAGCGAGATGGCAAGAAGCATTTTCATCGAATAGTGTATTGTAAAAAATAGTACGACGATTTGAAATTGGCGAATCATCAGGTACTAAAGCGACTTCGCCTAATCTTCTTGAGCCTTCGTCTGTGTTAATTAAATCTTTAAGAACTTCTTCGCCTTTTTCAGCTTTAACTTCAACGATTTCACCATCTTTGAATGTTAATGTGAATCCGTCGATAATATTACCATTATAACTTAGAGGTAATTTGTTTGTGACATAACCATTCACATTATTTCTATCAGGTGCAGTAAACACTTCCTCTGTAGGAATATTGGCAATAAACGGTTGTCCATCTCCATTGACATAACTTGTCGCATCTTCCCATAAGTGTCCTTTAGGTAAACCAACTGTTAGGTCTGTACCTTCAGAGATATAGTGAAGTGCTTTATAATTCTTTTCTTGAAGTCTTTTGGCATGAACACTTAAAGATTTTACATGGGCATTCCAGTTTTCGATAGGATCATTGCCATCCACTCGCACAATATCGAATACTTCATCTATGAATTTTTCATATGCTTCTTCTTCATCCAAGTCTGGATAAACACGGCGTGCCCAATCTCTTGTTGGGAATGCTGCAACTACCCATGGGAACTGATTTTTTTGACTCGCTTCCATATATGGTTTAAAGCCTTTTGAATACTGAGCTTGATATGCTTTTAATTTATTCACATCAATACCATTAAGTAAATCTGGATCTTCAGCAATTAATGCTAAATTAGCCGCACCACGTTTAACATAATCTAAACGTTCATCAATATCATATTGCTTTAATTCATTATTTTCAAAGTGCTCAACAGATTCATGTTCGAATTTAAGACGTTTCAAACGCGCATCAGCATATTTTACTCGAACATCAGATGCACCTGCTTTATAAGCTTCTTCAACTATTAAGTGCGTTAATTCTAAGGCTTCAACTGAAGAGCGAATAAATACAGGTTGATTCTCTTGAACATTCATGCCTACTTTAACAAGTAGTTCTGCATATTGTTGTAACTTTTCATGATAATTAGCCATACTGTAGTCCCCCTAATCTTGTCTAAGTTGTCCTAAATGGTCTGCAATCGCAGTGACCTCACTCGGAGAAAACGAATCTTTAGACATTACAAATTCATATATTTCAGTGATTTCTTCATGATTTGAAGATTTGAATTTATCTGGATTCAGTAACCCTTGATTGACTATATTTAATTTCTTTCTGATTTCTGCAATCATTTCTTCATTTGATAATGACATGGGATTCACCTCTTTAATTCAATATTCTATCAAATTACCATACTTTATTAAACTTTAATAGAATTTGAGGTTAAGTACTTTCTTATTGTTTAAATACTCTATAAAATGGGGATATAGTTACATAGTTTGGAGGAATAATTATGGTAGACGTAGCATTTGTATGTCTCGGTAATATATGTCGTTCTCCAATGGCTGAAGCTATCATGAGACAAAGGCTGCAAGACAGAGGCATTTCAGGTATTACAGTTCACTCACGAGGTACAGGACGTTGGAATTTAGGCGAACCACCTCACGAAGGTACCCAAGCGATATTGAAAGAACACAATATCCCCTTCGATCATATGATTAGTGAACTTTTTGAACCAAATGATGATTTTGACTATATTATAGCAATGGATCAAAGTAACGTGGATAATATTCGCCAAATCAATCCAAATCTACACGGACAATTGTTCAAATTGCTAGAATTTAGTAACATGGAAGAAAGTGATGTGCCAGATCCGTATTACACAAACAATTTTGAAGGTGTATTTGAAATGGTACAATCATCATGTGATAATTTAATTGATTACATCGTTAAAGATGCAAATTTGAAAGAGGGGTAATCACTATGGAAAATAAATTAGTTCCTGGTATTCTAATTGGTGCAATTATCGGCGGCGCTGCTACTTTAGCCGATAAATCTACACGTAACGCTTTAAAACAATCATTCAAAGATGCTAAAGAAGGCAATCGTTCACGTAAACCTTCTAAATTTAATAGCATTAAAGATGAAGTAATGTACTGGAAAGATACGATTGAAGAAATTCGTCGTAACAATCCAGAATTAGAACGTTCTATCAAAGATGCTAAGGATACATTCGTTAATCGTAAAAACCAACGTTTAGGTAAATAATCGATAGAACAAGCACGACTTAGCTATACTTTATAACAAGACGCCTTTATTGTTAGAGATTGTATATCTCGCTTTATGGGCGTCTTTTTATATTGACTCATCGTGAGTGACTATATATTGAAATCTAATTGTCTTCATATATTTCATACATTGAATTGATTTGAAAGATATTCTGTTTAAAATTCACTTTATAGCTATTGCCTTTCCTATCAATTTAAGACAAAATATTGAATGAAATATTAATTTACTTATAACTTTAAGGTGATGATTAAAATAAATGACATAATTTGCCATTTATTGTTTTAATTCTAACTTAACTTGGGAATATAACAGTCATACATTTTTCGATTATACAAAGCAAAGGAGATTGTCATGTCAAAACAAGAAAAAACGACTTCAAAATTCCTTAATTCAGCTAAGGAACAAGAAGAACGTCAACACAAAAAGAATGACGATAAAGACAAACAAATTAAAGTCGATCGTACATACATTGAACCTCAAGAGTTCAAGTCAAAGTCACCTAAGAAAAAGGACCAAGTATTCTTTCTATCTCGTTTAAACAAGCCAGCAAAGTACACGAAAGATTCTAATTTTCTAAAATACTTAATTTATAGAATCGGTAAAGACGATGCATCCGGTCTAGCGGCTCAAATGACTTATCATTTCGTGCTCGCAATGTTCCCTATGCTCATCTTCTTACTTACTTTATTAGGACAATTTATAACTATTAACACTGACCAAATCAACCACAAGGTCAGTCAATATATACCTGATCAAAGTACTGCTGATGTTGTCACTAAGATATTTAGTAGTATTTCAGATAGTGCCAATGGTGGCGTTCTATCCATTGGTTTAATCTTAGCCATTTGGTCTGCGTCTAATGGTATGTCTGCCATTATCAATTCATTTAATGTCGCTTATGACGTAGAAGATGCAAGAAATGGCATTGTGCTTAAGATTCTAAGTGTCATTTATACACTCGTTTTAGGCATCGTATTTGTAGTGGCAATTGTGTTGATTACATTAGGACCTGTGATTAGCAAATTCTTATTTGGACCTTTAGGCTTAGATAAACAAGTAGAATGGATCTTCGATGTAGTGAGAATCGTACTACCTCTGATTATCATCATTATTCTATTCACAGTATTATATTCTGTTGCACCGAATGTAAAAACGAAATTACGTTCAGTACTTCCTGGTGCTTTATTTACATCTATTATTTGGTTAGTTGGTTCATTCTTATTTGGTTGGTATATTTCAAACTTTGGTAATTACAACAAAACATACGGAAGTTTAGCCGGCATCATTATCTTATTCTTATGGTTGTACATTACAAGCTTCATTATCATCATTGGTGCAGAAATCAATGCGATTATTCACCAAAGAAAAGTCATCAAAGGTCATACTCCTGAAGAAGCTGCGTTACTCCATGATGACAACAATCAAAATCATTATAATGAAGACACAACTTATGAATACAACAATGACACACCTCAGAATAAAGATGAAAATTATAATATAGATCAAAATGCTGATAATGAGAAACCTGAAGATCAGGAAACACTTAAAGATAAAATCGTTGATAAATTTAAAAACAACCATGACAACGATGAAAAAAATCAAAAATAAACCACTAAAAAAGGCGAAGGACACGTTTCACCGTGACTTTCGCCTTTTATTTTTGTTATTTTATTGTATAAGATTGTGTTGGAAAGCATAGATAACAGCTTGTGTTCTATCTTGTACTTCTAATTTACTTAGAATATTACTCACATGCGTTTTAACAGTTTTAATTGTAATATGAGATGCACTCGCAATTTCTTGATTTGAATACCCTTTTGCGATTAATAATAAGATTTCCATTTCACGTTCTGTTAACATTTCATATAATTCCGCACGTTTTTTCATTCGATTTCTCATTTTCACAAGTACTTCAGGTTCAAACACTGATTCACCTTGATATGTTTTACGTACTGCTTCAGCAATATCACTTGCGCTTGTTGTTTTTAAAATATAACTATCTACACCGGCATCTAACGCACGATAAACTTCTTTATCTTCAATAAAGCTTGTTAACATCACGACTTTAATATGAGGTAAATCCTTTTTTATTTCGGTTGTGGCTTCTACACCATCCATATCGTCCATCAGTAGGTCCATTAAAATTAAATCTGGCTTTAATTCGTGTGCTTTCTCAATGGCTTCTTTTCCTGAAGCACCCTCGCCTACTACCTCAATATCTTCTTGTGTAGAAAGATAACTAGAAATACCTATTCTAACCATTTCGTGATCATCCACAAATAATACTTTAATCGCCATTTGATTCATCCTCCTTGTTCAATGGTGCTTTGACTTCTATACGTGTACCTGAATCTGGTAACGATACGATATGGAATGTGGCACCAATCTCTAATGCGCGTTCTCTCATATTTTTTAAACCATAACTTTGTTCAAATTTTTCATCTACATTGAAACCTTTACCATTATCTTGAACTCTTAACAGTAAATAATCTTCTTTATTAAATAATTCTACCGTTACTTTCGAACCATTCGAATGTCTTAATGTATTGGAAATCGCTTCTTGAGTAATTCTAAACAAATGATCTTCAATACCTTTAGGTACTTTGAAATCTTGAATTTCATGAACTACTTTCATAGGCACTTTCTTTTGAAGATCAATGACTAAATCTTTGATTCCTTCACCTAGAGACTTATCTTTTAATCCTATAGGTCTTAAGTGTAGAAGTAACGCCCTCATTTCAAGCTGTGAATCTTGAACCATTTTCTCTAGAACAGGAATTTGTTGGTCTAAAGGCGGTTCTAATTTAGATTCTTTAATCGCTGAAAGCATCATACTTGCGGCAAATAATTGCTGACTTACCGAATCATGTAATTCTCTAGCCAAGCGCTGGCGTTCATCTTCTATAATTTTTTTCACTTTCACATCATTTAGATTATAGTTTTCATTCGTCATGTTTTGCGTTTTCATTCTCAATCGATGCAATTCTTGATTTAAGGGTACCAATGTATGATAAATATCTAAAGTCTCACTATATAACTCTAAATTTTGATCGTTAATACCAACTGTTTCCCCTTCAATCGATCTTTCAATTTGAGATTTAATCCAATCATTTTGTTGATTGATTTTGTACGCTAACACAGACCCTACAATGATGCATAATAAGATAATTAATATATTTAAGAATAAAAACACAGGGATTCCAAATATTTGGGTGTAAAACATCCCTTGAAAATAAATAATATTAACAAAAACTTTGTCAATGAATAAAAAAGCAGTGAGCATGCTATAGACAAGTATTAGCATCGATCCAATTGCTCTTAAGTAGTGATTCATTTATAAATCACCTCAACGTCTCCAATAAATGTTGAAACGTAAACATTGACTGTATAGTTGTCATCTTTAGTTTTTTCCTCAACTTGGATATGATTATTCTCAATTTTATATGATTTGTCATTTACATATGCCGTTCCGTAAAAAGCAGCTGTATGTAAATTAATGTTGTAATTTAACGGCACAACCACTTGTACTTTACCTAAGATGTGACGCACGACAATTGTGTTCGTTTCTTTAATATTAGCCGCTTTGGTCATATCAATATGGATGTCACCAATTCCATGTTGAATTTGCACATCTTCCCATTTATACACATATACGGGTGTACGTTGTTCACCGAACCATTTTTGTTTAATAAAAATAGGTGATGTCACTTCTTCATCTGTTGCAACTACCTTTAAAGGTTTAAATTTATAAATTAAATAGCGGATAATGAGTACAACTAAGAATATAAAAAGAATGATAATCGTGTACTTATTTGATAATAAAGTAAAGGCGATAAGTAACGCACCTATCCAGAATGACAGTAAACCTCTTACTTTATGAAAGAATACATACCCCACATACACGAGCACGCATCCTAATAATAAGACGAGAAGAAAGCCAATTTTTTCAAAGAATATATAATAAAAATTAGCGATAATCATTAAAGCTGTAAAAATTATCAACATTTCAGTTGATATATATTTATGCGTCATGTTTCGCCACCTTTCTATGCTACAGCACTCATATGATAAATTAAGTTACATTCATTTTCTGTAGTAATTTTTTCTTTAGATTGTTGATGAATATCCGCTTCTATTCTCGCATAATACGCTTCTATATCATCAAGTTTTGTTTTAATACTTTCAATTTCTGTATCATGAATTTCCTCAGCACAATAAATGTCATGATTATTTACGATGTCGATATATTTATTTTCTAATGAGAGTGTTAAGCTGTCAATTAACTTCTTGAGTTGCGTTCTTTTTTCACTTAAATAATTAATATAACTCTCAATACTTTTTAATTTTTTATCGAGTATCATTCTGTATTCATTGATACTAACTTTAATTGTTGATTTTAGAAAATGTTGTAAGTATAAATCCATATAATTCATAGTACCACCTCGTCACTGATTAAGCTTTATTATAAAACAATTCCGAAACCTAACGTAATAGGCTCCGGAACCATATTGAGTTCATACTTTAGTCCGACGAGGATTTTATATGATTATTTTAGTTACTTCATTAAATCTGAAAATGATGCAACGATTAGTCATCAATTTTAGTTGTTAATACTGGACCGTCTTTTGTAACAATGACTGTGTGTTCTATTTGAGCCACAAAACTTTTATCTTTTGTTTCAAAAGCCCATTCGTTTTTACCTTCAGTCACATATGTAGCACGTGATGAAATAAAAGGTTCTACAGCGATAACAAGACCTTCTTTTAATAACGTTTTATCCTTAGGATCATAATAATTCATGACATGTTTTGGTGATTCATGTAATGATTGTCCAACACCATGTCCAGTTAAATTTTTAATGACAGTTAAGTCATTTTGACGTGCAGTAGCATGCACAGCTTTACCAATGTTGCTTAATTTCGCACCAGGTTTAACTTTAGTCATTGCATTTTCAAATGCCATCGTTGCTACATCACACACTTTTTGTTTCATAGGATTATCTGATTCACCAACGACAAATGAGATGCCTGTATCGGCATAGTAGCCATTTTTTAATGCTGACACATCAATATTTACTAAATCGCCTTCACGAATCATACGTTTACCAGGAATGCCGTGTGCTACCTCTTCGTTCACACTAATACATGTTTGACCTGGAAAGTTCTCATCGTGGATTGGCGCAGAGATTGCACCATGTTCTTCGAATAATTCTTTGGCGATATTGTCTAACTCTCGAGTTGTGACACCAGGTTTTGTTGCTTCTCGCATTGTGTCTCTGACTTTAGCACAAATGTATCCTATTTCTTTTAACGCTTGTAATTCTTCATCAGTTTTAACAATCATTTTATCCCGTTCCTTTATAAATTTTATTACATCTTATTATAGCAAATTTTTTTTGATATACTAAACATGAATCATATATCACGTTACATTGTAAAATTATTTTTAAGAGAAAGAGAATTTGTATAAAGTATTAGCTTTTCGAATTCCCTTTTACTGCAAAGGGGTCATATAAGTATGAACGTAAAATGGTATAAACATATTATTGGGGCTAGGACAATTAAAACCGGTCTTGCAACTTTCCTAACAACGGTGTTTTGTATGTTGCTTAACCTCACCCCGATATTCGCAATATTAACTGCGATTGTAACCATTGAACCTACTGCTAAGGCTTCCATCAAAAAAGGATATAAACGTCTTCCTGCAACGGTAATAGGTGCGTTATTTGCGGTAATCTTTACATATATTTTTGGAGATCAATCCCCTCTAAGTTATGCGCTAGCTGCAACATTTACAATTTTAGTTTGCACTAAGCTCAATTTACAAGTGGGGACAAATGTTGCTGTACTTACATCAGTCGCAATGATCCCAGGTATCCATGAAGCGTACTATTTCAATTTCTTTTCTAGATTATTAACTGCCCTGATAGGACTTGTGACGGCTGGCTTAGTTAACTTTATCATCTTACCTCCCAAGTATTATCATCAACTTGAAGACCAATTATCACTTTCAGAGAAAAAGATGTACGAGTTATTTTACGCACGTTGCCAAGAGTTATTACTAGGTAAGTTCAGCTCAGAAAAGAGTAATAAACAACTCACTAAATTAAATATTATCGCTCAAAAAATTGAAACATTAACAAGCTATCAAAGAGATGAACTCCATTATCATAAAAATAAAGAAGACGACTGGAAGTTGCTAAATAAAATAACAAATCGTGCATATAATAATCGTTTATTTATTTCACATTTATCTAATATCATCTATTTACCTAAGAACACGCACGTTGCTTTTACACCTAATGAAAAAATGGCAATCATTAATATTAGCAATAGTATCAATGAAATTATTAGTAATGGCAGCTTTAAACGGCAGAAGAAATCAGCTTCAACTTTGAAGACATCAGTGAAGCGCTTAGAGGAATTTGATCAAAATCAAATGAAAAGTCATCTCATATATGAAATGCTACTGATTTATAAAATTTTAGATTCACGCTATTCCAAATAAAAAGATATTAAAAGGAGTTTTTTTGGGGGGCAAAATGAAATAGCATGATTAACAATGAAAAGCTCTGAACATACAAATACCTCAGAAAGACTGAATCATTATACGTCTTTCTGAGGTATTATTTTATGATTTACTAGTAAAATTTATTCTGTTTCGCCTTGACCGATTGTAACTGAAGTTACATAACCGTCTTCAACTTTGAATTGTAATTTGATTTGATCACCGTGATATACGTATGTACCGTCATCAGGTTGATCTGCATTCGAACTTGTGTGTGGGATATGATTTAATTTATCACTAGGATAAGCATCTTTCATCTGATCTAAAGTGACTGATTGATCTGTTACTTTAAAGCGAATACTCACAGCAGTATCGTCGCTTGTTGCTCTAACTTCTTGGTCATAAACTTTTTTGTATTCTACATTGTCGTCGTTATCTTGATCGATAGAGTAGCCGTTAAAATTCAACTGTCCACTATCTAATGCGTTAACAAAATCTGAATCTGCAAGATATGAAGCGTTTTGTCCAGCGTTACCTTTATGTGTATAACCACCTTCAGCTTCGTTCATGTGAACACCATAATGTGTTTCGTTATTTTCCCCTTTAACCATTTGTTCAGCGTGTGCAACTTGCGAAAGTGAAAAAGCAATCGTTGATGCAGCGAGTGTCAGACCCATCAATTTTAAACCTTTCATTTTCTCACTCCTATTTTAGTTGTATAAATTTAAAATTCTCCCTTACGAGTTCAGTATATCAATCGATTAATTTATAATTAATTATATTTCTTATATTAAGCGTTTTAGCACTTTACTGTCTAAATATAAAATTTTTAGGACATCTAAGCATCCTAAGTGTCTCATAAAAAAAGAGTTAAATTGAAAACCACAATTGGTCATTCAACCTAACTCTCTATAAAAATATTCGATTTTCACTTTATTTACACATTAGTGTTTGTTTCCTTTTGCTCGTTCGATGAGGACGCTTTTAGCTGCTTCTTCTTCGGTGTTATCTAATTCCTTAGGTTCAAAAGGAATACCTTTACGTTCGCATGCTTTTTCAAGGAGATAATCTGTCATTTCATGGTTCTTAGGTAAAATAGGACCATGTAAATAGGAGCCTAACAAGTTTTTATAATGGATACCTTCTTCACGGTCAGTGTCATTATTACCATATCCATGTGTCACATGTCCTAATGTTCCAAAGTTATGATATGTTCTTCCACCATGATTCTCAAAACCTACAATCGTTCCAAAAGTGTCACTCTCAATGACAATATCACCTGTTAAACGATCCGTTTGAGATTCAGTGTAAAAATCTAGCACACCTAAACCTTCAAGCTCAGTACCATCTGGCGTAATATATTTAGTACCCAAGAATTGGTATCCTCCACATATCGTGAGTCCTGGCATCCCATCTTCAATCGCTTCTTTAAGAGACGTTTTAATCTTACTTAATTCTTTAGTAGCAAGTGCTTGTTCTCTGTCACTACCTCCGCCAATGAAGAAGATATCGCAATCGTCGAATGTTACGCCTTCAGTTTCATTAATTTCTTTGACGTTAAGTTTAATATTTCTTTTTTTAGCGCGTTGTCTTAACGCTATAATATTACCAATATCACTATATAAATTTAATTTATCCGACATAAAATGATAAACCGTTAATTCATTCATTTACGACTGCCCTCCTTCAAATGAGCGATTGAGTTGCTCTAACATAGGTGCTAGAGATGTATAGTTTGGTATAGCCACCGTAAACGATGTATAGTTCATTGTTTGAGCAGTTGCTTTATAAATGTCCTTTTCAACGATAATAGGTACATTAACTTCAGCCAGCTTTAAACGCAATTGAAGTTCTTCGGCACGCGTACCTGTCACTATAATTGCTTCAATATCTTGATTGCTTAACTTTTCAAAGTCAGCATCATATATCCATGAAGTATCACGGCCATCTGCAGCATTGTCATTCAAACTAATCACATAGACTTTCTTGCCCTCTAGCTGTTCTCCAACGGATAAACTTGCATTCATACCAGCCGGATTCTTAGCTAAATTAATCATCGCTTCTTTATTATCTTTAGAAAAATACTGCATCCGTCCATTATCTGAAGTGTACGTTTCAAAACCTTTTTCAATTGATTCATCACTAAGACCTAATTCTCGTAATACAGTATACGCAGCGATTGCATTATATGCATTAAAGTCTCCAGCAATCTTCATATTAAATAAATGATTATTAATTGTCATATTTAAAAACGGTGAAACTTCAAAAGATGATACTTCATATGTAGGATCTTCACGTTTGAAACCACATTGACAATGATAATGGCCGATTTGATTGTAATGTATATAATCATATTGCAATAGACGACCACAATTAGGGCAATATTTACTTTCATTCATCGTACTTTGTTCGAATTCGTGTGCATGTGCTTTCATACCATAATATACAAGTGAATCACTTGCGATTTTCAAACGACTAACAAATGGATCGTCGGCATTTAACAATAATTTAATTCCTTTATTACTAATTGATTTCGCAATATTGTTAACCATAATATCTATTTCACCAAATCTATCCATCTGATCTCTGAAGAAGTTCGTAAACACCATCATTGACGGTGTGACTTCTTTTAACACACGCGGAATTGAACCTTCATCGATTTCTATGATGGCGATTTTAGTTTCTTTAGAAATTTGCATAATGAAGGCAGATGTAATCCCAGCAGCCATGTTTGCGCCTTCGTTATTATGAATAATCTTAATTTGATTTGCTTTTAACGTATGTCCGATTAAGTTAGATGTTGTTGTCTTTCCATTTGTCCCACTAATAAACACAATATCATCTACTTGTTCAGACAATTTTCTTAATATATTTTGATCCACACGACGTGCAATTTGCCCAGGTAAGTCCGTTCCCTTTTTACCAACAGCGATACTTGCCTTACGAGCCAACTTAGCCATGTGGGTTGCAGTCCATTGTCTCATGCGTTTCCTCCTCTTAATTCCACTCGCATAATTATAACATGTAAAGGGTATAACAAAAAAGATTCTCAATTCTTATGGGGCTAGCTATTTATAGATTAGAATAATTATTATCTGTAATTGAGAATGGTTATCTCTAGATTAGAATAATTATTATTTACTATTGAGAAAAGGTCTGTTATACTCATAAGTGTTATTAATTAATTAAATTTTTATATGAGGTGAAAAAAGATGTTAAGTAAAGATCTACTCAAAGCATTAAATGAACAAATGAACCACGAATATTTCGCTGCGCATGCTTATATGGCAATGGCTGCTTATTGCGATAAAGAGTCTTATGAAGGATTTGCGAATTTCTATATTGAACAAGCTAAAGAAGAACGTTATCACGGTAAAAAAATCTACGACTATATCAACGACCGTGGCGAACATGCAGTATTCGATACATTAAAAGCGCCTAAAGTAGAATTCTCATCTATTTTAGAAACTTTTAAAGATGGTTTAGATCAAGAAAGAGATGTAACTAAACGTTTCTATAACTTATCTGAACTTGCACACAAAGATAAAGACTATGCTACAATTTCATTCTTAAATTGGTTCTTAGATGAACAAGTTGAAGAAGAATCAACTTTTGAAACACACATTGATTATCTAACTCGTATTGGCGATGATTGCAATACACTTTACTTATATGAAAAAGAATTAGCTGCACGTTCTTTTGACGAAGAGTAATTTTAATTTAATACTCGTATTTTTATGAGAGAGTGATTTAACTAAACTGTTAATGAAGTGATACGCTTCGTTGACAGTTTATTTTTTAATTTTATAGCGCGTTGTTATGGAGTTCCCTTTCTGTGATGAAAATGAATTGATGATGTGAATGTGCAATTGTTTTTACTATGCAGGTTGTAAGAAGTGTTATAAAATATATAATTAAAACGTTTAATCACAAAGTATTAAATGGTTATATTGAAAGGAATGTTGCAATGAATCATAATGCATTTGTAGCGTTAGACTTTGAAACAGCTAATGGAAAACGCACGAGTATTTGTTCTGTTGGGATGGTTAAGGTCATTGATAATCAAATAACCGAATCATTCTACACGCTTGTGAATCCTTTTGATTATTTTACTGAAACAAATATTAACGTTCATGGTATTAAGCCAGAGGATGTTGAAGGTGCTCCAAGTTTCGAATATGTCTATCCGTACATGTTACAATTTATCGATCAATTACCAGTTGTTGCCCATAATGCAGCTTTTGATATGAATGTCTTACACCAAAGTTTAAAGCAACTTAATATAGAAACGCCCTCGATGACTTATTTTTGTTCGTATCAACTTGCTAAACGCACGATTGATGCATATCGTTATGGTTTGAAACACCTGATGAATCATTATAAATTAGATTTTCATGGTCACCACGATGCACTAAATGATGCGAAAGCTTGTGCTATGATTACATTTAGATTGCTTAAACATTATGATGATCTTCCAAGTATGCTCAATATTTATGGGAAGAATCTTAAAGATAAAGGCTGATTTACCACTATGTTCAAGTGATAATCAGCCTTATTTTTTATATAAAATCATATATGGTCATGTTTCGATAACTCGATTGTTCTAAATTGCCGACAGTTACGCCGATAAGACGAATCGGAACATCAGGATCTTTTAACTCATTATAAAGTGAATAAGCAATGTTATAAATATCTGTTTCAGATTGAACAGAATCTCTTAAACTTGTTTGTTTTGAGAGTGTTTCATATTGAAATGTTTTAATTTTAACAGTTACAGTTTTACCAGATTTCTGCAATTTATTGAGTCTTTCTGCTGTCTTTCCAGATAGCTCCCAGACCTTTCTCAAGATTTCATCATCATCATTCACATCAGTTGAAAATGTACGCTCGGTACCCACTGATTTCCGTACGCGTGTCGCTTTAACTTCATTATTGTCAATGCCCCGCGCTTTGTTATATAGACCTCGTCCCCTTTTCCCAAATAAGCGAATGAGTTCAAATTCATCTTTATTATATAAATCTTGTCCTGTAAAGATTCCATTATCATGCATCACTTTCTTTGAAGCCTTACCCACGCCAGGAAAATCTCCAATATCTAAATGCATTAGAATCTCATGCACATTCTGATAATCAATCACCGTCATGCCATTAGGCTTATTCATCCCACTTGCTAATTTAGCTAAAAATTTATTATATGAAACCCCAGCAGATGCTGTAAGTTGCGTTTGTTCATATATATCACGTCGAATATAATTAGCAATTCTTGAAGCTGGCATATCGGGTCTAACTAGATGCGTAATATCTAAGTAAGCTTCATCAAGTGACATGGGTTCTACAATTTCTGTATAGCTGCGGAATATTTCCATAATTTGTTGAGAAGCTTCTCTATAAGCACCGAAGCGACTTGTGACATAGTATCCATTAGGACAAAGTTTGTGAGCTTGAGACATTGGCATTGCGGAATGTACACCGTATTTTCTTGCTTCATAAGATGCTGTCGATACGACACCACGATTACTTGCTTTACCTCCAACGATGACGGGTTTGCCTTTTAATTTGGGATTATCTCGCATTTCAACTTGTGCGAAAAAATAATCCATATCAATATGAATAATCCTTCTTTCTGCCATTGTCTCACCCCACTTTCCACGATTCTCAAAATAGCTTTATATTATTATACGCTTTAAATAGATATTTTACATGTATTGTGCACACTTTAAATACCATAACCCAACTTTAATTAAAAAATAAGTTAAAGCCAAACCTTATATTCTTAACAAATGAAGTATGGATGGCAAGACTCCTGAGGGAACAGAACAAACTGAAGACTACAGGCTGAAGTTGTCCCTAGGAAAGCGCGGCCATCCAATACGAAGTAATTATATAAAACGAATATTTCTATATTTCGTATTTTAACTATGATTATCATTCCATTATTTTCGAAAACTAAAAACCACTTATCCGCTTCAATGGATAAGTGGCCTATTGATTATTCGTGATTGGCTTGGGTTGGTTTATTTTGATATAAATATAAACCTTCATCATATTTTTGAATATATTTAAATTTACTTGTAAGAGCAAGTGCGACTAAAAATACATCAATCATGCAGTAACTAGTATGTATACTAAACATAAAGATTAATGAAGAATAGGAATAGAGTTGTATCAAAGTGAGTAATGCTACACTGATAATTACAAGTGGTGCTAATAGAATCGTTGTAAATTGCCATCTATTAAAACAAGTATTAGAGAATTGTACGATAATAGTACTTTTCTTATATTTCAATATAGGCTTTTCACCTTTTGAAAACACGATAAATAATACACGATGAATCAATTCGTGAACAATCAATAGAACAATAAATCCAATAAAGCCATATAGCAGATTCATTACTAAATTTTGTTCAATCACGTGCGTGACTTTATATGCCCATTTATAAGTGAATAGTACGACAAATAATCCTAAAACAATTTGCAATAAAATAAATCGCTGAAGTTGAAATTTATTTTCTGATAAATCTATTTTATGCACAACCAACCCTCCAATACTCTATTTTTCAACCATAGTATACAACTTTTATTTAGGTTAAAAAAGACTCTTTTCAAGAAAGTAAGTTGCTTGTAATATAACCTTAACATTCAATATACATTTGCAATTAATTGCATTCTATTTATATAATCTTTTACATTCGCTCAAACAATGCCACGGTCTCAATATGTGTGGTTTGCGGGAACATATCTACTGGCGTTATTTCAACTAAATGATAATGACTCGCTAACATTTGTGCATCTCTTTGTTGAGTAGATGGATTACAAGATATATACACGATACGTTTAGGGTTCAATTTGAGTAATGTTTTGATAAACGTCTCATCGCAACCTTTTCTTGGTGGATCAACCATGACAACGTCTGGTTTAATTCCTTGTGCTTTCCATTCTAGAATAATATCTTCTGCTTTCCCACATTCAAAAGTCGTATTATTTAATTGGTTTTTAGTCGCATTCTCTTCTGCGTCTTTAATTGCAGAAGGTACGACTTCGACGCCATATACATGTTTCGCTTGTGGTGCCATGTATAAACCAATTGTACCAATGCCACAATACGTATCTAATACAATTTCTTCGCCAGTTAACTGCGCGTAATCGATTGCTTTTTGATAGAGCTTTTCAGTTTGGGCAGAATTAATTTGATAGAATGATTGGTCTGAGATATTGAACGTCACTTCACTCAATTGGTCGACAATTTTCTCTTTACCATACAATGTCACAGAATGACGGCCCATAATGACATTTGAATGACTGTCATTGATATTTTGTTTGATACTCGTAATATTAGGAAAGGCATTTTTAAGCTTTTCAACAAGCATTTCAGAATGCTTAAATTTCTTACCATTTGTTACAAATATAACCATCATTTCATTAGTATGGTGCCCAGTTCTCACAACGAGATGTCTGATTAATCCTGTTTTAGATTGTTCATCATAGATACTAATATTCAGTTCATTAAGCCATTGTTTAACATGATTCATCACTTCTTGGTGTTGTTCATCTTGAATTAAGCAATGATCCATATCGATAATGTCATGACTTCTTTGACGATAGAATCCCATGATCACTTGCCCATCTTTATTCTTGCCTACAGGTATTTGAGATTTATTACGATATCTCCACGGTTGTTCCATACCTACCGTGGGATTTATTGGCGTATCTTTGAAAGGTCCCTTTCTATGAAAAAGGTTGACGACTTGTTCTTTCTTCATATCAAGTTGTGCCTGATATGTCATATGTTGCAGCTGACAACCTCCACATTTGTAATAATACATACACGGTGGAGTTATTCTATCTTTGCTTTCCTTTTTAACTTCAAGTAACTTCCCTATCGCAAAGTTCTTTTTAACTTTAATGAGTTTAAATTCGATCTCTTCATCTATTAATGCGTTCGGTACAAATACTGGATAACGATCAATTTTCACTACACCATGCCCTTCGTGTGTTAAATCGACAACGTTCCCAATTCTCACATCGTTCTTTTTTAATGTTTCCAAAACGTTTCCCCCACATGCAAAAAGGTTAGGACAGCAAATTCTGGGTCTCCTAACCTTTTGATTTATATTCTCATTGCTCGGTCGTTGTTTGTTGCTTTTCAGAAGTAATATCTGGCGTCGTACCATTATCTAATAATTCCTCATTGAAAACGTCTTTCGGTGTGAAGACTTCAATATGACGCTCTAGATTTAAGAAATTGGCAGGTAGTTTACCACCATATTCTCCATCGACATTAAGTTGCATCTCTGTATAGGATGAGATATTAATTGATTTAGCCTTTTCATAGATTACTTTCGGATGTTTCGTATGTTCTCCTCTTGAAGCTAATGTCATGATATGTCCTAACTCTGCTAAGTTGGCCTTTTCCACAATAATTAAAGTAAAATGACCATCGTCTAATTTCGCATCGGGTACTAACTTTTCAAAGCCAGCCATAGAATTTGTTAAACCAAGAAGGAAGAGTAATGCCTCGCCTTGGAATACTTTATCATCATATTCAATACGAATATCAACTGCCTTCATTTGTGGCAACATTTCAAATCCTTTAATGTAGTATGCGAATGGGCCTACAATAGACTTCAGTTTACTTGGCGTCTCATACGATACTTGAGTTAATCGACCGCCAGCCGCAAGATTAATAAAGTAACGATTATTCATCTTACCAATGTCTACTTTAGTTGTATGACCATCAATGATGACATCAACTGCACCCATAATGTCGTTAGGCAAGTGTAGTGCACGTCCAAAGTCATTGACTGTACCCATTGGTATAATTCCTAATTTAGGACGATTAGGTTGTTCAGCAATCCCATTGACGACTTCATTTAACGTTCCATCGCCACCTGCAGCAATAAGTAAATCATAATGACTACTTAACGCTCTTTCTGCTTCAATTGTAGCGTCTCCAGCCTTTTCCGTTGCATATGCGCTAGTCTCGTAACCAGCTTTCTCCAATTTAATTAATACATCTGGTAATACGCGTTTAAATAGTTCTTTCCCTGATGTCGGATTATATATAATTCTTGCACGTTTTCTCATTGTTAATCCCTCGACTTCATATACTCATACATTATATTAAATGATTTAAACATCAGTTGAAAGTATTTATTACTAATTCTCTTAACTAATCTGCTTTGCCAAGTCTTTTTAATTGGAAAATGATTTCTTTTTTCAATTTTTGTATTATATTATGATGATTTTTTAGAAATAACTTAATCTCTACTTTTCAAAAAATAAAGCTTCTACCACATGTTTTTAAACATACAGTAGAAGCTTTAAAGTAAGTATATGATTGATTAACGTTTATCTAGTTCTTGTTTTAATAAGCCATTTACTTTTTGAGGATTTGCTTGGCCTTTTGAAGCTTTCATAATTTGTCCAACTAAGAAGCCCATCGCTTTCCCTTTACCATTTTTATAATCTTCAACAGATTGAGGGTTATTATCTAAAGCTTCATTAACAAATTTTAATAATGTCGCTTCGTCAGAGATTTGAACTAAACCTTTGTCTTCCATGATTTGTTTAGCATCTCCACCATTTTCAGCAAGTTCTGGGAAGACTTTCTTAGCAATTTTACTACTCATCGTACCGTCTTCAATTAATTTAATCATGCCGGCAAGGTTTTCAGGAGTTAACTGAGTATCTTGTAATTCAACTTGATTTTTATTTAAATACTCGTTTACGCCACCCATTAACCAGTTAGAAGTTAATTTAACGTCGGCACCATGTTGGATCGCACCTTCGAAGAAATCTGACATTTCTTTCGTAAGTGTTAATACATGTGCGTCATACTCAGGTAATCCTAAATCATTTACATATTTAGCTTTACGTTCATCCGGTAGTTCTGGGATTGTTTGACGAACACGTTCTTTCCATTCTTCATCAACGTATAAAGGTACAATGTCTGGTTCTGGGAAGTAACGGTAATCATCAGAACCTTCTTTTACACGCATTAAAATTGTTTTACCAGTAGATTCATCGAAACGACGTGTTTCTTGACCGATTTCTCCACCATTTAACAATTCTTCTTCTTGTCGTTTTTCCTCATATTCTAAACCTTTTCTTACATAGTTAAATGAGTTAAGGTTTTTCAATTCTGTTTTTGTACCAAATTCTTTTTGACCATAAGGACGTAATGAAATGTTGGCATCACAACGAAGTGAACCTTCTTCCATTTTACAATCTGATACACCTGTATATTGGATAATTGAACGTAATTTTTCTAAATAAGCATACGCTTCTTGAGGAGAACGAATGTCTGGCTCAGAAACAATTTCAATTAACGGCGTACCTTGACGGTTTAAGTCAACTAATGAATAACCATCTTTATGTGTTGATTTACCAGCATCTTCTTCCATATGAAGACGAGTGATACCGATACGTTTAGTTTCTCCGTCTACTTCGATATCGATATAACCATTTTCACCAATCGGTTGATCAAATTGTGAAATTTGATATGCCTTAGGATTATCTGGGTAGAAATAGTTTTTACGATCAAATTTAGAATTCGTAGCGATATCCATATTTAATGCCATTGAAGCTCTCATAGCCCAATCTACTGCGCGTCTATTTACGACTGGTAATACACCTGGATATGCTAAGTCGATAACATTTGTGTTTGAGTTAGGTTCAGCTCCAAAATGCGCTGGTGATGGAGAGAACATTTTTGAGTCTGTTTTTAACTCAACATGAACTTCAAGTCCTATAACTGTTTCAAAATGCATGATTTCCACTCCTTATAAATTTTCGTATGCGTCATGTAAGTTGTATTGTGTTTCATATTGATAAGCTACACGATATAACGTCTTTTCATCGAATGGTTTACCAATGAATTGTAAACCAATTGGTCGTCCGTTAGATTGTCCGCAAGGAACAGAAATACCAGGTAAACCAGCTAAGTTAACTGGTGTAGTTAATAAGTCGTTAGCGTACATTGTTAATGGATCATCAATTTCTTCGCCGATATTAAATGCAGTTGTTGGTGTAGTTGGTCCTACAACAACATCATATTCTTCAAATACTTTATCAAAGTCATTTTTAATTAATGTTCTTACTTTTTGAGACTTTTTATAGAATGCATCATAATAACCAGAGCTTAATGCGAAGGTACCAAGGAAAATACGACGTTTAACTTCGTCACCAAATCCTTCTGATCTAGACATTTTATATAATTCTTCTAATGATTGCGCCTCTTTTGAGTGGTAACCGTAACGAATACCATCGAAACGAGCCAAGTTTGCTGATGCTTCAGATGAAGCAATCACGTAGTATGAAGGAATGCCATATTTAGTATTTGGTAGTGAAACTTGTTCTACTTCAGCACCTAAAGATCTTAAAGTTTCAATTGCATTTTTAACAGCGTCTTTAACCTCTTCACTTATACCCTCACTTACATATTCTTTAGGGAAAGCAATTTTAAGCCCTTTAATATCTTTACCGATATCAGAAGTGAAATCTACATCTTCTACAGGAGCACTCGTTGAATCATTTGCATCTACACCTGAAATCGTTTCAAGTACAAGTGCGTTATCTTTTACATTACGAGTGATAGGTCCGATTTGGTCTAATGAAGATGCGAATGCTACAAGACCAAAACGTGACACACGACCATAAGTAGGTTTCATACCTACAACACCACAATAAGCTGCTGGTTGTCTAATAGAACCACCAGTATCAGAACCTAAACTGAATGGCACTAAGCCAGCTGCAACCGCTGCTGCAGAACCACCAGAAGAACCACCTGGTACTGCTGTATGGTCAAATGGGTTTAATGTCTTTTTGAAGTAAGATGTTTCTGTTGAACCACCCATCGCAAATTCATCCATGTTTAATTTACCAATTAATACAGCATTTTCATCGTATAATTTATTCATTACTGTTGATTCATAAATAGGTACGAAACCTTCTAACATTTTACTTGCGCAAGTTGTTTCAACATCTTTTGTAATAATATTGTCTTTGATACCCATTGGGATACCAAATAATTTACCTTCCATTTGGTCTTTCGCTTGTAATTCATCTAATTCTTCTGCTTTTTTAATAGCATTATCTTTATCTAATGCTAAGAAAGATTTAATCGTAGGATCAGTTTCTTCGATAGCTGCGTAAATATCTTTAACCACATCAGAAGGTTTAATTTCTTTGTTCTTAATCATTTCTGTTAATTTCTCAACAGATTCATAACGAATACTCATCTTAAGCGTCCTCCTCATTCATGATGGATGGCACTTTAAATTGCCCATCTTCTGTTTCTTTTGCATTTTTCAATGCTAATTCTTGAGGAATGCCCTCGATTGCTTTGTCGTCACGTAGCACGTTTTGTAAATCTAATACGTGATAAGTTGGCTCAACACCTTCAGTATCAGCACTGTCATTTTGTTTTGCAAAATCTAAAATACTTTCTAAAGTGTTAGCCATTTCTTCTGTTTCTTCAGAAGTAATTTGAAGTCTAGCTAAATTAGCAATGTGTTCAACTTCTTCACGTGTAACTTTAGTCATTAAATAATAGCCTCCTTAATACTCATTCATCACCAAATTGTATCAAATTTCGCAATAAAAATCTAAGTATTTCTGATTATCATGCATAAAATCAATGCTTGATATATCAGCATTTATACTCATTATTATATTAAGTTACATATTTATATATTTTGGATTTTCTTATAGTGACTCAATTCAGTTAATAATTAAATAATGTGATATATATACAGTTATATTCATTTTCAAGAATTCTAACATTTAAATAGAAAGCGCTTACTTAATTGTTACAACAGTTTATATTTGCATTATAATTAAAATTTTACTTTTCTGAACATTTAGTTATATTGTATAATATTACATGTAACTAAATTAAAACTACATAAAGGGAGTGTTTACGATGCTGACATTAGGTTCCACACTTAGTAATCAAGTCGACGCAAACTGGCAAACCTATATAATGATTGCCGTTTATTTTATTATTTTGCTAATTATCGGCTTCTATGGTTATAAGCAAGCTACAGGTAACTTAAGTGAATTTATGCTAGGAGGACGTAATATTGGTCCTTATATTACAGCTTTATCAGCAGGTGCTTCAGATATGAGTGGTTGGATGATTATGGGGCTTCCAGGTTCTGTCTATAGCACTGGTCTTTCAGCTATATGGATTACGATTGGCTTAACATTAGGCGCATATATTAACTATTTCGTTGTAGCACCAAGGTTACGTGTATACACAGAAATTGCTGGAGATGCCATCACTTTACCTGACTTCTTTAAGAACAGATTAGACGATAAACAGAATATTATTAAGATTATCTCTGGATTGATTATTGTGATCTTTTTTACGTTATATACGCACTCAGGATTTGTTTCAGGTGGGAAATTATTCGAAAGTGCATTTGGTCTTAACTATCACTTTGGATTAATTTTAGTTGCAGTGATAGTCATTTTTTACACTTTCTTCGGAGGATATTTAGCCGTATCTATCACAGACTTCTTTCAAGGTGTGATTATGCTTATTGCAATGGTGATGGTTCCTGTCGTTGCTTTAATGAAATTAAACGGATGGGATACGTTTAGTGAAGTTGCACAGATGAAACCAACCAACTTAGATTTATTTAGAGGTACAACTGTATTAGGGATTATCTCATTATTCTCTTGGGGATTAGGATATTTCGGTCAACCACATATTATCGTACGCTTTATGTCTATTAAATCACACCGATTACTTCCTAAAGCAAGACGATTAGGTATTAGTTGGATGGCAATTGGTTTGTTAGGTGCAGTAGGCGTAGGTTTAACTGGTATTGCTTTTATTTCTGAAAAGCATATCAAAATGGAAGACCCAGAGACATTATTTATCATTATGAGTCAAATTCTCTTCCACCCTCTTGTAGGTGGATTCTTATTGGCAGCCATTTTAGCAGCTATTATGAGTACCATTTCTTCTCAATTACTCGTTACTTCTAGTTCTTTAACAGAAGATTTTTACAAATTGATTCGTGGCGAAGATAAAGCTTCAACGCATCAGAAAGAATTCGTCATGATTGGACGACTTTCAGTATTACTTGTAGCAATTGTTGCTATCGCTATTGCTTGGCAACCTAATGATACAATTTTAAACCTTGTAGGTAATGCTTGGGCAGGTTTTGGTGCAGCCTTTAGCCCGCTTGTACTCTATTCACTTTATTGGAAGGGGCTTACACGCGCTGGTGCTATTAGCGGTATGATTGCTGGTGCTTTAGTCGTAATTATTTGGATAGCATGGATTAAACCTCTTGCATCAATCAATGAAATTTTTGGTATGTATGAAATTATACCTGGTTTTATCATTAGTGTATTAGTGACTTATATTGTAAGTAAACTCACTAAGAAACCTGGTGCTTTCGTTGAGAATGATTTAAATAAAGTAAAACAAATTGTAAAAGAATAACTATTACCTAATATTCATATATATAAAGGCGTCTTCAACTAGATTGTTAATTTTAGTCGAAGACGCCTTTTCATGTATTAATTATGATAGATGTGAACTTGAGGTTCTTTATCATCTTTGGATTTACTTATAAGCGCACGAGGTGTATTACCATCTTTGATACGTATTTCATATTCATCAATGTTATCAAAATATTTTTCAGCTTGTTCAGTGACATATTGTGTAATACCAATTGTTTCCGCTTGACCATAATAGTCAATTGGTAAGTCTACTGTTAATTGTTTCGCTTTTTTATTTACAAATTTAACCTTTCCTACTGCTTGTGTAAAGTTAGAGAAGTACGATTGTAGGTTATCGTTAAATTGTTTGAAATTATTATTCAGTGTTTCATTATAATCTTCTGCTGTTGAGGATGGAAGTAAAGCAGATTTCTCTTTTATCGTATCCCATCCATTGATTTTTGTTTGACCATCGTCTGCAGTCGCTCCAGCAATGAATTCTCCTGGTGAAATAGAGTCTTGTCCAGACTGCTTATAAATTGCAAAATGAATTGGGATATCTTTTAAATCACTATTTTCACGTAATCGAGATAATATTTCACTTGCCATTTGTTTACCTTGTTTCTCTATGTCTTTATCATTTAGATTTTTACTATAAGTCTCGCCATCTTTTTCTTTTTGATAATAATAAACACTATTCATAGCTAAACCAATTGTCATACCTTTAATGTTTTTACCTTTTGAATCACTATTACCGTAAAAATCTTGTTCTAAAATATTTGATAGATAAGCTGGTGAGTTGTCGGCAATTTTTTCCTGATTCGTTTCACCATTATGAGAAGGATTAAGTCCTAAGTTTTCATTAGCTTTTTTACTTTTCTTCTCTTTTTCGCTCATTTTATCAATTTCTTTTTTCGTATATTTCGGATCTAAATAAGCATTAATTGTTTTCTTATCTAAATACTGTCCATCTTGATAAAGGTATTTATTTGTAGGAAAGACTTCTTTACTTAACTCTAATAAGCCACTTTCAAAGTCTTCACCGTTATAGCTATTGGCCATATTATCTTGCAGTAAACCTCTAGCCTGACTTTCCTTAAAAGGTAAAATCGTTCTGTAATTATCACCTTGAACATTTTTGTCAGTTGCAATTTGTTTAACTTGGTTTGAATTTTTACTATCTTTACTCTCACTTTGATCTTTGTTTGATTGATTATCTTTTTGTCCATTATTACAAGCAGCTAATAAAAATATTGTCGAAATGAGTAATATAAGTGTTCGCTTCATCGACGTACTCCTCTAATTATTTAATTCTTTTTGTTTGTTAGCAAATTCTTCCTCTGTCCAGATTTCTGTTCCAAACTTCTCAGCTTTGGTTAATTTAGAACCCGCATCGGCACCTGCAATGACGATATCCGTGCTCTTAGTTACACTGTTTGTTACTTTAGCGCCTTGCATTTCTAGCCATTGTGATGCTTCACTTCTAGTCATTTGTTCTAATTTTCCTGTTAGTACAATTGTTTTACCGCTAAATTCTGGATGTCCTTCAATCTCTGTTGTTTTAATTCCTTTATAACTCATATTAACATTTTTGTCTTTTAATTTTTGAATTAAAGCACGAATATCTTCATTTTCAAGATACGTAACAACAGATTGTGCAAGTTTATCGCCAATATCATGAATTTCAACCAATTCAGCTTCAGTGACTTCTAATAAGCGATCCATCGTTTCATACTTCTCAGCTAATACTTGGCTCGCTTTCACACCGAGATGTCTAATTCCTAGCCCAAATAGTAAATGTTCGAATGAATTATCTTTAGCCTTTTCAATTGCAGCTAATAAATTCTCGACTTTTTTAGTTCCCATACGTTCTAATGGAAGTAAATCCTCTTCTTGAAGGTAAAATATATCAGCAACATCTTTGATAAGCTCATTTTCATATAATTGTTGAATGATTTTTGTACCTAAACCATCGATGTTCATCGCTTGTCTTGAAACAAAATGAATCAGACCTTCAATGAGCTGTGCTTGGCATTTAGGGTTAATACAACGTAACGCGACTTCGCCTTCAATGCGAACTAACTCGTGACCGCAACTTGGACAATGTGTCGGCATATGGTACGTTTCTGCATCGTCTGGACGTCTATCTAGAATACTTTTAACTACTTCAGGTATGATGTCACCTGCTTTTTTAACGACGACGCTATCACCAATACGTATATCTCGTTCATGTATCAAATCTTCGTTGTGTAAAGACGCTCTTGAAACTGTCGTACCAGCTACTCTGACTGGTTCCAATATAGCTGTAGGCGTAACAACACCTGTGCGTCCAATACTTAATTCAATATCTAATAATTTAGTAACCACCTCTTCAGCTGGGAATTTATACGCAATCGCCCATCTTGGTGATTTCTGTGTGTAACCCATTTCTTCTTGTTGATCTAAATCATTGACTTTAATTACAATCCCATCAATATCGTAAGAAAGTGATTCTCTTTTATCGGTCCATTTCTCAATGTATTTAAGAACGCCTTCAATATCTGAAACACGTTCTCTCTCCTGATTCGTTTTAAATCCTAGTTGATCAAGTTCGTTCAATGCACCACTTTGGGTCGTAGCATTAAAATCGGTAAAGTCATTTACACTATATAAGAACACACTTAGTTTTCTTTTCGCTGCCAATTTAGAGTCGAGTTGTCTCAGAGAACCTGCTGCTGCATTTCTAGGGTTTGCAAAAGGTTGTTCACCATTCTCTTCTTTCTGCTTATTCAAATTCATAAATGAACGTCGCGGCATATAAGCCTCACCACGTACTTCAAAATTGAGTGGTTCTTTTATTTTTAATGGAATCGCATGTATGGTTCTTAAATTTTCAGTAATGTCTTCACCTGTCGTACCATCACCACGCGTTAGTCCTTGAACAAATTTACCGTCTTGATATTTAAGTGAAACAGCTAAACCATCAATCTTAAGTTCACACATATATTCGACGTTACCAATATTTTCCCTAATACGTTGGTCGAACTTTCTTAAATCTTCCTCATTAAAAGCATTGCCTAAACTTAGCATAGGTGTATCGTGATTTACCTTTTCAAACGAGGACTGAGCTTCTCCACCTACTCTAACAGTAGGTGAATCTGCAGTTTTATACTCAGGATGTTCTGTTTCAATCTCTATAAGTTCATGTAATAGTTTATCGTATTCACTGTCTGGTACAGACGGATTATCCTGTACATAATATTCATAACTATACTGATTTAATAAGTCATGTAATTCATTAACGCGACGTTGTAAATCTTCCATCCCCCATTAATCCTCCTTCTTCTCTATTGGCGCAAATTGTGCAAGTAGACGTTTAGGTCCTTCAGATTTAAAGATAATATCTAACTCTACTGAACCATTTTTCTCATTGACGTTACTCACCATACCTTCGCCCCATGCTTTATGTGTAACCTTATCTCCAACTTTCCAATCAGAAGAAGAAACTTGTTTCTTAGGTGACGTTGTGCGTTTACTAAATCCACGTTTCTGTTGTGGTTTAGCCTGTGAAATGGTTTGACGTTTCGTTCCAGTATGACTTTCAAGTAAGTCTTCAGGAATTTCCCTTAAGAATCGTGAAGGCATATTTGATTGAGAACGTCCGAACAACATTCTTGTCGTAGCATTCGTAATGTATAGAAGTTCTTCTGCACGCGTAATTGCTACATAACAAATTCGACGTTCCTCTTCCATCTCGTGATCATCATCACTTTTGATTGCACGAATATGAGGAAACAGTGATTCTTCCATACCCATAATGAAGACAATTGGGAATTCTAAACCTTTAGCTGAGTGCATTGTCATGAGCGTTACACCGCTTTGCGTATCCGCTTCATCTATATCGGCAACCAATGATAAATCAGTTAAAAAGTTAATTAATGATTGTTCTTCTAAAGGTGTATTTTCTTCGTAATCTTTTGGTACTGACATAAATTCATCTAAGTTTTCTAGGCGACTACGAGATTCTAGTGTTTGTTCTCTCTCAAGCATGTCACGATATCCAGATTTTTGTAATACTTCATCTACAATGTCACTTATTTCAAGAAACTCTTGTTCTTTAATTAAATTAGTGATGGTTTCATAAAAATTGATACATTCTTGAGTGACCTTTTTAGATAATCCAATAAAATCAACCTCACCAAGTGCATCAAACATACTAATTTGATTTTGAACAGCATAGGTTTGAATTTTTTCCACTGAAGAAGGTCCGATACCTCTTTTCGGCACATTAATAATTCGTTGTAAACTAATGTCATCATTGCTATTAGCAATTACTCGTAAATAGCTTAGCAAGTCTTTAATCTCTTTACGATCATAGAACTTTTGGCCACCAACCATCGTATATGGGATGTTCGATTTCATGAATGTTTCTTCTAACACACGTGATTGTGCATTTGTTCTATAAAGAATAGCCATATCACTATATTTCTTACCATTACGTTGATGCTTCATAATTTCCCTAACAACGTATTCCGCTTCATCGCGTTCAGTCATTGCTTCATAGTATTGAATTTTATCTCCGCCGGTATTGGCAGTCCATAAACCTTTTGGCTTACGTTCTGAGTTATTTTTAATGACTTCATTTGCAGCATTGAGAATATTTTTAGTTGAACGATAATTTTGTTCTAGGAAAATGGTTTTCGCTTCTGGATAATCTTCCTCGAAGGATAAAATATTTTGAATATCAGCGCCACGCCAACCATATATCGATTGGTCAGAATCCCCTACGACACATAAATTTTTAAATTTACTAGCAAGTAATTTCACTAAAGTATATTGCGCTTTGTTTGTATCTTGATATTCGTCTACGTGAATGTATTGGAATTTATTTTGATAATATTCTAGAGCATCAGGCACACGTTCAAATAAATTGATAGTAGTCATAATTAAATCGTCAAAGTCTAATGCTTCGTTACGAGACAGTTGTCTTTGGTACCCTTTATAAACTGTCGCTACCATTTGTGAATGAAAATCATTTGCCTCTTTTTGAGCATCTTCAGGTGTTTTTAATTCATTTTTTAAATTACTAATTGCGCCAATAAACATTCTAGGTTCAAAGCGCTTGCTATCAATATTTTCATTTTTCAAAACATCTTTAATGACAGATTTTTGGTCAGTAGGATCAATAATCGTGAAATTTCTTTCTATGCCAATTCTATCCGCATCTCTTCTCAATATTCTTACGCACATGGAGTGAAACGTTGACATCCAAATAACTTGGGCTTCTTCACCAACAAGTTGTTCAACACGTTGTTTCATCTCTTTAGCAGCTTTATTAGTAAAAGTAATCGCTAAAATATTGTAAGGAGAGACATCTTTTTCATCTAATAAATAAGCAATGCGATGTGTTAATACACGTGTTTTTCCTGATCCCGCACCTGCCATTATTAGTAGTGGCCCTTCAGTCGTTCTTACGGCTTCACTTTGTTCGGTATTCATATTCTTGACTAGCGAATTCATTAATTAGACTCCTTTATTTTTACTGTTTTTAGCGCTTTTTTAATATCTGTATATATGATATTTCCTACGATAATCGTATCGGCAATATCAGCCATCTCTTGTGCTTGTCCTAAACTTGTGATGCCTCCACCGTAGAAAAGTTGTGTTTCTGTAAGCATGTTAGATACGGCTTTGACTTTATCAATATCACCGTACTCCCCACTATATTCTATGTACATTACTGGGAAATGAAAGAGTTCATTAGCCATTTGCGCATATGCCTCAACATCTTCCATATCAAGTGCCGTATTGGCATTGGTACTTTGAGCTACTTTACTATTTGAATTTAATACTAAATATCCTTCAAATATTACTTCTTCAAAGTTGATCACATGTCCATATTGTTTCAGTGCCTCTAGCAAAATACCGTTGTGAAATCTCGTATCGTTGCTATTCATCACTGTCGGTATAAAGTAAAAGTCAAACCCGGGCATGACACTTTCAACATTTGAGACTTCTAATGCAAGTGGTAATGGATAACGTCTTACTCTACTCATTAAATGGATGACATTGTCTTCAGTTACATTATCAGTACCACCAATTATAATTGCATCTGTATTAGACATACATATTGCCTCTAAATCATCATCAGAAATTGACTTAGCAGGATCTAATTTAAATATATGTTGCCATTTTTTTATGTCATACATTTTTCGTAACTCCTTTAATTAACATACCCTAAATTATAGCATTTTTAAGTACTAAGTTCTAAAGAGTAAATATGAAAATAATACATTATTTAAGTAATAACTTTATTTACTCTAGTGCGTGTTTAATTTTGAATTTGTTGAGAATTGAATCAATCATTTTCCTTTTAAACTAATCATCATTGCGAACTTTTATTTTCAAATATAAAAGGCTTCGAAAAATGATTAAACACTTTTCAAAGCCTTAGGTCATATTATTTTATAAAAATTAAAACATTAAAACGAGTCAGCGTCAGACTGTAAATCAATTTTAAATCAACATTGTCTTATGACTGTGTTTCGATATTAAGTCTATCTAAAATCATAGTGTACGCATCGTTACCCCATTGTAATGATCGTTTCACTCTAGAAATTGTTGCAGTTGATGCTCCAGATTCGTCTTCAATTGTTGCATACGTATAACCTTGTTTAATCATTTTAGCAACTTGAAGCCTCTGAGATAATGACTGTATTTCATTGACAGTGCATAAATCATCGAAAAACTGATAACATTCTTCTCTATTTTCTAGCGCTAGGATCGCATCAAATAATTCATCTAATGCTTGACCACGTAATTTTTCAATTTGCATCTCGAACAACCCCTATACACGTTTTCTTTCATCATTTTAACGTACTAATTAGTTAAAGTGTAGTAGTTTCAATGAAAAAAGTATAGGAATTTAACCGCTTTTCTAACATGATATTTAAGATTTTTATTCTAAACCTGCACGTTCAAATATTGTGTCGACTTGATTAAGGTGATGTTCTGGATTGAAACATTCGTCTAATTCTTCTGCTGTTAAAACATTAGTAATTGTTTCGTCTTGTTCAATCAATTCTCTGAATGGCGTCTTAGTTTCCCATGATTCCATTGCTTTAGGTTGAACCTTATCATACGCCTCTTCACGAACCATGCCTTTATTAATTAGCGCTAATAATACACGTTGTGAGAAGATTAAACCAAATGTTTTATCAATATTATTTCGCATATTATCTTCAAAGACCGTTAAGCGATCTACAATATTAGTAAAACGATTCAATGCATAATCAAGCGCTATGGTTACATCTGGTAACATAATACGTTCAGCTGAAGAATGAGAAATATCGCGTTCATGCCATAAAGGAACATTTTCATAAGCAGTAGTAATATAGCCACGAATAACGCGAGATATTCCAGTAATATTCTCAGAACCAATTGGATTACGTTTATGCGGCATTGCAGATGAACCTTTTTGACCTTTAGCAAATGCTTCTTCTACTTCACGTGTTTCAGTTTTTTGTAGATTACGAATTTCTACTGCAAACTTTTCTAAAGAAGTAGCGATTAACGCTAGCGTCGCAATATAATATGCATGGCGATCTCTTTGCAATGTTTGAGTTGATACAGGAGCAGTATCAATACCTAGATGTTTACAAACATATGCTTCAATTTCTGGAGGAATATTCGCAAATGTACCAACTGCGCCACTCATTTTACCTACTTCAATTTCTTTACGTACTTCCTTGAAACGTTTAAGGTTACGTTTCATTTCTGTGTACCATAATGCCATTTTCACACCAAATGTAGTTGGTTCAGCGTGAACACCATGTGTACGTCCCATCATAAGCGTATATTTATAATTCTTAGCTTTTTCTGCTAATACATCAATAAATCTTTCTAAGTCTTTTTCAATGATTTCATTCGCTTGTTTAACTACGAAGCTTAATGCAGTATCTACCACATCAGTTGATGTAAGACCATAGTGGACCCATTTTCTTTCTTCACCTAATGTTTCAGAAACTTGTCTTGTAAATGCAACGACGTCATGACGTGTTTCTAATTCAATTTCTTTTGCACGTGCTACATCAACTTTTGCATTTTCACGAATTTTTTGGACATCTTCTTTAGGAATATAACCTAATTCGCTCCATGCTTCACATGCTAATATTTCTACCTCTAACCAAGCTTCATAGCGATTTTGATCCGTCCAAATATTAGACATTTCTTCTCTTGAATAGCGTTCAATCATTCTTTATAAACTCCAATCGTATGTATTATTGTAGAATTAAAACCTGTACATTAAATTATTTTTTAATCTAAAAGTTCGTGTTTAAGCTTTCGTCTTTAGTTTAACAGAACTGTTTCAAAATGTATAAATCTTTTTTCTTTATATGCCTATTTTATTGTAATTACCTTAGAAACTCAATTAACTATAAGAAAGAGTAGGATAGAAATTCTACTTTAGTATCATTTCGATATCCTACTCTTTGTACATATTTATATATGAAATTTTATAACTTGTTACTTGATTGGTTTACCTACAAAAATAATTTCTTGTCTAAGGACTTCAATACTTCCGTCCTTATTCTCTTTATAGACTGGTTTCTCCATTCTACGCGTTGGCATAAATCCTTCATTTCGCATTCGATTTAAGCAGTCTGAAATGGTCTCATTATCTTCTACTTTAAATTTTTTGCTCATTTGACCTTGCACTTTCTTGTTCTTCGTATTCTACTACTACATCAAGGTGTTCTGGTTCATAAGCTTTAAGTTTGCGTCTACGTACACCTTTAACCCAGAATCCACCATGAATATTTCTAGGTTCATATGCAATAATAAACGCTTTAGGATCTAAATTTTTGATTGTATCCATAAGCTTAAGTTCGTATTTACGAGGGGTTAAGATTTGCATCACCATTCGACTGCCATCACGACCAAATGCTTCATAGTGTGTAACTCCATAACCAAGATTTCTCAATTCATTTGGTAAATCCAATTCATATTCTGAAGATGTTACATTGACAACGGTATAACCTAATGCCAATTTTTCTTCGATTTTCATACCGACGATGATTCCCACTGAAAATCCTAATGCATATGCGAAAATATTTTGAATTTGATCTAAACTAGACATAACTAAACCTAAACCAACCACATATACGAGAACTTCAAGGAAACTCACTGCAGCAGCAATATATCGATAACCTTTTAACGTTAGTATCGTTCTCATTGTTAAAAATGTGACATAACATACGTTGATTACAAATATAGCAAAGACCATTAACCATGGATTGTGAGCAATTGCTGACATATTATTCCTCTTTTCTTACAATTAAATCCAAATCATTTTATCAGTCATGCATCGATTTGTCACTTAAATTTTTACGTATTAATCATTATTAATTTTTAGGCCATGTATATCTTGTATAAGCAAGCTCACGTTTATGCGCATTTCTTACATAATGTTTTTCGATTGTTTCGCGTGCTTCAGCAGGTATTTCTTTACCTTCTAAGTAATCATCAATTTGATCATATGTCACACCAAGCGCTTCCTCATCAGGTAGTTGAGGTTTATCATCCTCTAAATCTGCTGTAGGCACTTTTTCATATAAATGTTTTGGTGCTTTCAAATATTCAAGTAACTGTTTACCTTGTCTTTTATCTAAACCGAAAATAGGCGCAATATCAGCTGCACCATCACCATATTTAGTATAGAAACCTGTAATATTTTCGGCAGAATGATCCGTTCCTACGACGATGCCGCTTTGATTTGAAGCAATAGAAAATTGAACTTTCATGCGCTCTCTTGCTTTTTCATTGCCTCTTTGGAAATCAGTAAGGACTATCCCCTCTTCTTTTAAAGATTGAACACTTTGATCTACAGCAGGTTTAATATTGACCGTAATGATTTCATCAGGCTCAATAAATTTAAGTGCATCTTCCACCTCGTCAGCATCTTTTTGAATACCATAAGGTAGTTTAACTGCGATGAATTTACATTCTCGACCTTCTTCTCGTAATTCATTCACCGCTAATTGCACTAACTTACCTGTTAACGTTGAATCTTGTCCTCCAGAAATACCGAGTACTAATGATTTAATAAATGAATGTGATTGAACATACGATTTTATAAAATGTTTGATTTCATTGATTTCTTTTTCGCTATCAATTTGTTTTTTTACTTTCATTTCTTTAACTACAATATCTTGTAACTTACTCATTTTCTTCCTCCATTTCCTTAACATGTTCAGCCACTTCAAAAATGCGTTTGTGTTTGTTTTCCCAACATTTTGCACTTAAATCAACAGGATATTCTTGTGGATTTAAATAACGTTTATTTTCATCCCAAAGTGTGTTTAAACCTTGCATTAAATAAGTTTGAGCTTCACGTTCGCTTGGAAGTTGGTATACAAGTTTGCCATTATCAAAAATCGTATGATGTAAATCTTTTGCTTCAAAAGACTTAATAAATTTCATTTTATAGGTATGAACAGGATGGAATAATTTAAGTGGTTTCTCAGCTGTAGGGTCTTCCCCGTCAAGTGTAATATAGTCACCTTCCGCCTTACCTGTTTTTTTGTTGATAATACGATAAACGTTCTTTTTACCTGGTGTTGTGACCTTTTCCGCATTATTAGATAACTTAATTCGATCACTAAACGTACCATCTTCTGTTTCAATAGCTGCCAATTTATAAACAGCTCCAAGAGCAGGTTGATCGAAACCAGTAATGAGTTTCGTTCCGACGCCCCATGCGTCAACCTTTGCGCCTTGCGCTTTTAAACTTGTGATTGTTTGTTCATCTAAATCGTTTGAAGCAATAATTTTCGCATCAGTAAAGCCTGCTTCATCTAGCATTCGTCTAGCTTCTTTAGATAAGTATGCAATATCACCTGAGTCTAATCTAATTCCTATAAAGTTGATTTTATCTCCCAACTCTTTCGCAACTTTAATAGCTGTAGGTACACCTGATTTAAGAGTATGGAAAGTATCGACTAAAAAGACGCAATTTTTATGTCGTTCTGCATATTTTTTAAAAGCTATATATTCATCACCATACGTTTGCACTAATGCATGCGCATGTGTTCCAGAAACTGGAATATCAAACAATTTACCTGCACGTACATTACTCGTTGAATCGAAACCACCAATAAAAGCTGCTCTTGCGCCCCATAATGCAGCGTCAACTTCTTGACCTCTTCTAGTACCGAATTCCATCAAAGTATCATTCATTGCAATTTGACGTATTCTACTTGCTTTGGTCGCAATTAACGTATGGAAATTAATGATATTAAGTAAAATCGTTTCTATTAGTTGCGCTTGAATCAAAGGCGCTTCAACTCTAATTAACGGTTCATTACCAAAGCATAATTCACCCTCTTGCATTGAGCGAATATTACCTGTGAACTTGAGTTCTCTCAAGTATTCTAAAAAGTCATCCTTGTAGCCTATTGTTTTCAAATACGCTATATCACTATCGGAAAATCCGAAGTTCTCTATAAAATCAATTACACGTTTTAACCCATTAAAAACCGCATACCCACTATTAAAAGGCATACTTCTAAAATATAAGTCAAAAATAGCAATTCTTTCGTGAATGCCATCATTCCAATAACTTTCTGCCATATTAATTTGATATAAGTCGTTCTGTAACATTAAGCTGTCGTCTTTAAATTGATACACACTTATCTCTCCAATCGACCGATTCATTTACAATTAGTTTATCATAATTCACATACTGTAGGTAAATGAGTTACTTGATTAATCTGAATCTTTTAATAGTTTAGATTTAATCATTTACAAAATCATTCTATACGACAAATTCATGACAATTGAATATTTTAACTGAGTATTTTTAAAACCTCGATTATAATACGTGTGAGGTGTTTTTAAATGTTATTAGATGAAGCTAGATCATTTATTCAAACTATGTATACCGAACTTAATTATGATTCAAGTAAAATAGCAGAGAGATTGAATGAAATTGAGAATGAAATCACACGTACAGGAAGTTATACGCATACTTATGAAGAGCTATCTTATGGAGCAAAACTAGCATGGAGAAATTCTAACCGTTGCATTGGGAGACTATTCTGGGACTCATTAAATGTAGAGGATGCGCGAGATATAGATAATGAAGAAAACTTTTTAGAAGCAATTTATCGTCATATCGATATCGCAACTAATGGTGGCAAAATCAAACCACTTATTACAATTTTCTCACCTCAAAATGCGCCCAAAATCTATAATAACCAATTAATTCGATATGCAGGTTACGATAACGCGGGAGATCCATCTGAAAAAGAAATCACACGTTTAGCTCAACATTTAGGTTGGAAAGGCGAAGGCACAAATTTCGATATTCTACCACTCATTTATCAAATATCTAATGGAAGTATTAAGTGGCATGAATTCCCAAATCACATCATTAAAGAGGTCCCAATTTGGCATGACCAATATCCAAAATTAGCAGAATTAGGCCTAAAATGGTATGCTGTCCCAATTATTTCAAATATGGACTTGAAAATTGGTGGGATTACCTATCCAACTGCACCTTTCAATGGATGGTACATGGTTACTGAAATAGGCGTACGTAATTTCACAGATAGTTATCGATATAATTTATTAGAAAAAGTTGCAGAAGCCTTTGATTTTGGTACACTTAAAAATAATTCATTTAATAGGGATCGAGCACTCGTAGAATTAAATTATGCAGTTTATCATTCTTTTAAATCTGAAGGCGTTTCAATCGTCGATCATCTCACCGCTTCAAAACAATTCGAAATGTTTGAGCGAAATGAACAAAAAAATGATAGACCCGTCACTGGCAAATGGTCTTGGTTAGCGCCACCATTGTCACCAACTTTAACATCAAATTATCATCATGGTTATGATAATACTATGCGTTCAACAAATTTCTTTTACAAAAAAGATGAACCTATGAAGTGCCCTTTTCATTAAGTTTTTAGAGGTGTCATCATGCGATTATATTACCTAGGTCCAAAGGGAACTTTTTCTTATTTAGCTTCACAAAAATTTATATCTGAAAATGAAATCGAATATTCAGCAAAAACGAATCTTCACGAGGTCATTAAAGCAGTGTCTAGTAACGATCAATCTGTAGGCATTGTGCCTATAGAAAATTCAATTGAAGGTACTATTAATATCGTGGCTGATTCATTAGCCCAACAACAAATTTATGCACATGGAGAAATTCACTTAGACATCAATTTTGCATTGTACGGTAATGGAACAGACAGTTTGAAGGACATAAAGAAGGTTTACTCGATTGCGCCAGCTATCAGCCAAACAACCAATTATATTCATCAGCATCACTTTTTATATGATTATACTGACAGCACGATTCAAAGTTTGGATAAGATTGATAAAGGTATAGGGGCGATTGCGCCGCTGGGTAGCGGAGAGACATATGGATATCAACCCATAGACAAACATATTCAAGATTACCCACATAATGTCACTCGCTTTTTAATAGTTAAAAATCATACACATTTCGACAAAAATGCGAATACAACGATGTTTTTAATTACACCACAATATGATAAACCAGGTTTACTGGCAAGTGTGTTAAATACCTTCGCACTATTTAACATTAATTTATCGTGGATTGAATCAAGACCATTAAAAACGCAACTAGGTATGTACCGTTTCTTCGTTCAAGCAGATACACCTGTCACACATGATATTAATAAAGTCATTACAATTTTAGAAACTTTAGATTTTAAAGTAAAACTAATAGGTTCTTTTAATAAAGAACAATAAATTTATAAGTGTTGGGAGTGGGACAGAAATATAATTTAGCAAAATTATTTTCGTTGTCCCTCTCCCAACTTGCATTGTTTGTAGAATTTCTTTTTAAGAAATTCTCTATGTTGGGGCCCCGCTGGCAAGGATGGCTAGGATTGAAAGAAGCTTGATATAAGCGCACTTTTAATTCAGACATCTACTGCCAATATGTTAAAGAAAGCTGAGACAATTAATTATGTCCCAGCTTCTTTATATTCTTCCTTTTTGTTCATTCTTCAAAAATATGCGTGCGTTTTATTCTATATTGATTTTTTCTATTTGAAGAAATGGTTCTTCTTGGTTTAACGTAAGATCTTTAATATCTTCTAAATGTAACGTTTGAGAGGCGTCATCAAAATAATTACCAGCAATAAATACTTGGTGATGTTTAACATTATTGTAATTTCTGATATGAATTGCGTCTCTTTCCATTTTTCCGATAAATATATTTCCGATGACGTTAAAGTTCTCACCTGCTTGCGTTTCCATCACTTGTCCTGTTACAGGATCAGCCGCATTTTTTCCATCTTTAACACCAAGGAAGCGTATTCCTCCATTACACATTCTAAATTCATTATTTATAATGAATGTATTTTTAGATTTTAAAGGTGTTAACGCAAATTCATTCAGTTGGTCAAATATGTTATTTCTAATATGAATATTATCGTAAAATCTGTCATATCTGCTCGCGTGTGAACCAATCGCTCGGTTCCATGCTTTCATTTTCGGGTTATCGGAGTCACCAAAATAACACTTCTCTATAACTACATTCTTAGTAATCGTTCCATCTGTTGTGCCAAATTTAGGAAATGCGCCTGGGACTTGAATGTCTAATTGCACCGCTTCAGAAAATGAACGGTCACCATCAATATCAAGAAATCCTTCAAATGAACAATTCGTAATATGTATTCCATTTAAGCCACATGCGTCTAGGGCGTGGCCACCTACAATATTTTTAAATGTCACTCCATTTAGTTGAATATCCTCTGCGTGTCCTATACTCATAGCAGTATTATTATATGGATAATCTCCCCCATTCATATCGAAGGTACCACCTTTAATATATATATGACTATTACCCGAATAACCATAATATAAAATATATGATTTTCCATTTTTTAGTAATGCATCTTTACCTACGCGCAAAAGTACCGCTTCATCATCAAGTAATAACGTCGTAGAATCATAAATGACTAGCGCTTTTCTAATATGGTAAGTGCCTTTAGGTATAAATACGGTATGTTCCCCGTGCTTTGCATAGTTTAACGCCTTCTGAATTGCTTTAGTATCCTTGTATTTACTTTCTCCTTTGAGTCCAAAATCTGCAGCATTAATTAACATAACAGTATCCTCCATTTTAATTGAAAATAAAGATTGTGCGGTTAAGGCGAACTCTATATACTAAAGTTAGATTTTATTAATGATATGTTATTTAATTTCAAAAATGAGTCAAACTGTCGATAAATTTTATCGCTCTTTGTCGAAATGCTCATCATTTTTTAATTTCATATCAAAAAGTCTTAGTTATATATAAATATACCAATCTAATACTTTTTAAACACATTTGAGAGAGGATGTTTTTATGAGTAAAAATGCATTAATTATAGTGGATTATTCTGTGGATTTTATTGCTGATAATGGGAAACTTACATGTGGGAAGCCAGGTCAAGAAATAGAGAACTTTATCGTTGATCGCATTCATTCATACATTGATCATCAAGATGAGGTCATCTTTACAATGGACTTACATTATGAGAATGATCAATATCATCCTGAAACACAATTATTCCCTCCTCATAATATTTACGGTACGGAAGGTCGTAATTTATATGGAAAAGTAGGCAGTTTATATCAAACAATTAAAGATAATACACACGTGCATTATTTAGATAAAACAAGGTATGATTCTTTTTATGGCACTTCATTAGATAGCTTGCTAAGAGAAAGAAATATTAAAAATGTAGAAATTGTTGGGGTATGTACAGATATTTGTGTACTTCATACCGCTATTTCAGCATATAATTTAGGTTATCATATTACGATACCTAGTAAAGGTGTCGCGTCTTTTAATCAAGAAGGACATACTTGGGCACTTTCGCATTTCAAAAACTCACTTGGTGCTAAGGTAGAAGATTAAACTTAAATCATGCTAAAATATGATTAAATATAAAAGAATAAGGAGATATTGAAAATGACAAAAACTTATATATTCGGGCATAAAAATCCAGATACTGACGCAATTTCTTCAGCAATTATTATGGCTGATTTTGAACAACAAACAGGAAACACTGAAGCTAAAGCATATCGTTTAGGCGAAGTCAGCGCTGAAACACAATATGCATTAGATTACTTCAAAGTAGATGCGCCAGAATTATTATCTGAAGACTTAAATAATGAAGAAGTTATTTTAGTAGACCATAACGAATTCCAACAAAGTGCAGATTCAATCAACGATGCTACAGTAAAACACGTGATTGATCATCACCGAATTGCTAACTTCGAAACAGCAGGTCCTCTTTATTACAGAGCAGAACCTGTTGGTTGTACTGCAACGATTTTATATAAAATGTACAAAGAACGTGGCTTTGAAATTAAACCTCACATTGCCGGCTTAATGATTTCAGCAATCATTTCAGATAGTTTATTATTCAAATCACCTACATGTACTCAAGAAGATGTAAATGCTGCTCAAGCATTAAAAGATATTGCAAATGTCGATTTAGATAGCTACGGTCTTGATATGTTAAAAGCAGGTGCTTCTACTACTGATAAATCTGCTGAAACTTTATTAGACATGGACGCTAAATCATTTACTATGGGTGACTATGTGACTCGTATTGCACAAGTAAATACTGTAGATATTGATGAAGTATTAAACCGCAAAGATGAGTTAGAAAAAGTAATGTTAGAAGTGAGTGCAAATGAAAAATATGATTTATTTGTACTTGTAGTTACTGATATTATTAATAGCGATTCTAAAATTTTAGTTGTGGGTGCTGAGAAAGATAAAGTCGGTCAAGCATTTGATGTACAATTAGATGATGGTATGGCATTCTTATCAGGTGTAGTATCTCGTAAAAAACAAGTCGTACCTCAAATTACTGAAGTATTATCTTAATTCCATCTAAATCTTTAATATAGTAGCTAGGACTTTCCTAGTATGTATGCTCCTAAATGAATTTTAAACAAATTTATTTAGGGGCACATTTTATATCCATACATAGTTCATATATTAAAAATTAACTTTTTCTTACTCTTTTTTAACTAAAGAATTGCATTTAAAAATTAATATTTAGGGTATAAATTTATTAAGTGAATTAATGTTTTTAAGCGATAGATTTCTGTGTTGTATCCCCCCTCTTGCATACAAATAAATAAGGAGGTCATTTTGATGAATAATATTGAACAAAAATTTTACCAAAGTAAACAATTCTTCAAAACCAATAAAACCAAGGAACTTAAATTTCGTAAACATCAATTGAAAATTTTACGCAAAAGTATTAAAAACCATGAAAATGAATTACTTGAAGCACTCGAAAAGGATTTAGGTAAAAATAATGTAGAGGCATATGCTACAGAAATTGGCGTACTTTTAAAAAGCATTAAAATTGCTCGTAAAGAGTTAAAAAATTGGACTAAAACAAAGCAAGTGGACACACCACTATATTTATTCCCGACTAAAAGTTATATCAAAAATGAACCTTATGGCACAGTCTTAATCATAGGACCTTTCAATTATCCTGTTCAATTAGTTTTTGAACCTTTGATTGGCGCTATAGCTGCAGGAAATACTGCAATTGTAAAACCATCAGAACATACACCTAACGTAGCAACAGTTATCAGAAATGTAATTGAAGATTCTTTTGACTCTAATTATATCTCTGTTGTCGAGGGCGGGATTAATGAAACTCAGACTTTAATCCATCTACCTTTTGATTATATGTTCTTTACGGGTAGTGAAAAAGTTGGCAAAGTTGTTTATGAAGCTGCAGCTAAAAATTTAGTACCTGTAACTTTAGAATTAGGTGGCAAATCACCAGTAATTGTTGATGACACTGCTAATATTAAAGTAGCTAGTGAGCGAATAAGTTTTGGTAAGTTTACAAATGCAGGTCAAACTTGTGTTGCTCCAGATTATATACTGGTTGATCGCAAAGTTAAAAATGACCTTATTGATGCATTAAAACAAACTATCACTGAATTTTATGGAAAAAATATAAAAGAAAGTCCTGATTTTGGAAGAATTGTTAATGAAAAACATTATAATCGTCTAAATGAGTTACTAGAAATTCATAAAAATAACATAGTATTTGGAGGGAAAAGTTCCAAAGAAGATTTATACATTGAACCTACAATACTTGAAAATATCAATGTTCAAGATAAAGTGATGCAAGAAGAAATTTTTGGCCCTATACTTCCTATTCTTACTTATGACAGCTTTGATGAAGCAATTGAAATTATTCAAAGCAAGCCTAAACCTTTAAGTTTATATTTATTTAGCGAAGATGAAAATGCGTCTCATCGTGTATTAGATGAACTATCATTTGGTGGTGGTGCAATTAATGATACGCTCATGCATGTCGCTAACCCTAATTTACCATTTGGTGGTGTTGGTGCCTCAGGTATTGGACAATATCACGGTAAATATTCATTTGACACATTTAGTCATATGAAATCATATACTTTTAAGTCAACTCGATTAGAATCAAGCGTCTACTTCCCTCCTTATAAAGGTAAATTTAAATATATCAAAGCCTTCTTTAAAAATTAAAAATCATTTGAATTAAGCTCCACATGTACATGGTCGATTCATTACATGTGGAGCATTTTATTAGAAGAGCACACATACTCCCTCAGGCGCACTTTCGTGATCATCTATGAAAGTGAGTTTCCCTGTAACATCATCTCGTTCAAATACTGTGACTTTGGAATCCCCTTCTTGATGTGCACAAACGATATATTTATCATCTGGAGTAATATTAAAATCCCTTGGGAACACATCTCTAGTTGTTTGTATATCAACGATTTTCAATGATTTACCATTATCTACAAGTTCATAAATAGCTATACTATCATGACCACGATTACTTACATATAGATGCTTTTGATCGTGAGACAATCTAACAGCAGCTAATTTTGTTTCCTCTTTAAAATCTTGCGGAATTGTTAGATGACGTTCAATTTCTTTAAATTCACCATCATGATATTCTGTTACACTAACATAATTCGATAATTCATGAACCACGTAAGCATATTTACCATTATCATTGAAAGTAATGTGTCGTGTACCATCCGCTTCTTGAAATTGTGAAACTGCATATTCTTTAAAGCCATTTTCTCCATATGTATAAGTGACAATTCTATCTGTACCTAAATCCGCCGCCACAACATATTTATTATCTGGTGTTTCACTTAAAAAATGGACATGTGAATCGTCTTGTCGCTCATGTGGTCCTGTAGGATAATCATGTTCTAATTCTTCAATCAGTGTTTCGATTTCTCCAGTATTCTTATTTAATTTATATAATCGAGCGATGCCAGCACCATATACTGCTTCAAATAAATAATTACCATCTTTAGAAACCTGAATATAGCAACCTGTTCCATTCTTAGATACTAAGCATTTATTAATTAATTCTAATTCACCGTTATTTTTAATTTTGAAACTTGCAATGCCACAATCTTCTTCCTCTTTTGTTATTGCATATAAGAAATTTTCATTTCTAGTAAGATAGGTTGAAGCTTCAATTTCATATCCTGTTTCAACGTTTTTAATAGTCCCCTCTAATTCATTTAATTCAAAACGGTAAATACCTTTACCATTTTTCTTTGTATAAGAACCGATGTATCCAATAGTCATATTAACCCCTCCATTAGATTGATGTTGTTTTAATTTTAACTTTAACTATGATTAATTTACAATTAAAACTTGTTCACTGGTAATAACTCTAGATAAAAAATTCAAGTATTGATATTCTTGATTATGTTATTTAAAACAAATCATTTATTTACTCTTATAAAGAAAGTTGAGTGAACCTTTATGGTTTTTCTAGCAATAGCTATTTTTGTTATAACTTTGCTCTTTGTTATTTGGCAGCCGAAAGGTTTAGATATAGGCATTACTGCTGTTATCGGTGCCATTATAGCTATAGTAACTGGTGTTGTATCATTTTCCGATGTTATTAAGGTTACCGACATAGTTTGGAATGCTACATTAACATTTGTAGCGATTATATTGATATCTTTAATTCTAGATCGAATTGGATTCTTTGAATGGGCTGCTTTACATATGATTACCGCTTCTAAAGGTCACGGTTTTAGAATGTTTATATTGATCATGACTTTAGGCGCTATAGTTGCAGCTTTATTTGCAAATGATGGTGCTGCACTTATACTCACACCCATTGTATTAGCCATGGTGAGAAGTCTAGGATTTGATAAAAAAACTATATTCCCATTTATCATAGCTAGTGGTTTTATCGCAGATACTACTTCTCTCCCACTTATTGTGAGCAATTTAGTAAATATTGTTTCTGCTGATTATTTTAATATCACATTTATTCAATACGCTTTAAAGATGATGATTCCTAATATTTTTTCATTTTTTGCTAGTGTTCTTGTACTTTGGATTTATTTTAGACGTTCACTACCAAGGTCTGTAGATATTAATCATTTAAAAACACCTCGATCAGTCATCAAAGATAAAAAACTTTTTAACATCTCATGGATTGTGCTCATTGTTTTATTATTTGGTTATTTAGTGAGTGAGTTTATTAAAGTACCTGTAGCGTTTATTGCATTAGCTGTTGCCTTTATTTTCTTACTTCTAGCAAGTCGTTCAGAAGCCGTTCGTACTAAAGAAGTTTTAAAAGGCGCACCTTGGAATATTGTGGTATTTTCAATAGGAATGTATCTCGTAGTTTATGGATTGAAAAATGTAGGTATCACTTTAGTATTAGGAAATATTTTACATTCCTTTTCAGTTCATGGACTATTGAGTAGCATTATGAGTATGGGATTTATAGCAGCGTTTCTTTCATCGATTATGAATAATTTGCCAACTGTTTTAATTGATGCAATCGCTATTTCACAATCAAATTCTACCGGTTTAATTAAAGAAGGTATGATTTATGCAAATGTTATTGGCTCTGATTTAGGTCCTAAGATTACACCTATTGGATCTTTAGCGACACTATTATGGCTCCATGTGTTAACTCAAAAAGGTATAAAAATTTCTTGGGGAACCTATTTTAAAACAGGAATTATTGTTACCCTCCCTGTACTATTTATAACGTTGCTAGGACTATATTTTACTCTAATTATTTTTTAAAATTTAACATTCACCTCTTGCTGACTATAAAACTCAAAAATATAGTCAGCAATTTTGTATTGCAAAACAGAACAAATGTTCGTATAATGATTTATATCGGATGAGGTGATTGAAAATGACGTATATAAATAAAGAAACAGATTATCGAAACATTCCACGTGAAATGTTAGATAAGAATATACCAGCTGGTCGAGGCATGGTTAAGTGGGCACCTTTTGTTATATGTACTAATCTCATAAAAAATCTATTTTAATAGGGCTCAAACATAATTTATATATGTATTATGTTTGAACCCTATGTCTATTTATTTTTTACTAATATCATTTAAAATGTCTCGCAATTCTTCAATTTCTTTGTTATTTAATTCTTCATTTTTCGCAAAATTAAGCACTAAACTTTTCATATCCCCTCCATACAATTTATTAAGAAAGGTTTTAGCAGTTTTCATTTTAATATCATCTTCTTTAATATTTGATGAGTAAAAATAAATATTATTATGTTTATATCGTTTTATAATCTCTTTTTTATATAGTCTTGTAATTAATGTTCTAATCGTCTTATCGCTAACTTCTTTATTTTTTTGAATCTCAACTACAATTTCATTAGCTGATACTGATTTTTTATTCCATATTATATTCATAACATCCCATTCAGCCATAGATATTTCAACTTGCTTATTGGCCATTTAAAACACCCATTTCTTTTAATATTTTTTCATTTATTAATTTAGCATTTTCACCAGAGGCTTTTTCATCTGATAAATGTGTAGAAAAATAATACTTATCATGATTTGTAATTACGTAACCTACAAACCACCCATTATTGTACTTCCCGTTTACTATACCTGTACCTGTTTTCCCATACAATTCATAATTTTCATTTTTTCTAATCAATAACGAAGAAGATAATTGTTTCTTTTCATTTTTACTAAAATGATTATTTTGTTCCATCATATTTTTCAAAACTATTACTTGTTCAAGATTAGATATTTTCAAACTATCTTCCAACCAATAGGCTTTATAACTTCCCAAATTTTTATTACCATAATTTAATTGCTTGAGTTGATCAGAAGTATAGTTCTTTGATATTTGATTACTAATACGTTCGAAGTACCAATTAACTGAGTTTTGTATTGCCGTATTTAAATCTTGATCCTTATTCCAAGAATCGAAAGGATAATGATTATGATTCCATGACATACGTGAATTTTTATCACTTATAATATGACGGTCAAGTCCAAACAGTGCTAAATAAATTTTGTAAGTTGAATCAGGAGAATATCTTTTTCTACTTTCTTTTTCATTATAAATATAGTATTTGTCTTTCTTCATGCTGTACATAACGAAAGATCCACTATTTGAACCAAAATTTTTACTTTCATCTAAAATTTGGTAATCGCTTTGCAAGGGCTTTTTATAATTATAATCAGTTAAGGATTGCCCCATTAAAAACTGGCTTTGAATTATCATGATAAAAAAAGTAAAAATACAAATAAAAATTAGAATTAATTTTGACTGCTTTTTCAAATTGGCTTCTTTTATATTAATTAATCTTCTTTTGAGTAATGATTTTTTACCATTAAATGAATGGCTTAATATATTTTTGTTGAAAAATGGGGTTTTTAGTACGGAATCCATAATAGCTTCCGCATAAGACTTAAATTCATTTTTGTTAATATTATTAAGGACAAATCTATCGGCTTCTACTTCATTGTCATGAATCATCTTTCTTTTTACAATTTGTATTAGTGGATTATAACTCATAGCAATAGAAAAAATATTAAAGATAATTAAATGCAAAGTATCTCTGTTTTTAGCATGAGCATACTCGTGCAATATTATATATTTTAGTTTTTTGTCATTTATACTTTTAAAATATAAACTGGGAATCAAAATAATATATTTTCCATACCAAAAAGTTGTTGGAGAATGAATAGATTCTGCTTTTCGAATCACAATATTTCTTTTATATTGATGATTGAAAAGTATCTTGTTTATTTTATTTTTTTCTTTTTCATTTAGATAAAGTGACTGTTTCTTTAAATACTTAAGATATAATAAAGAATTTAAAAATTTAAAACTTAAAATAATAACTAAAACTATCCAAATAACTGTGCAGATATTATCTATTGAATCCCAATTAAACTTATGGATGTCTGTTGTAAACTCATGAACAGGTTTAGTGGTATTTATGTTAGGATTCAAATTGTGTGAATTACTTTCAACTGTGGGCTCTTGATTATTCAAATTATTAAATTTAAAAAGAGAGAATTTAATAGGAATGAAAGGAATTAATCCTGCAAGAAGAGTTAGATACCAAACTTTATAATTTAACATATAATTAAAATAGCGTTTTAATATGTACCTAAAAAATACTAACAATAGAAATATAAAACAAAAGCTTACTATGCTCATTATTAATAACTTAGCCATTTCAACACCTTCTTTCAAATATTTATAATAAACTATTGACGCCAATATTACAATTGTAATATGATTGATTCATAGAAATTACAAATGTAATATTGGAGGGTATATTTTGAAAAAGTTAATACTTTTAATTGCAATTGCTTTAGTTTTAAGTGCATGTAATTCAACCAGTTCACATACTAAAGAGTTAAATAATTTAGAAAAAAAATATAATGCTAATATTGGTGTCTATGCATTAGATACTAAAAGTGGTAAGGAAGTAAAATTTAATGCCGATAAGAGATTTGCCTATGCTTCAACTTCAAAAGCGATAAATAGTGCTATTTTGTTAGAACAAGTACCTTATAATAAGTTAAATAAAAAAGTACATATTAACAAAGATGATATAGTTGCTTATTCTCCTATTTTAGAAAAATATGTAGGAAAAGATATCACTTTAAAAGAACTTATTGAGGCTTCAATGAAGTACAGTGATAATACAGCAAACAATAAAATTATAAACGAAATCGGTGGAATCAAAAAAATTAAAAAACGTTTAAAAAAATTGGGAGATAAAGTAACAAATCCAGTTAGATATGAAATAGAATTAAATTACTATTCACCAAAGAGCAAAAAAGATACTTCAACGCCTGCTGCTTTCGGCAAGACTTTAAATAAACTTATCGCAAATGGAAAATTAAGCAAAAAAAATAAAAATTTCTTACTTGATTTAATGTTAAATAATAAAAACGGAGACACTTTAATTAAAGATGGTGTTCCAAAAGACTATAAAGTTGCTGATAAAAGTGGTCAAGCAATAACATATGCTTCTAGAAATGATGTAGCTTTTATTTATCCTAAGAACCAATCTGAACCTATTATTTTAGTCATTTTTACGAATAAAGACAATAAAAGTGATAAACCTAATGATAAATTGATAAGTGAAACCGCCAAGAATGTAATAAACAAATTTTAATAGTCTAAATGTACTACAAAAACTGATATAATCCTATCTTTCATAAAACTTCATAATATCGAAGAACATATATATTATTTATTATTATATATGTTCTATTTTTTTATGTTCACATTTTTAAAAGAGAAAATACTATTAACATACCAAACATCATAATTCCAGTTACTGTAATTATAAATGCTCGATAATCTTACTCAACTTTTCCATATAGAAAATAACTTATTTTAAATTAATTAATCACATTAAAAAATTATATAATCCTTGCCGGATAAGAACATACGTTCTATAATGATGATGAGGTGGTTAACATGATTCCAAATCCTAATGCGCCAGATGAATATAAATATGAAACTGATTATAGAAAAATACCAAGAAAATATTTAAACCCTAAAATCCCTCAAGGGCGTGGAAAAATCAAATGGCAACCTTTTGCGACTCTCCCAAAACAGTTTGAAATTTTAGAGCAAATCATAATGTATCAAGATAAAGTTGAAAAACCATTGCTAACATATGATTCATTAGATAATTTAGATCAGATTTTCCAAGTAAAAATTAGAAATGATGAGTTATGTACAATCACATATTGGGAAGACGGTAACATTTCAAAATATACGGGAAAAATTTTAAAAAAGGATGAAATTAGTAATACATTTTCCTTTTCTGATACTAACAATAATATATATAATTTAAATAATGCTAACGTTTGTAGTATCACTTAACACTATTTAAACTTTTAAAAAGTTTAAATAGTGTTCTTATAATTACCTTTTTCGAAATACTTCTAGCAAAATCATTATAAGTATCATACTGATATTAAATATATTATTTTTATCACTGAAAAAAATTTCTACTACTTGGAAAATTGATAAAAGACTTATTATTAACAAAAGTTTATTTAATTTTTCGCTTCTTTCTTCTTCCTTATATGACTGCTCCAATTCAATTAGTGATAATTCTTCTTTGTTTAATTCTTCAATATATTGTGGAGATTTAAAATCATTATTATTCTTTAGATACAAATATAAATATAAACTAGGTAAAAGCTCTGTTCTATAAATAATTGCAATAGATCTCTTGAAATTTAGTATCCATTGTCTAAAATATAGGGCTTCTTTTTTTCCATTTAAATTATATTGTTGATACCCATACAATTGTAATTCATTTAACATAGTTTCTAAGAAAAAGAAATTAGCAGAACTATTGAAATAAAGTGCCATTTTAGAACATTGTTCTAAAACATCTCCTTCTTGCTCATCCATCCAAACTACAAAAACAGATGCTTTATTCAAGAAGTTTATATAATTATCGCTATAACCATCTTGCCTAAAGTGTTTACTTTTTCCTTCAAATGAAAAAATAGGCGCATTTACTAACCACTCTTGAATCTTCACGTCCTCATAGAAAGGATCATCAGTAAATTCATTTTCATTAGCTAAATAATAAACTTCAAAACCCATATTTTTAGATACTTTATATTCAAAAATATCCTTACTATTAATTTTTATAATTCTATTAATTTGCCTAGAAACATCTCTAATATTTTTACAATGTCTATTACCATACAATTGATACTGTCTTTGTCTATTATTTTTTTCTTGATTAATTAGAGGATATATCTTATCTTTTACACATGAGAAAGTACTATACAAGTCGCTTCCAAAGTTTATACTCTCTAAGTCTTCAATGATTTCTATAACAAATGTACCATTGTTAAATATAGTTAAGGTTAAAAAAAATAAATTCAAAGTGTTCTCATGAGTAATTTCAATATGTGGAGTGAATATATATTTTTTATATTTGTATCCATGTATATTATTTTGATCAAACAATCCATCATTAATATTTGCATTAGTAGCAAATTTTTCTAAAAATTTTTCTAGTTTTTCGTGATATTCTTTTGTATGTCTTTTATATCTTCCAGGTAAAATCCAATAATCATAATTTGCCGGGGGATTGTCAGGAGATAAAATGCGTATAACTCCTTTTACATTCAATAGAATTTCCTCAATTTTTTCAAACCAAGGGTTCATGTTATTATCTTTTATATTTATAGCAGTAGCATATTGATATGTTACTTTATAGCCTTGTAATTTATTAATATCTTCAAGAATCTTTTCAATTTTATTGTCCATTATTTTAAATATCCTCATATAGCCTAGAATATAAAACGCTAATTTCTTCTTTCAACATTTTTTTCTCTTTTTCTAAAGAATTTACTTTTCTTTTTAAAGAGGAGATTAACGCATCTTTACCGTCATTTTTATTTTTATGAACAAATATTTCTCTGTTTTGTTCACGTAACTTCTCTATTTTCTTTCGAATTTTATTATTTTTATATAATGTAGCTTTCGAAACTTTTGAATGTTTAGAAACGATGTTAAAGTTAATTTCTTTATTTTTTTGAACTAAATCATTTATTGCTTTATCAACTTTTTTCTCGGTTTTAACTTTTCGTTCTGCATGCAACTGTTTTAATTGTTCTTGTCTATTAAATTTTTCCATCTTAACCTCTATACTTTTATTCTATTACTTCTCCCGAATATAATGTTTCCATCTTTTATATTACCTAGTATTTCTTCATATTTATTTAATATATTTATATGCTTTTCAACCATATCTTGTCTATTATTATTTTTAGCTAATTCTATAGATTTGACCGTTGATTTGATATGTAATTCATATTTTTCAACATCTAAATCAGAAAATCCAATAGCTAAATCCTTACATGGTTTCCCAGAATTACAAGTCAGGCATGGCGGAGCTTCCATGTATGGGCAATCACCACTCAATCTAGCATGACAAGTGCCATAAGGATTGTCCATTGCGTTTAATTTATGTTCTTGCCATAAAGAATTCAATGCTTTTTCAGATAGTTCACTACTATGCTGTATATTTTTAATTTTACCGTCAACATCAAAACTAAAAGCTCCTTGATCAATAACTGATTCAAAAGCCTTTCTTTTTGTATCATCAAGTAACTTAGCATATCTTAGAGTCATTTCTGGTGAGGAGTGTGCTAATAATTCTTGTATCGTTAATATATCTGCTCCACCATTTAACAATTTTACTGCATAGGTATGTCTAAATTGATGAGTTTTGAAATGGAAGATTTCTCCTTGTTCATCAATAATATTTTTAGTCTTTGATAAATGATTTAAGTGTGCTCTGACCATATGTTGTGTAAAGGGCATTCCCTTTCTTTTTCCTTTATAAATAGCAAAAATATAATTATTAGGATTATTATCTTTTGTACTTTTACTTTTAGAATCGGCTATTAAAACTGCTATTATATCAGCTAATTTATTATCAATTGGTATTCTATGTCCTTTAACAAAAGTTTTAGCAATATCTGTGATTATTGAATACTTTCCATTAACTTTTGCAAGGCAATTATTTTGTAATGTCAATACATCAGAAATTCTTAATCCTGTTTTAAAAGCTATCCAAACTACAGGTATTAAATCTTTATGCAAATCATTTATATGCTCAAAAAGCTGTTCCAATACAAAATCTGGGATATAATCAATTTGGCTACTATTTTTCTTTTCGTGTTTAGGTAAGTCTTGAGGATAAATTAAAAATCGTATATCTTGGTACGGTGCTATAGCATAGTTTTGAGTTATAATATCGTTTAAGAACCTTCTAATTGTTTTTAATTCTTCTCTCACAAAGTTCTTAGTACTTTGCAAATTTTTATTAGCTGCATATTCAAACAAAAATTCTATATATGCTTCGATATGACATCTATCTAGTTCATTTAAACTATTCCTTGTTTCTTTATTTTTAGATATATTTTGAAAAAACCTAGTTAAAACTCTTATATAAAACCTTGCTGTAGCAAATCCTATATCACCAGTTATCAAACGATTTTTTAAATATTTTTTTGCTAATTCTCGCATTTTAATTGACTCAATTTTTTCAAAGTTTAAATAATTGCCAGTTAGTGTTTTATTATAACTCAATCCATATTTTTCTAAATTTCTAATATCCCATTTATCTTTTTCCCATTCTTCTCGCTTATCAATGAACTTAATTAGATTAATGTACATATTCTTTAAAAAAGAAGCCAGCCCGCTTTTGTATTCATAATCACCAAAAACTATTGTTGATGATCTTCTTTTTATTGGTATATTATTTTCAGTCAGCCAATTAAACCAGTGCTTTTCTAATGTATTTATATCACAATCAAGTAAAGAATTTAAATTTGGATAAACTTCATTAAAGAACTTAGCAATCTTATTAAGCTTTACTGCTCCAGTATTAAATAAATTAGATAAGGACCAATCCTCTTTAACTATCAGTTTCAAAAAAAGGTATTTAAATTCTAAATTCAAATTTTTACTTTTAATCCTAAAGAAAACATTTTTTCTTTTGTCTCTATAGTTCTTGATACTATCTTGAAATTGCTTGAATTTGTTAAAAGCTGTAATGTGCCACTCATCATTTTTAAAAAAGTAATCATCATATATTTCAGTTATTAAAACCTCTCCTTTTATATTGATGGTTCTACTTTGTAATGTACATAATTCATTAATCATAGTACTGTTTGTAGGTAAATTAATTGGTATTGACATAGTCATTCCCCTTTATTAAAAACTTGAAATTGATGCTTTACTTTATTCCAATCTTCACGTATATCTTCTTCAGTGGGATGAACATATAAATTAATAGTCGTTTGTATATTACTATGACCAAGTCTTTCTTGAACTTGTTTTATATCCTTAGTTTCATTATAAAAAACAGTTGCATGTGTATGGCGAAATAAATGAGGATGAACATTTATAGATGTTTTATGTTTTAGCCTTTTAAATAATGAATATATATCACTATAATTCATAGCCTCTCCTACATTTCTCCCCTTTATTTTTACAAAAAGATAATCAGAACATATTGAAAGTTCGTCAATTATTTCGTAGACATAATCATCGTATAAATCAATTAACGATTGGGAAATAAATATTTTTCTTTCCCCAGTTTTCAAATAAGTACCATTATCATTAAATCTATTTTTCAAAACTATTTGATGGCCTTTTCTAAAATCAAATTTAATATCATCAATACGTAATGATAATACCTCACCTATACGTAATCCGGTTTCATATAGTAATTGTATTAAGAATTTATCTCTAATATTATTAGCTTCCTCTAATAATTTCTTAACCTCCGCATTAGTTAACACTTCTATTTTTTTCTTTGGTTCTTTAACTTTCAAAATATTTTTCAACGTTCTATAGTCCTTATTTATATGATGCATGAAACTTTTATATTTTTTAGAGTATTTACTTTCCATATGCATAAAATCATAGAAATTAACATCTAATTCTTTGCTCCTATAGAGATAATCATAAAAATTAGATACTACAGTCATAGTCAGATTAATTGTCTTAGGACTAATGCTTTTTCCTTTTCGGTGATAAGAGAGGACATTCTCATATTCAAAAGGTGTTTTCATCCATCTTATAAAATCAACAAAGTTATCAAAACTAACTTCTTTATAGCATATCTTTTTACTTTCTAAGTAAACAAAAAAATTTTTTAGTGCATAGGCATAGGTTTTCTTGGTATTTAAACTTTTCTTAACACTATCCAGATACTTCAAATATCTTACTGCATCTACTATAGGTTCATTATTACCATCTAAAATCATAAAATTGATACCATTCTTAGATTTTACTGCTACTATTTTCATAATAATCTCATTTCTAATTTTAATAGTATAAGTATACACTATTCAAACTCTTTTTACATCATACATATTAAACTTATTACACGTAATAAAAAAAGACTATTTAATATTTTTACTTTGTTCATTTTTTCTTAAAATATGATTCATTTTAAACAAAATAGTCTATATTCTTCAACATATATATAACCATTTGCTACATTACCAGAGCAGTTTGAAACAATTCATCAATATATGATTGACCAAAATAAAATAGATAGACCTGTGCTTTCAGATGACCAACTGGCTCAATTAAATATACGCTTACATGAGGCTTTACAAAAATCCCAACCTGTTAATATCAAATTTTATAAAGAAGGCTACATTGATTTTGTTCAGCTTAATATACATCGCATAGATTCGTTGAATTTTGAAATTGAAGGTATAAAACCTAATACTACATACCATCAAAAGGTTTCAATCTTAGATATTATTGATATTACCTTCGCATAAAAAAAGTTGGCAATAGCTTAACTTTGAGCCATTGCCAACCATTATTTAAAAATCAGCTAGTATACACTTAACTAATTAATTATTGTTTTCGATATCTGAAACAATTTCTTTTGTTTTTCTTTCAATATCTTCGAAATCTTTTTTGAAAATATAAGCAAAGGCAACAACACCTACGCCTACAACAACTGTAGTAATAGCTAATAAGCTAAATACAAATTTAAATAAACCTTTAATAAAGTTCCACATTACTTTTCACCTCTAAAATTAATATGCATATCTACAATTCAATATGATAGCATACTTATCTTCTTCGATAAATAAATACCCGTTTCAAAAATGATTATTCTCAATATAAGTAAGAATTATGGTAATATGACAAATAAAGATTAATTTAATTATTTTAAATCTAAATAATAATAGCTTAAATAATAAAGTATCATGCGTATTAACTTAGCCACCATGATTTAACTGAATCAGCAATTGCTCTACAACGATCTGTAAACATAGAAATCACTCCCATAAATATTAAAAATTCCCCAACTAAAATACAATTCGATTGTATTATTTCAACTAATGTAATGCAATTAACATTAAGTTAATTTCCTATTACATTAAAGTAAACATTTGAAAAGAGAGGATGTTCTGAATGCAAAGCGTACAATCTGATATTATGACTCATCGTGGTTCCCACTACGATTTAGGAGTTGAAACAGCAAAATGGTTACAAACGACTCCCCTTTTAAAAAATCGTGAAAAGGAATGGAGAAAAAGAAATCCTCGCTTTGATATAGATGTAAAAGAAACATATCATATCTTTCAAACATATGCTCCGAAAATATGGGATGAGCTCATTGGTATGCAAGATGTGCTTAACCTTCCAACTAAACAGATCATCCTAAATTTTGGTCATTACCGCTTTACAGATTTAAAAGACAGTGGTTGTACAGTTTTTAAGGGGACAGACTATTTAATACGTAATTATGATTATCACCCAGCAACATATGATGGTAGATATTTACTTTTCCAACCAAATGATAGTGGTCTGGCTCAAATAGGTCCTACTTCGAGAGTGACAGGCAGAATGGATGGGATGAATGAATGCGGACTAGTAATGGCTTATAATTTTATGCATCGTAAAAAGCCGGCCAACGGTTTTGTTTGTTATATGATAGGCAGACTTATTCTTGAAAATTGTAAAGATGTTCATGAAGCTATTCGACTTTTAAAAGAAATCCCTCATAGAAGTTCATTTAGCTATATTTTAATGGATAAGAATTTAAACTATGCGATAGTTGAAGTGACACCACGTTCAATTAATGTGAGATATGACCCAATATGTACAAATCATTTCGAATTATTAACCCATGAAAATCGCAATTACACAAAAGAGTCTAAAGAGAGATTAGAGCGAGTTATCAAACATACGAATCACACTATTACTAAAGAAGATGCTTTCAAATTATTTAACGATCCACAATATGAGATATACAGTAAACTCTTTAGAAGTTGGTCTGGCACCATTCATACATCTATTTATGAACCAAATACATTAACTGCTTGGATGGCACTCGGTGAGAATAACCATGCTACTGAAATAAACTTTTCAAAATGGTTAAATGGCGAAGATTTAAACATTGATTATTTCAGAGGTGAAATTGACACTTCTTTGACTTTCGCAACTTATTAAAGTTTTATTTCGGGCTAATGCGTGATGAATAAATATTAAAATAACCCTTAAAATGAACTTTTAAATACATTCATTTTAAGGGCTATGATACTTAGAAAATGGTACTGTCCGACTAAAATTAATCAACAGTTATATCACCATCAACAGTATAAAACTCTAAAATATTATTACTTTTACCTACTTTGCCTTCTTTAAAGTACTTATTGTTAACAACTTTTTTACCTCGACCAGGATGTAATTTGAGTAATGTGTCTTTAGGTTTTTCTCCGAAGTTATATTTAATATCACCTTGTTTCGTAGAGGCTTTAATATCATTTGAAGATTTCATATTCTTCATAAGAATATCACCTTTATTCAATAAGAATATTGAATCTTTCAATTGGCTATGATTAACTAATATTTTGCCTGAATTCATTTTTATATTACCTTTTTGAACAGTAGAATCATTAATATTGGCTTTTCTACCAGAGCTACCAAAATTTAAATTATTCAAATTTGAATTATCCATTGAAAAAAGACGGTGATTGATAACAGTCGTATTCTTTACCTTCAAATTTTTTAAATGGATATCACCGATAAGCGAATCTACACTCAAGTTTTTCAGTTCTTTATCTGGAACTTCTAAAGTGAGTTTTTTCTTATTTCGATGAAAAGGATTAAAATTTAAACCATAGCCTCTGTTAGTCGCTCGCTTTTCTGTTACTTTTAGTGTGTTTCTTTTTTTGGAGACAAAAATATCATTATCTCCTTTATAGTCGATTTTAAATTTTTTACCTTCTATAACATTTATTTCTGAACCTATTGTATTTACAGATACATTACTAAAATTGTTACTAAACGTTTTGTAGTAATTTTGCTTTTCATAAATAGCTTTATCAAAAGCAAACCATGTTACCGTTCCACCAATAAAAAACACAATAAATATAATTAAACCGCTAATGAAAAGCTTCTTCATTCTCTAACGCTTCCTTTAACTGTTTTTATGTACCATAGTAAATATCTTAAAATCAGTTTATGTACTATATGCATAATTTTAAAGGTTAAAACAATAAAAATAATTCCTAGACCAGCCAATGAAATCGAAAATAATATATTACTTATTGAGTTATGAAAACCATTAAGTAATGAATAAACGATTAATATTATAGGAGAAAATAAAAGACAAATTGATAAAAACAATAAAATCAAAAGAAGTAATGCGATAATCACGACAGGTATCAATATAATAAATATCGATAAGATGCCCAAACTTAAAGATGCAAAGATTGCCTTAGCTATATTTTGAATCGTAGGTTTAGAACTAGCGTAACTAATAGCACTTTTTGCCTTAATTTCTTTAGCTATGTCATAAGGGTCCTTTAATTTTTTTACAATTTGCTCTTCATTGTTGCCCTTGAGTTCCTCTTCATAAAAAAGATTTTCATACTCGTACATCTTATTATCCTTTTCATTTCTGGGAAGCTCATCCAAGGCTAATTCTAATTCATTTAAAAAAGTAATCTTATCCATATATTGTCACTCTTCCTGAATTTGAATTAAAGAATATGTAATAGCGTACATTCCTCAACTAAACTTATTTACTGAAGAATTCTATTCTTTTTACTACCTCATCTTTATAAAGTATGCTTAGCTTCATTTTATGCTCACGATCTATATATGTAATTGATTTATAATGCTTACCAGCAATATTTCTTTTATAGCTGTCTCCGAGTTCGTCTATTACTTCATCAATCGAATCGCCAATTTTAATGCCAAAATTTGTTTTAACATTTTTATCTTTAACTAGAACAATACCTTTTATAGTATGGTTTTTATTTTTTACTTTAACTGTTAAATCTTTATGATTTTCATCGTTATAAAATTTAAATCTATCTAATTTAACCTTCTTATTTAATACATATCCTTTTTCTTTAAAATGTTCATTCAAACTAATGTTGTTAATAGTATAATTGGATAAATCTACGGTCTTAATACTTTTATAGTACATAATTCCGAATAGTAAAATGATTGCTCCAATCAAAAAAAGGGTTGAAATCACCCATCGATTTTGTATTCGCACTTGAGTCACCACTTTCACTCTTGTTCTAACTAATATAGCATAAGGAATTTTGAGTTTCATCTAACAACTTAGTCACATTGTGAATCACGTTCGAATTAAGTTAATTAATATCTTTAAAGTTTAAAAATTGTTATAATATTCTAAATTATCAAAGGAGGTTACTTATATGACAAGTTTACAAACATATTTTAATAGAAGTCAGTCGTTAGAACAGTACATTGAACAAATGAAAGACAACAAAGAGAATTTATTGTCAATTTACAAATCTTTTAGCCCCCCTACAAATGATGAGCGTATAAAGCAATTACAACAAACAAATTATTCCAAGGTATTAGTCATCACTGAAGACTGGTGTGGAGATGCAATGATGAATCTCCCAATATTAAAACAAATCAGTGAAGTATTAAACCTTGAAGTTAAAGTTTTTCATAGAGATGATGACACAAATCTCATTGACCAATACCTAACTAACGGTAAATCAAGATCTATACCTATATTTGTATTTATGAATGATTCATATGAACAAATCACTGTATGGGGTCCAAGAGCTAAAGAAGTTCAAACATTCGTCACTGAGCTTAGAAATGATAAATTGCCAAGTAAAGACCACCCTGATTATGATGACAAAGTAAAAGAAACGCATCTATTAATTTCCAATAGATTTAAAACCGATTCTTCATTTTGGAAAGCAGTATATAACTCAATCATTACTAAACTTTTGTATAAATAGAAATACTGAGGCATGTGCCTCAGTATTATCTGATTAAATATCTCTTTTAGCAGCATATAGAATGTCAGCAATAAATAATATAACGATTGAAGCAATTGAAATAAACCATTGCCAATGTGAGAATTTAATGTCTTCTGTCATTTTCTCAGTTAAGTAAGTGAATGGGATATACTTAAATGATTTTTGGATATCGTCACCAATGTGCGGGATTAAACCTATGAAAGGTTGTACGAATGGGACGATAAGTAATAAGAAAATCCCTAAAGTAAAGATTACTGCTGGCTTTTCAATAATTAACGTTAGTAATAATAAGAATAGTCCAAAGAATAGGAAGAATATAAGGTAAAACCAAATATTATTTAAGAATTTATCTCCATCAACGTTTGTACCTTTAGTAAATGCTTGAATAATAATGATTATAAGATAATGAAGTAACGTAAATAAGAGAGAAATTAACACTATTGAAATTGTTTTAGCAATAATGTATCCAATTCTACTACTTACCTTACTCATGTATAACTGAATCGTACCTTGAGAGTAGTCTCTAGTGATAGTTTTGATGATAAATAATAATCCAGCGAATAAGAATAACCAGTTTGCTAATATGAATACCATATTATTATCTACTTGGTGAGTCTTAGCGAATGCAGCTTGCATACTTGCTTGGAAGACAGTCATTCCTATAACTAGTATCAATGCAAGGTATGTTAAAGGACTTTTCAAAATACTAATTAAATCATATTTGACTAGTTGTAAAATTCTCATTATTTATCACCTCTCTGATTAATATTAAAGTAAGTATCACGTAAAGAGCTTTTGCGTGTTTCAATATATTTTGGATAAACCTCTTTTTGAGATAATGATTTAAGTAGTGGTTTATAATCTTTTTGAGCTTTAATCATTATTTCACCAGCATCTTTTTGTGACTGTTGTACTTTATAATGTTCAGTTAGATATTCTAATGTTTTGTTGAAGTCTTCATTTTCCACAGTAATAATTGTAGTGTCTTCAGGGCCACCATCTTTCATGTTCACATCTTGAACAAAATGACCATCTCTTAGGAATATCGCTCTATCACAAATTAACTCAATATCTTCTAACTTATGACTAGAAATTAAAATTTTCATTTCTAATTGTTTTACTAAAGATTGAATTGTTTTTAATACATCGATTGAACCATCAGGATCCATGCCGTTAGTAGGTTCATCTAATATTAAATATCTTGGTTTATTCATAAGAGATACAGCTATTGCTAATTTTTGTTTCATACCCATTGAATATTTTTTTACTTTTTTCTTAATGTAAGGTCTCATACCAAAAGCATCGATAATATGATCTGAGTACTCTTTATCGAAACCTTTTCCTAATACTTGAGCAAAAAGTTTCAAATTATATAAGCCAGACTTATTATCATAAAGTTTAGGATGTTCAATTAAGAAACCTACATTTTCGTCTTTAGATAAATCTACTTTACCTTGATAATTGATGATATTACCATTCATAATTTTCATCAAAGTTGTCTTACCTACACCATTTTTACCTATAAGACCAACAATTTGACTGTTTGCAAAATCAAAGTTGACATCATCTATGACTGTATTTTGTCCATATTTTTTAGTAATACGTTCTAATTTCATAATAGACCTCCCTCTAGTGATTAGTTTTTAAATTTTTTTATTTGAATCACGTAATTAATAATTAAACAGATGATGCTTATCATCAATAATCCATAATTTAAAAAGTATGAATAAATAGTAGGGATATGACTATCATTTCGAGTAATATAATTAATCAAAATGAATATAGCAGAAAGAATAATCGGTAATACAATCATAATTCCGAATACATATCCTATATAAGGTACGTCCTTATTCTTTTGTTCTGTACTTTTTCTAAAAGCGATTGGAATAGAAAAGAAATTCGCTATTATAAATGAATATGTTGTTGAAAAAGATATCGAATCCGTTTTAATCGTATTTGTTTCATATCCATATAGACTAATGATTAAAGCACCAATCAAAGTTAATACTATGCAACTGATGTAGTTGGCATTGAGTAAATCCTTTTTTGAAACTGGCAAACTACCAAAGAACAAGTAAGACTGTGAACCACCTAGCCTGCGATTAATCCTAAATAGATGTCCAGCATCGACTAAACAAATAATCGTTAAAATGACACCCATCGGACCAGATATAACAGAGAAGACTAGATGATGTTTATCAATTAAATGATAAAAAGGAAAGAATAGTAATAATAATCCATAAATTAAAAGTGTCCATCGTCGAAGTTTAATGTTTCTTATTAGAAGTTGTTTCATAAACTTTTCTCTCTTTGTTGATAATATTTAAAGTCTTTTTTCTTTTTATTTTTCTCTAAGTAAATCATTAATTCTTCGATTGTAGGATTTTTAATTTCTATTCTATTTCCAAATAACTCTTTAAACGTTTGATAGTGTTCAGTAAGGCCTATGTAGCCAGTTTTTCTTATTTCTTTATATATTAATAATTCCTCCAACTCTTGATCTAGGTCTTCATTGGAACCACTAATCACTTTATATTTTTCAAACAATTTGTCTCTAGACTCATTGAAAATAATCTCTCCATCTCGTAGATAAACAATATAATCTGCTATTTTCTCTAAATCTGAAATAATATGTGTAGATAAAAACACTGTTTTATCTTCATCAATCAATTCTTGTTGTATAATCTCAAGTAATTCATTCCTTACAAGAGGATCTAAACCAGATGTAGGTTCATCTAGAATGAATAGTTCTGCATGATGACTAAATGCAACTGCTAATGATAACTTCATTTTCATTCCAGTTGAGAATGTTTTTATTTTCTTATTGTAAGGAAGTTGGAAAAACTGAAGATAATTAATAAATAATTCATGATCCCAATCTTTATAAAATGGTGCGACTATATTTTCTAACTTTTTAGCTGTCCATTTATCATTAAAATACGTCTCTGAATAAACAAAACCTATTTTATTTTTAATTTCAACAGGATCTGTCTTCATATTTTTTTCAAATACAGAAATTTGACCATTTTTAGATTGAATTAAATCCATAATTAAGCGAATAACTGTTGTTTTACCAGCGCCATTCCCACCTATAAAACCTGTTACAAAGCCCTTAGGAACTTCAAAGGAGATATCTTTTAACTGAAATTCGCTCGTTTGATAACTTACTTTTTTAAGCTCAATCGCGTTCATCAGTCTTCCTCCTCATAAATTAAAGTTAATATTTCTATCAATTCTTCTAAGGGCATCCCAATTGTTTTCGCCTCTTTAGACATTGTTTTCGCTAAATTCTCAATGACAAAGAATTGTTTCTCCTTAAGAATTGAATTATCTTGCTCCTTAACAAAGGTTCCTTTGCCTCTTATAGTAGTCACAAATCCATCCTTTTCTAAATCTTCGTAAGCTCGTTTAGTAGTAATTAAACTCACTTGCAAATCTTTAGCTAACTCACGCATTGATGGAAGGTGTTCGCCAGGAGCAACATAACCTTTTAAAATATTTTCTTTAATTTGTTGCTTAATTTGTTCATAAATGGGTTGTTCACTGTTGTTTTTCAAAATTAATTTCATTGATGTCCCCCTTTTCTTTCTGTATATACATAATATATACAATATACACAGATTTGTAAAGTGTATATATCAAATTACTTACAAATAAGTGCTTTCTAATGAAAAATTGAGTATAAAGTATATACACAAAAAGGCTTAAGCAAAGTAAACACTTCACTTAAGCCCATTCATTTCAATCAATTATTTCTTTCGACGCTCATTACTTCTATTTAGAAAAGCACAAATCATAAACATGATTGCTGCAAGTAGAAGTTTAATCCCTTGCGATTCGTGTCCTGTTGCTTGTAAATAGTAACCTACTACAAAAAGCACAACCGCTAAACCTACTAATATTTTAGTTAAGTGCTTCATCATTTCACCTCAATACAATAAAAATTATATCAAATAAAAGTTTATCAATGAAGTTATCTAGAAGAATTTATTGCTTTAGGGTTTAATGTACCAATATAAAACAAGCCTTATATCATCGCTTTATAATTAGGATTAATAAAATATTGTTTGCTGTATATTTAGTGCAATGTTATAATTTAATTGTATCCACGAATTATACTACACAACCCCAGGTCTGGTACCAGCAGACTTGGGGTTTTTTGTGTTCGGTCATCTCTTGTCTTTCCATTTAATTTCTAACCATATTCGAAAGACAACAAGTACGCCACCTGTAATCAATGTTATTAAACCGTCTTGCCACCACGTCATTATACTACACCTCCCAAATTGATTAGTGTCATATAAGATGATGACCTAACAATATTCTAACATAAAAACAGAACGTATGTTCGATTATGATTAGAAATTTTTCTTTTTTCATTCTTTGTAAACAATACTTTATCTTTAACCAAATTAAAGATAATATATATATAAACACTTTATTAAAGAGAGGTTAGAAAATGACGAGCCCTTTAGCCGAAAATCTAAACAACGATTTAAAACAGTCAAGCATAGAAGTATATGAGATGTTGTCTAACTTAGGAAAAGAAATGTTCTATCCTAAAGGCATCTTATCTCAATCTGCCGAAGCTAAAAGTACGAAATACAATGCAACAATCGGGATGGCAACTAATAATAACGGTAAAATGTATGCTGATTCATTAAATCATATGTTTAATGATTTAACTCCTGATGAAATTTTTCCATATGCACCACCTCAAGGTATCGAAGCATTGCGCGACTTATGGCAAGAGAAGATACTTAAAGAGAATCCTGATTTGACTAAGGATGTTATCAGTCGCCCAATTGTAACTAATGCATTAACTCATGGCTTATCATTAGTTGCTGATTTATTTGTAAATCCAGATGATACGATTCTTTTACCTACTCATAATTGGGGTAACTATAAACTCGTATTTAATACTCGACATAATGCAAACATTCAAACATACCCTATTTTCGATGATGAGGGTCATTTTACAACAGATTCACTTGTTGAAACCTTACAAAACTACAATAAAGATAAGGTAGTTATGCTCTTAAATTATCCAAATAATCCAACAGGTTATACACCTAACGTTGAAGAAGTTAAAACAATCGTTAGTGCGATTCAAGACCTTGCTAATAAAGGTACAAAGGTCATTGCAGTTGTTGATGATGCATACTATGGTTTATTTTATGAAGATGTATACACGCAATCTATTTTCACTGCATTAACTCAAGTGAATTCTAAAAATATTCTGCCTGTTCGTCTCGATGGTGCAACAAAAGAATTTTTTGCTTGGGGCTTCCGCGTTGGTTTCATGACTTTTGGTACTGAAAATGAAACTACAAAAAATGTTCTCGAAGCAAAAGTGAAAGGTCTAATTAGAAGTAATATTTCAAGTGGCCCACTACCTTCTCAAAGTGCAATTAAGCACGTGTTACAGCATCATGATCAATTTGATAAAGAAATCGACGAAAATATACAAACACTTAAAGAACGTTATGAAATTACAAAAGAAGTCGTATATAGTGAACAGTATGCAGACTATTGGAAAGCATATGATTTCAACTCTGGATACTTCATGGCATTAAAAGTTAATCACGTAAATCCTGAAACCCTACGTAAACATTTAATTGATCACTATTCAATAGGTATTATTGCATTAAATGACACAGATATCCGTATTGCATTTAGCTGTGTTGAAAAAGAAGATATTCCTCATGTTTTTGAATCTATTGCCAAAGCAATTGATGATTTGAGATAAATGAAAGAAGAGTTACTCTCATTAAAGCGATTGAGAGTAACTCTTCTTTGTTTTTATATAGTATCTTTTTTCTTACGTGACTTACGAATTAATATCAAGCCGATTAACAATATACTAGATATTAATGTTCGATTTGTTTCGTTAGTCTCTCCCGTATCAGGTAAAGCTTTATTTGTTTTAGGTTTTGATTTTGTTTTTGATTTTTCTTTTCCTTTTTCAGAGATATGTGCTTTCGTTTTTACTTTTGAGGTGTTAGTTTTATTTTTTTCTTTATTTATTAATTTTTGAGGCATTTTAATATTAATTACCTTACTTCTATCACTATTACCTCTATATTCAACTGTAGATATTACACTACCTGCTTCAACCGTCTCACTACTTATTGTTACTTTACCTGTAATGGAATCAAGAGAAATACCATTTATGTTTTCATTTATAGACCAAAGGGCTTCTTTTTTATTTACAGTAATTTGAATCGCTTTTCCTTTTTTATCTATAATTTGAATTTCAACTTTTGTTGCTCCATCATTTGGTTTTACTGTAACCGTTGCTTCTTTATCATTTGCACTCACAATTGGTGGCTCAGGTGTGGCTTCTTTGCGTGGCATTGTTACTTTGCTTGATTCACTAGCGTCGCTATTACCTTTTGTTTCACTCGCTGTTACTTCACTTTCTGGTTGTACCGCAGTGTAACTGATTGTGATTTCACCTGTGTTTGGATTGATGGAGATGCCTGGGACTTCTGTATCTAGGATCCAACTTGTCCCCTCTTTTGTAACAATAATTGCGCTTGCTTGCCCATCCTTATTTGTGTAATGAATTTCTAACTTTGTTGAGTCATCATTTGGAAGGATACTCACATTCGCTTGTGCTTCGTTAGCATTGACCGTTGGCGCTTCTGGCGTTGACTCTTTACGAGGCATTGTTACTTTACTTACTTCACTTTCGTCACTATTAGCTTTGGTTTCACTCGCTGTTATTTCACTTTCTGGTTGGACTGCTGAATAACTGATAGTTACTTCACCAGTGTTTGTGTCTAAAGTGATGCCTGATTCTTGTTTGTCTAATGTCCAAGTAGAACCCTCTTTAGTTGCGATTAATATACTTGCTTGTCCATCTTTATTAGTATAATGAACTTTTAATTTGTCAGATTCAACTGCAGGGACGATACTCACGCTTGCTTGCATTTCATTTGCACTAACAGTTGGCGGTTCAGGTGTTGACTCTTTGCGTGGCATAACTGTTTTACCTTCTCCACTTTCATCACTATTACCTTTAATTTCTGTTGCAATAATATCACTTTCTGGTTGTGTTGCTTGATAACTTATTTCCACTTTTCCTGAATTTGGTTCGATAGTGATGCCTGGAACCACTTTATTTAAAGACCATTGATGATTAATTTTACTTGCTGTAATAGTACTAATTTGATCTTCTAAATCTAAGTATTTAATAACTACTTTAGTAGATTCGTCGTTAGGAATTACACTCACACTTGCTCGTTCTACATCAGCAATGATTGTTGGTGCTGGCGGTGTTTGCTCTTTGCGTGGCATTGTTACTTTGCTTGTTTGACTCGCCTCGCTATTGCCTTTGGTTTCACTTGCAGTTATTTCACTTTCTGGTTGAACTGCTGTATAGCTAATTGAAACTTCACCAGTGTTAGTGTCTAAAGTGATGCCTGGAACTTCTTTATCTAGGATCCAATTTTGTTCTTCTTTTGTTGCGATAACTGTAGTTGTTTGGCCTTCTTTATTTGTAAAATTAATTTCTAACTTTGTGGACTCACCGTTTGGAAGAATACTTACATTTGCTTGTGCTTCATTTGCATTTACAGTTGGCGCATCCGGCGTTGATTCTTTTCGTGGCATTGTTACTTTATTTAATCCACTTGAGTCACTATTGCCTTTGGTTTCGCTCGCAGTTACTTCACTTTCCGCCTGAACTGCTGTATGGCTAATAATTACTTCTCCTGTGGTTGTGTCTAAAGTAATTCCTGGAACTTCTTTATCTATGCTCCAAATTGCTCCCTCTTTAGTTGTGATCGCTGTTTCCAGCTTGCCATCTTTATTTATGAATTGAACGATTACTTTTGTAGATTCATTGTTTGGAAGGATACTTACATTTGCTAAACTTACATCAGCTTTAACAGTAGGTGCTGATGGCGTTGACTCTTTGCGTGGCATCGCTACTTTACTTACTTCACTTGCCTCACTGTTTCCTTTGGTTTCACTTGCAATTACTTCGCTTTCAGGTTGAACTGCTGTATAGCTAATTGTAACTTCACCAGTAGTTGGCTCTATAGTAATCCCCGGAACTTCTTTATCTAGATTCCAAATCCCCCCTTCTTTAGTAGCAGTAATTTTACTTGATTGGCCTTCTTTATTTTTAAAATTAATTTCTAACTTTGTGGACTCATCGTTTGGAAGGATACTTACATTAGTTTCTACATCATCAGTATTAACAGTAGGCGCCTCTGGCGTTGACTCTTTACGTGGCATCTTTACTTTGCTTAGTGCACTTGCGTCACTATTTCCTTTGATTTCACTTGCAGTTACTTCGCTTTCAGGTTGAGCTGCTGTGTAACTGATTGTGAGTTCGCCAGTATTTTCATTGATAGTAATTCCCTCTTCTTGTTTATCAAGCCTCCATGCTGTTCCTTCTTTGTTAGCGTTAATCGAAATGATTTGGCCCTCTGTATTTGTATAATTAACGATCACTTTTGTAGAGTCATCATTTGGCACCACATTTACATTTGCTTGTTCTACATTAGCGCTAACAGTTGGCGGTTCAGGTATATCTTCCTTTCGTGGCATAACTGTTTTACTTTCTCCACTTTCATCACTATTGCCTTTTGTTTCTGTTGCGATAATGTCACTTTCTGGTTGTGTTGCTTGATAACTTATTTCCACTTTACCTGTATTTGGTTCAATAGTGATGCCTTGAACCTGTTTATTTAGAGACCATTGATGATTGATTTTACTTGCTGTAATTGAATTAATTTGATCTTCTAAATCTAAATATTTAATAACCATTTTTGTAGAGTCATCGCTCGGTGTAACAATCACACTTGCTTGTTCTTCATTAGTACTAATTGTTGGTGCTTGCGGTGTCGATTCTTTGCGTGGCATTTTTACTTTGATTTCCTGACTCGCATCGCTATTGCCTTTGGTTTCACTTGCTGTTACTTCACTTTCCGGTTGAACTGCTAAATGACTGATAGTTACTTGTCCTGAATTTGAATTTATAGAAATTCCTGACACATCTTTATCCAAACTCCAAGTTGTTCCCTCTTTTGTTGCAGTAACTGTGCTTGCTTGGCCGCCATTATTAATATATTGAACTACTACTTTTGTGGATTCACCGTTCGGTGCGATATTCACATTCGCTTGTGCTTCATTGGCATTTACAATTGGTGGAACTGGTGTCTGCTCTTTACGTGGCATATTCACTTTGCTCTCTGGACTCATGTCACTATTGCCTTTGGTTTCACTTGCTGTTACTTCACTTTCAGGGTGTACTGCTGAATAACTGATTGTAACGTCGCCTGAGTTTGCGTCAATAGTAATTCCAGTTTCTTGTTTATTTAGTGACCATGTTGAACCTGTTTTAGTCGCGATGATTTCGCCAGCTTGATTTTCTTTATTCTTATATTTAATGACAATTTTTGTGGATTCTCCAACAGGTATCACTGTCACGGTCGCATTGGTTTGATCAGCTTTGATTGTCGGTGCCCCTGGTGTCGTCTCTTTTCGTGGCATTGTTATTTCGCTTAGTTCACTATCAGCGCTGTTTCCTGTCGTTTCTGTAGCAGTTATTAGACTCTCAGATTGAACTGCTGAATAACTGATTGTAATTTTGCCAGTATTTTCATTAATTGTAATACCTTGGACTTGTTTATCTAATGACCATGTAGCATTTGATTTAGTAGCTACGAGAGTATCATTTTCATTATTTGTATTATGATATGAAATATTCACTTTATCTGCTTCTAGTGCAGGGCTGATAGTTACGTTAGCCTCTTGATTATTAGCATTCACAATAGGTTTACTAGGTGTAGCCATCTTAAGTTCACCTTTTAACGTAACTAATTCATTAGTAACGGTATTAATCGTTGCTTGAGACGCTCTATTATCTAAAGCAACATTATTGTTATCTTCATTTATGATAGTACGTGCTTCTGCAATTTTTTCTTTAAGCGCATTCCATGATTGATTTGTATAATTAGATTCTTTTAAATCACGAATATGAGCTTCAACTTCAGTCAATTTGGATTCTAAGTCAGTTTTATTCATTTTCAACGTGACTGTTTGAGTATTAACAGAATTGTTGCCTGTTTTTTGACTACCGTCACCACGGAAAGGCGCATTGGTCTTATATGATATTTGTCCATTTAAATCAACCAGTTTTGGTCGCATTGCCTCGAACTCTACTGTATAAGAAATATCTTTCGTATTACCACCGTGTATATTACTTATATTCAGTGTTAGAGTGTTGGTATTCGCATTATAATTACCGTTAGCGCCAGTCGCTGAAATAAATTTTGAGTTAGGAGGAAGTACAACTTTATAAGTTGTCTCTTTTGATTGAGTGTGACCTTTATTTTCAACAGTTAAGGATACTGTTGCGCGTGCCACATTAGAAGTAGGAGTAGAAGCCACAGCATCATAGTTCACTTGGTTAATTCTTGACACTACATATGCCCCCGTATTGGCTGTTACACGGCTTACCGTACCTCCATAATTATAATTAGGATTATCACCAAATCCATGCCCACTGTTCGACTCACGGGTAGTTAAAGCATTATTAATCGAAATAGGGAGGAAAGAAATACGTACTTGATTCATATTATCAGGAATATTAACCATAGCCTTAAGCCAACCAGTAGGGAAATTTTGCATCGCATCAAGACGTTTATCAAATAGTGTTTGCGTTCCCTCTACATTAGATATCTTTAATTTAGCTCCAGTTACCCCATCTGTAAAGGTAGGGCTCGTTGATATAAAGTTAATGACTAACTCTGATCCTGGTGTAACATCAATATCTTGATAAATACCCGCTACTCGAGGATCGAGTACTGAACGGTCCCATCCATTAGTTGTACGTGCTAAAACGACACCATAAGGATCTGTGTTATCACTCATAAAATTTGCATAGTCTTTAGCGGCTGGAGTAAAAAGTATAGGATATTCTGGATTAGGATCCTTTGATAAACTATGCCAATGATCTACTCCTCTGACGATTGTTAATTTATTCGACCTCGTAGGTAAATTTCCTCCTGATACTTGTCGAAAGTTTCCATTTTTAATCGAAGCATCCGTTTCATTTTTACTTAATGGATCTGTGGAGGCTACTGTATTTGCTGCTGTATCTACTGCTCTAAAATATGAACCATGTGGTAAATGTTTAGGTTGACTATTTGTATTGATTCTAGTGCGTGGAGGTGTATGGATAGTTTCTTTATTTTGAGTTCTTTGGTTATCATTATTAGTTAAATCATTTGAATCCATTGTAGTTTTATTTCGTAATTTACCGGCACTATTTAAGAATTTATAATAAAATCGATTCACTTCTTGTTGCGTCAAATTACTATTAAGTACACGTTCAGCTTCATTTACATCCGCTTCAAAAGCTTTAATAGATTCTTCTGTTTTGGGACTTAAATCAATTGCTTTATATTGTGCAACAAGTTGGTTTAACTTACTCTTGTCTACAGAATTTTGCGTAGTAACTGGTTCAGGGTTCTTTTGTTCATTATTGACATTATTTACTTTTGTAATAGGTGTCGATTCTTTTGTTAAATCATTAGTTTGATTTAAGTTAGACTGTGTTTGAATTTGATCGTTAGTTTCTTTACTGTCACTAACATCAGCTTTGGCAAAATGGGTGTTTGTCATCATAAAAAATGCAGCTACAGCTACACTTGCTGCTCCAAAACCTTGATATTTTCTAATAGAAAAACGAGTGATTGTGTTATCTAAGTTGTATATTCTATTGTTTTTCTTCATGTTGTTGTCTCCTTATGTCTCTAGTTGTATAATAGAAAATTTTCTATCCAGTTATAGCCTATTCTAAAAATTAAATAAAATATCTTATAATTTCTAAAACTTTAAGTTAAAATATAACACTTAGCCCGATTTTTTACAATTAAAAAATTGATAGTTTTGATGATTTTTTTGACGAAAATTAAAAGAGTACAAACAATAATGTCTGTACTCCAAAAATTTTATTCTTTTGTTCTATTTCTATATAATCCTAATAATCCTAAGCCAGCAAGTAACATTAATGCAGCAGGATTAAAACCAGTTTGTTCTCCCCCAGTTTTTGGCAATTCATCTTTATCTTTTTGATCTGATTTTTCTTCACCTGTTTCATTCTCTATATTGTTATGTCCTTTGACTTTCGTAGTAGCTTTTTTATTCTGGTTTTGCTCAGGATTTTTTGTTTTACCTGTAGGTTTCTTTGTCATCTCTTTTTTGAAAATGTGTTTTGTAATACCATCTTTTACAATTTTTTTTCAAAAGTATAACCGTCAATTTGTCCAGGATTTCTATTATTAGCTGTAGTTTTACTATCTTCTACTGCATCTTTAAGAATGTTCCCATTTTCATCTACCCAAACTGTAACGTGTAGTAATGGTTTCTCTTCAGTAGTTTGTTTATTTTCATCTTCATTTGAGTTTAAATGAGTTTGTCCATTATTTTTAGCTTTTTGTTTATCTTTATTTTCTTCATCTTTTTTAGTGTTTGAAGTTGTTGTTTCTTCTTTCTTTGTTTCTGTAGGTTTCTTTTCTTCTTTTTTGTCACTAGGTGTTGCTTGTGTTTCTTCTTTGTTACTTTCTTGATTCTTATTTTGCGCTTGAGTTGTAGCTGGTTTTTCTTCTTTCTTTGTTTCTGTAGGTTTCTTTTCTTCTTTTTTGTCACTAGGTGTTGCTTGTGTTTCTTCTTTGTTACTTTCTTGATTCTTATTTTGCGCTTGAGTTGCAGCTGGTTTTTCTTCTTTCTTTGTTTCTACAGGTGTGCTTTGATTCGTGCTTGTAGCGTTTCCAGTGGATGGAGTAGTTTGGTTATTACTCACTTTTTTATAGATATACTTAGTAATACCATCTGACATTGTCATTCGTGTATATCTATAACCTGGAATTTTAACAGGTCCTCTCTCTGATTCGGGAGTTTTCGCATCTTCAACTGCATCCTTCAGAATATTGCCGTCTTCATCCAACCAGACTGTAACATGTAGAATTGGGACTTCGTAAAAACTGCTATAATCTTCTTCATCCTCATTAGTTGAAGTATCAGCAGGTTGTTGATTATTTGTATTTTGTTGATTACTCGCATTTTGAGTCGCAGGTGTTGTTTGTACTGTTTTATCACTCTTTTCAGTGGATGTTGTCGCTACCTTCTTATCTTGCGGTTGGTCACTATTATTTTGTTCAGCATGTGCGCTCGCATTTCCTGAAAATAGGTATAGAGCTAAAGTTAATGCGCTTGCGGTACCATAACCTAAATATTTTTTGCTGGATAATTGTTTTAATTTGTTTACATCTTTAGGTTTGTTGTCTTTCATTGTTGTTAAATCCTCCTAAAATTATTGAACAATAACGTTTTTAAAAATTGAAACGATAGTAAATATTATGAATTGATATATGCTCGTCTCACTAACATTATAGTTAAATTAATTATAATATATTATTTTAAATAAAAATACTCGTTTCGACATCGTTTTCAAAAAAATGATACAAAAAAACTCCCTTCAAAGGGAATTCATCACTTTGAAAGGAGCTAAACTTTAATCATTGATTCAATTACATCATACCTGGCATGCCGCCCATACCTGCTTGATCGTTATTGTCTTTTTCAGGGATTGTAGCGACTACCGCTTCAGTTGTTAAGAACATTGCAGCAACACTTGCAGCGTGTTGTAATGCTGAACGTGTAACTTTCGTAGGGTCTACAATACCTTCTTCTAGCATATTTACCCATTCATTTGTAGCAGCGTTGAAGCCTACACCAGGGTCTGCGTTTTTCAAGCGTTCTACAATAATTGAGCCTTCTAAGCCAGCATTTTCAGCAATTTGACGTACAGGAGCTTGTAGCGCTTTAAGTACGATATTTACGCCTGTTTCAACGTCGCCTTCTGCTTCGATTTCGCTTACCTTTTTATAGATATTAACTAAGGCAGTACCACCACCGGCAACAATACCTTCTTCAACTGCAGCTCGAGTAGAGTTAAGCGCATCTTCAATACGTAATTTACGTTCTTTAAGTTCAGTTTCACTTGCAGCACCTACTTTAATGACTGCAACACCACCGGCTAATTTAGCTAAACGCTCTTGTAATTTCTCTCTATCGAAGTCTGAATCAGTTTCTTCAATTTGAGCTTTGATTTGACTTACTCGTGCGTCGATATTATTTTCGTCACCATCGCCATCAACGACAGTTGTATTATCTTTAGTTACTTCAACTTTGTTAGCTGAACCTAACATATCGATTGTCGCATCTTTTAATTCTAAGCCTAAATCATCAGTAATCACTTGTGCACCTGTTAAAATAGCTAAATCTTCTAACATTGCTTTACGACGGTCACCAAAACCAGGTGCTTTAACTGCAACTGCTGTGAATGTGCCACGCATACGGTTTAAGACAATATTAGTTAATGCGTCACCTTCAACCTCATCAGCCACAATTAAAATCGGACGACTTGATTGAACGACTTGTTCTAATAAAGGAAGAATATCTTGGAATGATGAAATTTTCTTATCAGTTACTAGAATGTAAGGTCTTTCTAATTCAGCAATCATTTTGTCTGAATCTGTAACCATATATGGAGATTGGTAACCACGGTCAAATTGCATACCTTCAACAACTTCTAATTCAGTATTGAAGCCATTTGATTCTTCAATTGTAATAACTCCGTCATTACCTACTTTATCCATTGCCTCTGAGATATATTGACCGATTTCTTCATCTGCAGCTGAGATAGCACCTACTTGAGCAATTTCATTTTTATTTTCAACTTTTTGAGAAATATCATGAAGTGCTTCAACAGCAACTTTAACTGCTTTGTCGATACCTTGTCTTAAACCAACTGGATTGGCACCGCTTGTCACGTTTTTCAAGCCTTCTTGAATCATAGATTGTGCTAAAACAGTCGCAGTAGTTGTACCGTCACCAGCGATTTCGTTCGTTTTATTAGCAACTTCTTGCACTAATTTTGCGCCCATATTTTCATAAGGGTCTTCTAATTCAATTTCTTTAGCAATTGTAACCCCATCGTTTGTAATTAATGGTGTTGTATATTCTTTATCTAATACTACATTGCGTCCTTTAGGACCAATCGTCACTTTTACAGCGTTTGCTAATTTATCTACACCTCTTAGCATCGCTTGACGCGCGTCTTCTGAGAATTTAAGATCTTTTGCCATATTTTATAATACCTCCATTTTTAGAAATTCTTTGATTGTCGTTTAGTGTTTATAAATTTATTTTTAAAATTATTGAATTACTGCTAAAATATCTTCTTCATTTAAAACTAAGTAAGTATTGTCACCGCGTTTAACTTCTGTACCTGCGTATTGTTGGAAAACGACAGTGTCACCTTCACTTACTTCAGGAGCAACTCGTGAACCATTGTCTAGTAAACGTCCTTGACCTACTGCGATGATTACACCTTCATTTGATTTTTCTTTAGCGCTATCTGTTAACACGATACCACTTTTAGTTGTTTGTTCTTGCTCTTTCTTTTCAATAATCACACGATTTCCTAATGGTTTAAGCATGATTGTTCCTCCTTTATTCGCATGTGATTTAGCACTTAGAATATTAGAGTGCTAACCTAATTTTTATATTAATCAAAGTTGGTCAACTTTTCAAGTGAAAAGGTAGCCGATTAAATTTTGTACATCACAATTATTTACGATAAAATAAACTATACTTAAATATAGATGGAGGTAAGTTATGAGAAGATTTTGGGTATCTTTATTAACGGTGCTCATATATGGCTTGGCTCAAATGCTACCTGGTTTCATTCTTAGAAGCAATTGGCTCGGTCACATGTCAAAAATAGAAAGCACTCAATTTATGATTTATACTCAAGTTTCTTTATTTATTCTAGCTGCTGTTATTATTATTTTAATCAATTTAAAGGTAAAGAATCCTACTACACTAGAAGCTAGTAAAAAAGAACCTAAAAGATATATTGTGCCATGGGCATTGCTCGGTTTCTGTATCGTTATGATCTACCAAGTGATTGTGGGTTTAATTTTCTTTGCAATTAATGGTAGCCCTCAAAAGAGTCCAAATACAGAACGTTTAATGGTAATCGCAAAACAAATGCCTGTATTCATTATTTTAATTTCTATTGTAGGACCAATATTGGAAGAATTTGTCTTCAGAAAGGTATTTTTCGGAGAAATATATAATGCTATTAAAGGGCCTCGTGTCGTAAGCTTTCTCATTGCTTCGATAGTCAGCTCGCTTATTTTTGCTTTAGCTCATAACGATTTTAAATTCATTCCTATGTACTTTGGTATGGGTATGATATTTTCAATTGCTTATGTATATACTAAGCGGATTGCTGTTCCAATCGGTATTCATATGTTGCAAAATGGTACAGTGGTACTGATGCAAGTGTTTGGTGGCGATGCGTTGAAGAAAGCTCAAGAACAAGCAAACTTTATTCTACATTTTATTATAAAATAAAGAGCATCTAATCATGTATAATGTTGCGGAACGTACATGATTAGATGCTTTCTTTGTTATTGTTGATTGTTCTTTCTATTATATAAGAACATACCTACTACACCTGCAAATATGACAACAATCACACTACTTAGTGTAATGAGGGTGCGATTAAATTTCTTCTTATTTTTATAGTCATCCGTTTGTTCTTCATCATTGGTTGTGATTTGATCTTCGCTGTGATTTTTAAAGGCACTATGATTTGAATCCTCTTTATCAGTAGGTTTTTTCAAATCTGGCATTGAACCGATTTCGCCAGTGATAAGTGCTAAAACTTGCTCATCTAGATTTTCATAATATTTACTAGCATTTAATGGATTAAAATATTGGAATCTAAAATAGTTAGACCCTTTTTGTAAAGAATTTAAATACTCATTCCCACTAAAATTTTGTTTTCTAAATAAACTGTAAATATCACTATCAGTAATTTCCCCATTTTCAGTGTTTAAGTTTCTCACTTGGTTAATTAAAAATGGATTGTATTTATACGCACCACTCGCTAAATTTTTAAAACGGTTCAGAATAGAGTTGTCGTCAGTTTTTTCATTACTAGTATTATAATGATTGTGATTTACGGCTGAACCTGATCTATTCCAAATAAATTGATTACGATCATAGTGCTGCGATTGATGATTCGATTGTGGATAGTCTGAACTATTGTTTGTGTTCGGGTTTCTTTTATATGGAGGGCCACTATCATTATTACTATTATGGCTTCCATAGTTTCCATTCCCTGGACTATCCGTTCCTCCATTATTGTTATCAGATTTAGGTGGTTGATTTGGATTATTCTGGTGAGACCCATGTGAGTTACCTGATGAACCATGATTGGAATGACCATTATTGTTGTTACCATCCGAACCGTTTGAACCATGGTTATTATTTCCATGAGATCCTGAATCACCACCACCTGGATGATGCCCGCCACTATCTGATGAGTGGTCATGATCTGAACCGTGATTGGAGTCGGAGCCGCTATCTGAATCGGAATCGCTGTCGGAATCCGAACCTTGATCTGAGTCTGAACCATGGTCAGAACCCGAATCGCTATCTGAGTCTGAACCGTGATCTGAGTCCGAACTGTGGTCTGAATCGGAGCCTGAGTCACTATCTGAATCGGAATCACTACCGGAATCGGAACCTTGATCAGAATCGGAGTCACTGTCTGAATCTGAGTCTGAATTGTGATCAGAGTCTGAGTCACTATCGGAATCCGAACCTTGATCTGAGTCTGAATGACTGTCTGAATCACTATCAGAATTATGATCAGAATCTGCATCGCTATCTGAATTTGAATCGCTGTCAGAATCTGCGTCGCTATTTGAATCTGAATTACTATCAGAATCTGAATCGCTGTCAGAATCCAAATCTGAATTTACCTCACTCGTTGTATTTGCATCAGAATTATCTGCACTTTCATTTTCAGAAGTAGAAACGTCATTTATATTGTTTTGAGGTTTTAGTGTATCATCATTAGAAGATGAATTGACAGAGTCAGTATGATTCAATTCCGTATTAGAATTTGCATGGTTTGCGATTTCATTTTCAGCTGCGTGAGCTTGATGATCTAGCATAGACGTACTTAGCATAAAGGCAAAGCCTGTTAATACAAACGAATGCTTTAATTTAATATTTTTCATCACCCAATCACCTCCCCTTTTCTTTTTCTTATCATCCTTAGTATATATAAAATAAAAGACTTTTGCATTTAAATAAGTCTTTTGAAAATGAATATTAATATAGTTGAAACTTCATAGTAATTATTTGTTTACTTTGAAAAGTATAATTATTATAGTGAATATACATCATAAACAAAGGAGTATTTTAAAATGGGATTTTTAAATAAAAATGAAAAAGAACCAACATTTAGTGAAGCAATTGAAAGTAGAAGAACGATTTATAATTTAGAAAAATCGATTTCTATAAGTGATGAAGAACTTGAAGAAATCATTTCACATGCTGTTAAACACGTACCTTCAGCATTCAATTCACAATCTACGAGAATCGTTTTACTTTTAAATGATAAAAATGAAAAGTTTTGGGAAACAACAAAGTCAATACTGAAAGAAACAATGGGACAAGATAGAGATTTCGAACCAACTCGACAAAAAATTGATAATTTTAAACATTCACACGGTACAATTCTTTATTATGAAGATCAAAGTGTGATTAACGCTTTACAAGATAAAATGCCTAATTTCTATGAGAATTTTGAAATCTGGTCTAATCAAGCAAATGCCATGCATCAATATGCTATATGGACTGCATTGGCTACACAAGGTATTGGCGCTTCTTTACAACATTACAATCCAATCGTGGATGAAGCAACTGCAAGTGAATTCGATATTCCTAAAACTTGGAAATTAATTGCACAAATGCCTTTCGGTGATGTACGTGAAGAAGCTAAAGAAAAAGAAATTAAACCTATCGAAGATCGTTTTATCGTAAAAAAATAATCTATGAGTTAGCGTCTGTGTAAATCAACTACAGGCGCCTTTTTGCGTTTAATAGATAACTTTAGTATCTTATAGATAAACTCAAATGAGGAGTGAAGAATATGAAAATTCAACTTTTTCAATTTCACGTGGCTTACGGTAATACGGAAGAAAATGAAACTAAAATCACAAATTGGTTTAATGAATACATAGATGATGATACTAATGTCGTTGTTTTACCTGAAATGTGGAATAACGGTTATGCGTTAGAAGAACTTGAAGATAAAGCCGACATCAGTTTAAAAAGAAGTTTTCCATTTATATCTCAACTTGCTAAGGAATTTAATGTAGATATTGTCGCTGGATCTGTTTCTAATATTAAAAATGAAAATGTATACAATACGGCATTTTCAATCAATAAAGACGGCGAATTAATTAATGAATATGATAAAGTACATCTCGTACCTATGTTAAGAGAACCTGAATTTCTTTCAGATGGAAATATCGTGCCTGAGCCTTTCAAATTATCAGACGGAACACTAGCAACTCAAATTATCTGTTATGACTTAAGATTTCCAGAATTATTAAGATATCCTGCTAAAAGCGGTGCTAAAATCGCATTCTATGTAGCTCAGTGGCCAAGTGCTAGACTTAATCATTGGCTTTCACTCCTCAAAGCAAGAGCAATTGAAAATGATATGTACGTTGTAGCGGCAAATGGTTGTGGCAATGATGGGAATACTGAATATGCAGGTTACTCCACAGTAATTAACCCTAATGGAGAAATCATACAAGAATTGGGAAGTGACGAAGGTATACTTACAACTACTATAGATCTAGAGTTAGTGGATAAACAACGGGAGTCTATTCCTGTCTTCAAGAATTTAAAACCTCATTTATACAAATAAAAATAAGCCGTGAGCTTGGGAGGGACTCACGGCTTTGATAACTTATTATTAAGGGAATGTTTTTACAGTTATTTTTTCAATCTATTTTTTGGGGATGTTATTAATTATGAAAAAATTTTAGTGAATTTATCTGTTTTATTAATGATAAATTGAATGTTGTTTACGATAGCTTACATGCTAGAAATAATTACCTAATTAAAGGTAGCTAAGAATAATACGTAACACTGAGTCCAAGGAAACTACAGCTTTATAGCAAATGTTGCTCACTTGCTATTCAAGAATTCTGGATTGTTAAGTTGGGATGGCTTAACAATCCATTTCTTAGTCATACTATACGAAGAAAACAAAGTTACAATGAAAAATTCAAAACTTATTTTTTGAATTTTTTAACTGTATCAATGATCCATTTGATTAAATCACTGATTGTAGAAATGATATCTGATGCCATGTCAACTTCACTCCTTCCGACTAAATAATGGATTTGAATGATTAGGGAAAAATCATTCAGTTAAGATTAAGCAAATTTTTCAACTATCTTTCCATCACATCTCTGTGATATGAGTCTATTAAAACATGCATTATACATAATGAAACAAATATTTCTTAACTCGCCAAAAAACATACGTAACTGTAAATTTTTTTATGTTAAAATATCACTTAGGAATTAAAAATAACACTTAGGTATATTTATATAACAGTTAGGCATATTTCTTAAAATGAATTGCACAAAATTGTATAATGATATATGAGGAGAGTAGCAGGCAAGTGAAAATAATTGATAAAAAAATTGACCAATTTGCTAACTACCTACAACGTAAGAACAATTTAGATCGTATACAATTTTTAAAAGTTCGTTTAGGTATGCAAGTAGTAGTTTCGAATATTGAAAAAACTATAGTTGTTTATGGGTTAGCGCTGATTTTCCACACATTTATTTACACCCTTTTAACTCACATAAGTTATTTTCTAGTTAGAAGTAATGCACATGGTGCACATGCTAAATCATCTCTATTGTGTCACATACAAAATCTATTATTTTTTTTAATAGTGCCTTGGTTTTTAACTCTTTTTCATATAAGTAATTTTGTATTAATAGGAGTAGGATTAATAAGTTTATTCATTGTTATTAAATTTGCTCCTGCTGCAACTAGAAAACAGCCAATACCAAAACACCTTATTAAACGAAAATGGCTAACTTCTATTATGGTAAGTATTTTATTATTGATTGTATGTATTTTTATTAAAAGACCACTAGTACAACTTGTGGTTTGGGGGATGTTTTTAGAATCGCTGACCCTATTACCTATTTTTTTTACTAAGGAGGATGTATGAAAATGATGCAAATTTTCGATTTATTATTTAAAGTTATTAGTTTTATTTTTGAAAAAATTGGTTTTTTAGCTGGTTACAGAACATGTAATACTTATTTTGATGAACCTGAAGTACCTAAAGAATTATTTGAAACATACCAAAAATAATTAGTTATAAGTTTTCATAGAAAGTGTGTAGCAAATGGATTCATTAAATAATTGGATTACAGCGAGTTTTCAATTAGCACTTATGTTTTATGTTGTGAAAGTATTAATGGGAGTAAAATATAATATAAGGGATTATATTTTCATGATTGGAATTATAATCCCTTCTAATATAGTGTATACTTTTATTGGTACCGACACTCTCATTCTTGTAATTATACTTTCTATAATATTTTTCTACAGAAAAATGAAATTTTTTTCTATTTTAGCTATATTTGGTTCGAATATTATATTATATTTATGTAATTTTATAACTGTTTTACTAATTACATTCTCCGAAAAGTTTTCTGATAAAATTGAATATAAGTTCATTATATACATAGTTAGCTTTGTCGGTTTTGGTATACTATTATCATATGCAACTAAATTTTTAATTAATCTTATTAAGAAATCATACTTATACTCAAATAAGTTATATATTTCAACCATTTCCATTTTCTTAGTTATTACTTTTTTCATATTATTTATTTTCACTAGAAACGAAGACTTAGATTTTCAAACTTTTAGACTTTATACATACCTTTATGTAGGTATTGTTTTAATAATACTTATAATTTTAATCATTATTTCTTATACTGTACTTCGTGAAATGAAATATAAGCGAAATCTTGAGGAAATTGAAACATATTATGAATATACTTTGCGAATCGAGAGCATTAATAATGAAATGCGTAAGTTCCGTCATGATTATGTGAACATTCTCTCTACTCTATCTGAGTTTATTCATGAAGATGATATGCCAGGGCTTAAGAGATATTTCAATGAACAAATCGTTCCATTAAAAGATAATATGAAGACGCGTTCAATTAAATTGAATGGAATAGAAAAATTGAAAGTTAGAGAAATTAAAGGGTTAATTACGACTAAAATTCTCCAGGCTCAAGAGAAAAAGATCCCAATCAGTATAGAAGTGCCTGACGAAATAGATAAAATCGACATGAATACAATCGAACTTAGTCGTATTACAGGTATTATTATTGATAATGCCATTGAGGCATCAGAGGCACTTGAAGATCCACTTATTCGAATTGCCTTTATTGATAACGAAGAATCTGTTACATTCATTGTGATGAATAAATGTAGCGATAATACCCCTAAAATTCATGAATTATTTGAAGAAGGCTTTTCTACGAAAGGTGATAACAGAGGTTTAGGTTTATCTACGCTTAAAGAACTGACTGATGAAAACGAAAATGTTTTATTAGATACCGTAATTGAAAATGGTTATTTTGTTCAAAAAGTAGAAATCATAAATACTAAGAACGAAGCATAAGGATGTGATAACAGATGAAGATATTCGTTTGCGAAGACGATCCGAGACAAAGAGAAAATATGGCATCAATTATCAAAAATTATATTATGATTGAAGAAAAACCGATGGAGTTAGCGCTCGCAACTGATGATCCTTATGAGGTTCTTGAACAATCTAAAGAAATGAATGATATTGGTTGTTATTTTTTAGATATTCAATTAGAAGCTGATATGAACGGCATCAAATTAGGTAGTGAAATCCGTAAACATGATCCTGTAGGTAATATTATCTTTGTTACAAGTCATAGTGAACTCACTTATTTAACTTTCGTTTATAAAGTGGCTGCTATGGATTTTATTTTCAAAGATGACCCTTCAGAGTTAAAGACAAGAATTATTGATTGTCTTGAAACGGCACATACACGCCTTAAATTGTTATCTAAAGAGAGTAATGTTGAAACAATTGAATTAAAACGTGGTAGTAATTCAGTTTATGTTCAATATGATGATATTATGTTCTTTGAATCATCTACAAAGTCGCACCGACTCATTGCGCATTTAGATAATCGCCAAATTGAGTTTTATGGTAATTTGAAAGAATTAGCGCAACTCGATGATCGCTTCTTTAGATGTCACAATAGTTTTGTGGTCAATCGACATAATATTGAATCCATTGATTCAAAAGAGCGTATGGTTTACTTCAAAAATGGCGAAAATTGTTTCGCATCCGTACGTAATGTCAAAAAAATCTAATACACACATAATGAAACCCAGCTTTCTCCTCCCTATTTGAGGTGAAAGCTGGGTTTCTTCATTGATATCGAATTATTTCTTTAATTCGTATTTCGTAAATTGTAAATAAACTTGTCCTGATTCTGTGGATGCTTTGATACCTGTCGCATTTTCACTTGGGAAAATTCTTGAAGTTAACACGCGTTCCCCATCATTACAGAATATTTCAATACTTGAAGTATCGACAAAGATGTGTAATTGATTGAGAGGTGTATCTAACCTAGTTGTGCGTGCTGTCCCGTCTACATTTGTTGGCAATAAACCACTATCAGAACGATCAAGCGTAATAGTATTTTCACGTTGATTATAAATAATAAGTGTAGATTCATTTCTTGAACTTCTTAATTCGAAATATACTTCTGTTGCATCATTTTCCAAAATATCAATAATCATTTCATATTGCTTTCCTTCATAAGGATGCAATTTGCGATTAAATTTATTTGCATAACCCAAAGCAGTTTCTTTATTCGTTCTTAAAGTTTCTAACGCCTTGAGTGGACGTTGCTTTAATTTACCATTTTCTATTGTGAGTTCTCGAGGAATTGTTAAACAATGCGCCCATCCTTCAGAATCAGTTGGATAATCAATGTCTGGTAGTCCCATCCAACCAATTAATATGCGTTTTCCATGTTTATCCACAAAAGTTTGCGGTGCATAGAAATCAAATCCTCTATCTAATTCTTGAAACGCTTGATGGTCAAATGTCATATTTTCAATAACTAAATTCCCTATCATATAACCTGATTGATAAATATTTCGATACTTTTCACCTTCCGCTTCAACCCCTTGTGGGCAGAAAAGTATAACATCATGACCGTCTAACTCGAAATAATCTGGACATTCCCACATATATCCGAATTGACTTAAATCTGTTTGAATCTCACCTAAGAATGTCCAATTCACAACATCTTCACTACGATATAAGACCAATCGACCTTGTTCATTATTGGTTTGGGCGCCTAATATCGCATATAGTTTACCGTCCTTTTCAAATACTTTAGGATCTCTGAAATGACTTGTGTAACCCTCTGGTTGTCCATGTATAACCGGCTTAGGAAATTTCTCTACAGTACCGTCCTCTTTAAGTCGGGCAATCATTTGACTAGATACACGGTTCCAATGATGGTCGCGATGATTACCAGTATACATATAATAGAGATGACCATTATATTCGAAGGCACTACCGCTATACACACCGTGACTGTCATATTTCGTATCCGGCTCTAGTATAGGCCCTTGAGATTCAAAGTGTACCAAATCATCACTGGTATAATTAAACCAATATTTAAGTCCATGTACTGCTCCTAATGGGAACCACTGATGTGATATGTAATAACGCCCATCATAATAGATAAGGCCGTTAGGATCATTTAGCAATCCTGTTTCAGGCTGAATATGATATGTCTGTCTGTATGGAGAAGCATCGACTCGTTTTTTTAGTTCCATAAACGTCTCTGTATCAACATCTTCTATACGTTGATAACGTGCTTCACGTGTCCATTCCGCCATGTTTTCACTCCTACTCTCAACTCATTTTGCTTTCTTCTTAACTTTAATATTTTAACATATGAGCTACGTATATAGATGTAGATTTTTAGTTTTAATCATGAGAATTTTATGGAAAATGAATCGACATTCAAAAATCTGGAAACGATACGTTTAAATACATCTACGCACTTAGCGATATCGGAAATATTTTTCATAAGAAAACTCACCTATCATGTATGTATTAACTCGAACATATTTCATCACATATATATCCTCTTTAAATAAGTGATAGTTCAAATGATACCGACATGATAAATGAGTAAGATTCACTTTCTATATGTTGGACTAGAATTTCATACGACGATTAAATTTATTTAATTCACCATAGAAGTAGGCTTTTTCACCATGAACAATTGCATCGAGTCCAGTTTTGTCTTCTTCTTCAGTCGTTGCTAATGGTGTAAATGACTTAATTATTCTAGCAATCATGTATGTAACAATTGCACTGAATACCACAGTGGCAAGCGCTGCTGCTAATTGTATTAAAATAACTTTGAAATCGCCTGTGTATATGAGACCATTTTCCACGGCATCATTTACCTTGTGAGACTGAAAGACACCTGTAAGTACTGCACCAAGCACACCACCAACGCCATGAATACCAAACGCGTCTAGCGCATCGTTATATTGTAATTTCACTTTAATTAAATTGATAACAACGTAGCATCCGATACCACCAATTACAGCGATAATGACTGCACTAAGATAATTGACATAACCTGCAGCTGGAGTAATGGCTACAAGCCCAGAAAGTGCACCAGATAAAAGGCCTAATAGACTTGTTGTCTTTTTCAAAGCATATTCTAAAATCAACCAGCCAAATGCACCGGCACTTGCAGCGATGACAGTATTGACAAACGATACCATCGCGATTTGATCAAATGTGAACGCACTGCCGACATTGAATCCGTACCAACCTAACCAAACTAAAATACCTCCAATTAGCGTAATGAGTAAATTATGAGGCGTATGCTTTTCTTGTTTCTTTCCTACCCCAATCATAATCCCTAAAATTAAACCAGACACACCTGAGGTAATATGTACAACTGTTCCACCAGCGTAATCGATGGCACCAAGTTTACTAATCCAGCCTCCACCCCATACCCAGTGTGCAACTGGACTATAAATAAATACTACCCATAAACCAACAAAAATAAGATAAGGGATAAATCTCATTTTTTCAGCTATAGAACCTGATAAAATCGAAACCGCGATAGTACAAAACATCATTTGGAATAACATGAAAAGTGCGAGAGGGACATGTGGACTAATAGTTTTAGAAATTGCAAAACCGACGTGATTTAAACCTAGAAATTTAAAACCACCAAGCCAGTCGTTACCTTGGTCAAAACTAATTGAAAAACCAATAATCATCCATGTGAATGTGACAATAACAATTGCTGCCATACTTTGCATAACTGTATTTAATGCATTCTTCGATTGGACAAGTCCTCCATAAAATAAACTAAGACCTGGAGTCATTAACCAAACTAATAATGTACATAAAAATAGGAAAATTGTATCATCCATATTCATTCTTACCACTTCCTTTATCAACATCATAATGAGTGATTGATGGAAGCGCAAAAATCGGTAAGGTAATATTACACGTGGCGTAAGTTTATTTAACATTCTAACTGATATAATTGTATTGAAACGATACAAAAAAGCTAGCGAAATCACACGATTCCGCTAGCCTCACTTCATATATAATTTAAGCTTTCTGAACAGTGATTGTCCATGAAGCATCATCTAATTGTTCATAATTCGTTACTGGGTAGCCATTTTCAGCCGCCCAATTAGGCAAAGCTTCAGTAGCTTGCGTACAGTCAAAGTCTATTTTTAATTCATCGCCTTGATTTAATTCTTGCATTTTCTTTTGTGCTTCTATAAGTGGGAATGGACATACCATACCTACTGTACCTAATTCATGTACCATAGAATAACCTCCTTATGTCGTTTGAGTACGTTGACTTACTGTATTATTTTGAGATTTATTATTTGTCGTTTGTTGCAACCTTTTCATAGGTTTAACGAAAATAAAGTAACTCATAAACCATACTCCAATAATCATTGATCCTAAGCCTATCCATCCTTGCCAACTCATTGTGGCAGTTTCTACAAGGCCATTACCGATTGAACAACCACCAGCTACAGATGCACCAAACCCCATCAGTATTCCACCGAAGGCACTATTACGAATGGTCTTTTTATCAGGAAGGCGCCATTTAAATTCTTTTGAACCTCTTGCGGCGATATAAGAACCTACAAAGATACCAAGTACTAAAAGTACGCCCCAATCGATAAATTTAGAATTACCTGAGACTAAATAGTTTATTAAATTAGCAGATGGCGTCGTAATCCCAAGTCCATAAGGGCGGCCTGTTGATTCGCTCATAGGCCATGCAAGTAGTGCGATTAAACCTACAGCAATACCTGCAACAAATGGATGGTATCTTCTTTCGAATAAATAATGTCGAATACCCGTATGCTTTTGTTTTAATTTAGGCACCATTACCTTAGGTTTACGTAAAGTTCTTACAACTAAAGTGATTGTAATCACTGTTAAAATTAAAACAAGTACCCAGTTCGGAATGCCTGTTGAATGACTTACACTCGCATTCACATTTGTAGGTCGATTGATTACATTCATCAACGGAAGTAATACACCCGTTTTTGTAATTGCAGAAGTCACTGCGTATAAGATGAGGGCAACCCAACTACCTATGAGTCCTTCACCAGCACGATACCACGTTCCAGTGGCACATCCACCTGCGAGTACTATACCTATGCCGAAGATAAACGAACCTATAATGGTTCCAACTACAGGAAATGTATGAGTCGGCACTTTAATAGCTCCAAAGCTTGTCAATATGAGTAGCCCTATACTCTGAACTGTGATTGCTACCAGTAAGGCATAGAACATTTTATTACTTTTTTGAACATACATATCTCTGAACCCGCCTGCGAGACAGAATCTTGTACGTTGCATTACAAATCCTAGTAACACACCCACGATGAGTCCACTAATTATCATCCAAGTCATTTAATCACCTATTTCCGATATAAATAATAAGGTATTATAATGGAAATATTCAAATTTTGCAAACTTATCATTTTTTGACTTTTAAAATTAGAGCTCATACAGATTAAATTACTTTGTTTTCAACAAACTTCAAAAATATATGCACTAAATCCCGAGGGAGAAATGCCAGTCGAAGACTACAGACGGAGACGGCACCCTAGGGAAGCATACGCATATAATTTGAATTACTAATTTTTCTCGGATTTTCAATGGTTTTTACTATATTTTTAGAAATTAATTTATTTTCAATACTGCATTGATTGCTTTTAAATCCTCTTTTGAAAAATGTCTAAACTTATACCATTCATGGTCATTGTAATATATGAATAACTTACCACCTAACAAACCTTTAGATTGCTTATATCGAACAACTTTGTCGGTATCAAACTGCAAGTCAAATGGTGTATGATCTTTGCCATAAGCTTTAAATATTATTGTATGATCATCTAATATTAATTTTCCTGGAACAGTTAACATTTGAGGTATATGTGCTTTATAACTACAATTTGCTTCAACTCTCATTTTTGCGCGCACCCCTTTATATGATTATGTATACTATATCATTTTTTTCATAACAAAAAAGCACCCTTTGACGGATGCTTATCAATGTATTAATTGCCATTACTGTAATTTTTCATAAAGAATAATAATGATTGTAGTTCAATACCTAAATCGATGTGATGAACTTGTACATGTTGTGGTGTCTTGATTCGACTTGGAGTGAAGTTAAGTATCCCTTTGACGCCCGCTTCTACAAGCTGATCAGTAACTTGTTGTGCTACATTTTCAGGCGTAGTTAAAATAACGACATCGATATCTTCAGCTGCTAATCTAGATTGAATCTCATTATTATGTTTAACTACAACTTTACCAACTTGTTCTCCAATTACATCTTCTTTAATATCAAACGCTTCAGTAATTGTCATTTCATCATGGATTGAGAAATTATACGTAAGTAATGCACGGCCTAAGTTACCTACGCCTACAATCGCAATTTTGATTTCGTCACTTTCACTAATCTCTGATTTAAAAAACTCAAGCATACTATCAACGTTATAACCATAACCCTTTTTACCCAATTCACCAAAATATGAAAAATCACGACGTATTGTTGCTGAATCTATTTGTAAAGCTTCACTTATTGCTTTGGAATTCACACGGTCAATACCCTTAGATTTTAATGTACTTACAAATCTATAGTACAAAGGTAAACGCTTTAATGTAGCACGAGGAATTTTAGTGTGTTCTGGCATATCATAGGTCCCCCTTAAAGTTTGAATGAAATATATTTATGTATTCAAACATTTTAACGTGCAAGTTGTAAGGCGTTTAAATATACAAATAATTGCCTACAATGAATACTTAAATATTATACATTATTGATTTTTAAAAATAAATATCCCAGTTTCATGTGATGCGGGAATGCTGTAAAATAAAGATAATTGAGTTAATTATAAGCTTAATCATAAGGTCTCTTTTGGCAAGCGAATTTTATTTTGGAGAATAATAAAGTTTAACAATTAAAAATTCGCACAAAATTAAAAAATTTGAAATCTTATTGTTTATGTATAGTCTATAACTATTTAATTGAATTAGAAAGGTGAGAATCGAATGATACTTTTACAACTTAATGACATCTCTAAATCGTTCGATGGTGAAGATATATTTACTGATGTAGACTTTGAAGTTAAAACTGGTGAGAGAATCGGTGTTGTAGGTAGAAATGGTGCTGGAAAGTCTACACTTATGAAGATTATCGCTGGCGTTGAAAGTTATGATAGTGGTCACATTTCTAAGATAAAGAATTTAAAATTAGGTTATCTTACCCAACAAATGACACTTAATTCAACGGCTACCGTTTTCGAAGAGATGTCAAAACCATTTGAACATATCAAAAATATGGAAAGTCTAATTAAGGAAGAAACTGATTGGCTTGCACAACATACACATGAATACGAATCAGAAACATATAAAGAACATATGGAACGTTATGAATCGCTTACGAATCGTTTTGAACAACTGGAAGGTTATCAATATGAAAGTAAAATTAAAACCGTACTTCATGGCTTAAACTTTACTGAGAATGATTTTGATAAACCTATTAATGATTTTAGTGGTGGTCAAAAAACACGCCTCTCGCTTGCACAAATGTTGTTAAACGAGCCTGACCTACTCTTACTTGATGAACCAACAAACCATTTAGATTTAGAAACTACAAAATGGTTAGAGGACTACTTAAAATATTTTAAAGGCGCCATCGTAATTATCAGTCATGATAGATATTTCTTAGATAAAATCGTCACTCAAATTTATGACGTCGCACTTGGAGATGTGAAACGTTATGTAGGTAATTATGAACAATTTATTGAACAACGCGATCAATATTATGAAAAGCGTATGCAAGAATACGAAAAACAACAAGAAGAAATTAAGCGTTTAGAAACATTCGTAGAGAAAAATATTACCCGCGCATCTACCAGTGGTATGGCAAAGAGTCGTCGCAAAACATTAGAAAAAATGGAACGCATAGATAAACCAATGATTGATGCAAGAAGTGCGAATATACAATTTGGTTTTGAAAGAAATACCGGAAATGATGTCATGCACATCAAAAATTTAAAAATTGGTTATGACGCTCCTATTACTGAACCCATTAATATTGAAGTTTCTAAAGGCGATCATATAGCTGTGATTGGTCCTAATGGTGTTGGAAAGACTACGCTAATTAAAACAATTGCCCAAAAACAAGACAATCTTGGCGGTAGCATCACCTTTGGTGCAAATCTTCAAATTGGTTATTATGATCAGAAACAAGCAGAATTTAAATCGAATAAAACAATTTTAGATTATGTATGGGATCAATATCCTACGATGAATGAAAAAGATGTACGAGCTGTTCTAGGTCGCTTCTTATTTGTTCAAGAAGATGTGAAGAAAATTATTAATGACTTATCCGGCGGCGAAAAAGCACGTTTGCAGTTAGCTTTATTAATGCTACAAAGAGATAATGTCTTAATTCTCGACGAACCGACCAACCACTTAGATATCGATTCTAAAGAAATGTTAGAACAAGCATTAAAACATTTTGAAGGAACTATAATCTTCGTCTCACATGATCGATATTTTATTAATCAACTTGCAAATAAAGTATTTGACCTCAATTATCAAGGTGGACAAATGTATCTCGGTGATTATCAATATTACATTGAAAAAACTGAAGAAGCTGCAGCATTAAAGGCTCAAAAAGAATTAAAAAATGATGCTGAAAATGTGAAGAATGATAGCACAACAAAGCCTTCATCATATATGAACCAAAAGCAACAAAAACGAGATCAAAGAAAAATAGAACGTCAAATTGAACAATGCGAAGCTAAAATTGAAGCGTTTGAAACACATATTTCTTATATTGAAGAACAATTGACGCAACCGGAAGTATTTAATGATCCTATTAAAGCTGCTGAATTAGCTGAAGAAAAAAATGAAACCGAACAAAAATTAGAACAAGTGATGTTTGAATGGGAAGAATTACAAGAAAAATTATAAATCACTAATATCATCGAAGGCACTGAGAAGTAGAATTTCTTACTTTTTAGTGTCTTTTAGTATGTTATTACACAAATATTATTCACACCGTTTATCGTGGATATGATGGCTATCCACAGAGTTATCCTAGTTATCCACAGGTAAATTCACACTTTTGCTCAAAATTATTCGAGTTATTCACCCCTATATCCACACTTTTTAACAGTGTTTATCCACAAGTTACGCACATTTTGTTGATAAGTACGCACGTTCCCTATTGACATTTTCATTTCAGTAAGAAGGTTTGAGTCTAAAATTTATTTATGGAATAATTTAAATATAAATACATAAGGGAAAATTCTATGACTAACAACTTAACTTTAGCACTCATCATTCTCATATTTATTTTACTTGTCGCAATCGTAAATATAGTTGTATCTATAATAGAAAGACGCAAACTTATCACTAAAATAAATACACTTTGGGATAATAAATCAAAATTAGAATCGTTTATACGTCCTAACTCACGATTTGACGCTCAATATCAAACGTATAAAGACGAATTTGAAAAGAAACATCCACTTATCGATGATAAAACTTGGTCCGATTTAAATTTGAGCGCATTATTTCATAAAATCAACTTTAATTTTACTGCTATAGGAGAAATGAAATTATATGCCACTTTAAGAGGTATGTTTAAAATAGAAAATCAATCACTCATACAACGCTACAATGATGATAAATCATTCCGTTTAAATGTATCTTACATACTTTCTAAAATAGGAAAAAATGTTTATCCGTTATTTCCAGACCAATTAAGTCCTATTTCTCGAAATAATTTATTAATGTTTTGTCCATTATTACCTATCGTTACTTTGCCGATAATGTTTTTATCACCTGGGTCAGGTCTGTTTTTATTCATCGGTGCTTTAATCTTAAATGTAACGTTATCGATGAATCTTAAGAAGACCTATGATCAAGACTTAAAGTCGATCTTCTATACTGCGAATGTCATCAAGCAATGTCTTGCATTGAGTAAATTAGAGGGCACACCTGAACTAGATGTTAATTTTAATCATTTTAAGACGTCTCGTAGGTTTAGTGGATTTCTAGCTAAGATAGAATCACCTGATTTTGTAACCAGTTCAATTCTCTTTGTAAAATTAATCTTTATGATTGATTACGTACTGTTTCATCTTATTCAACATAGTTATTTTAAACATCAGGATGAAGTTACGAAATGTTATGACTATATAAGTACGCTTGATAATCACTATTCTCTTGCCATGTATAGACGTACATTATCTTATTACTGTGAGCCAGATATAGATGAGTCAGTTGGTGGTGTGCATTTTCAAAATTTAATACATCCATTAATTGACGAAGATGTAGCGGTACCTAATGATTTAAATCTCGACAATCACATACTGCTCACTGGTTCCAATGCTTCAGGAAAATCAACATTTATGAAAGCCGTAGCGTTAAATATCATTATGTCGCAATCCCTTCGAACTGCAACAGCCGATACGTTTAAATGCAAACCTGGCTATGTTTACACTTCTATGGCCAATGCTGATGACGTATTGTCAGGCGATAGTTACTTTATGGCTGAATTGAAGTCCATCAGACGCCTATTTAATATTGATACACAAGGTACAATTTACTGTTTCATAGATGAAATTTTTAAAGGTACAAATACGACAGAGCGTATTGCTGCTTCAGAATCTGTACTCAGCTATTTGAATGCATTACCTAACTATCAAGTTGTAGCTGCGACACATGACATTGAATTATCGTCATTATTGGAAAGGGATTATCACAATTATCACTTCAATGAATCTATTAACAATAATGAAATTTACTTTGATTATAAAATTAAACCCGGCAAAGCCAATACGCGTAATGCCATTGAATTACTTAGAATCACACAATTTCCTAATGCTATTTATGAACGCGCTAAAGAACAAGTTAAGGAATAACTACATTTTCCTAATAAACTTTCTATCTATATTAAAAGCTCCATTCAACGTATGACTGTAGTTTCATGTTATACGTTGAATGGAGCTTTCTCATTTACTTATTCAATCGAAAAATCTTCGATATCGATATTATTTTCACCGTTAAGCGCTAAATCGCCACGTAAGCCTGCTTGATATAAATAATGTCCAGCTGAACCTATCATAGCCGCATTATCTGTACATAAAGATGGACTAGGAATCGTAAGCGTAATCCCCTCATTCTCACATGCAGTTTTAAGTGAGGCTCTTAATCCTTTATTACTTGCAACTCCTCCAGCAACGATAAGACGTTGAACACCATATGATTGACATGCATGCATCGCTTTATACGTTAAAACTTCAACTACACTGTTTTGAAAACTCGTCGCAACATTTTCGGCTACGATTTCTTCATTTTTTTGGCGTAGATTATGCAATTTATTAATAACAGCACTTTTAAGTCCGCTAAAGCTAAAGTCATAGCTGTCCTTTTCCAACCAAACCCTAGGAAAGTTATAAGCATCCTTACCTTTGGCAGCTAGTTGATCGATTTGTGGACCGCCTGGATAAGGTAAATCGATTGTACGCGCTACCTTATCGTATGCTTCACCGACCGCATCATCTCTTGTTTCACCTATAACTTCAAAGTTTAAATGATCTTTCATATAAACTAATTCTGTATGTCCGCCAGAAACGATAAGCGCCATTAAAGGAAATGTAAGTGGCTGTTCTAAATGATTGGCATAAATGTGTCCAGCGATATGGTGTACAGGAATAATAGGCTTATCATAAGCAAACGCGAGCGCTTTCGCTGCGTTAATTCCTATCAGTAATGCCCCGATTAAGCCTGGACCTTGCGTTACAGCAACCGCGTCAATGTCTTCCATAGTCATATTGGCTGTTGTTAGCGATTCTTCAATTGTCGCTGTCATGCCTTCAACATGGTGTCGACTTGCAACTTCAGGAACGACGCCACCGAATCGTTTATGACTATCAATTTGGCTCAGTACTGTATTAGAAAGTATTTCAGTACCATTCTTAATCACACTTACACTAGTTTCATCGCAGCTTGTTTCTATTGCTAGAATTAATGTTTGTTGAGTCATTTTAAGTTCACCCACATCACTAACGCATCCTCACCTTCACCGTAATAATTTTTTCTTTTTCCTCCATATTGAAAACCTAAATTTTTATAAACATGTTGTGCGACTTCGTTATCTAAACGCACTTCTAAGCTCATCACTTCACACGTATGGCTAGCATAGTTTTTAACATATTTTAATAATAACTGCCCTAGTCCATATCCTCTAAATTGCTCTTTAATCGCAACAGTAGTAATTTGTGCTTGATCAATCACAATCCATAAACCTAGGTAACCAATAATCTTATCGTCATATTCAATCACGAAATAATTCGCAAATTGATTTTGTTCAATCTCATGATAAAACGCATCAATTGTCCATGAACTGTCATTGAAACTTTCCCGTTCTATATCAAAGACTTGAGGTACATCTTCTACGCTCATTTTCCTAATATTTAATTGTTCTTCTGTTGGTTTAACCAATTTCGTTCCGCCTCTGATAATTTATGATATTTAGGTGCAAATGTATGAATATCTTCAGGTTCTTGAATGAGCGATTTCATGACTGCTGCACTTGGTAAATTCTCAATAACTTCACTATCTAATAGGTGCGCAATGTTTTCAATATTGAATCCTACATATACATAATCTTGATTCAATGCGTGAAGTTTATCTTTAAGTTCACTTATTGGTAAATAGCCATCTTCAATGACCGTTTCAAGCTTTCCATCAACATTCTGATAAACACCTGTATACACTGCTTCTCTACGTGCATCGAAAATAGGAACCAATAACCTATCATCATCTTTAACAGTAGCAGCAAGTGCTTTTAATGAAGACACACCATATAATCGTGTTTGTAACGCATAAGCAAGTGTTTTAGCTACAGTTACTCCAATTCTTAAACCTGTATAAGAACCTGGCCCTTCTGCCACAACAATATCCGTAATATCTTGTTTATCAATCTGAGATTGTTCAAATAATTTTTGAATTTCAGGCATCAATTGAACTGAATGATTTTGTTTAATGTTGGTCGTCTTCTCTGCGATGACTTGATTATCCTGCATTAATGCTACTGATAGGGGCTGATTAGATGTATCAATGAGTAGATAATTCATTTACCAACACCTCCTTCATCATGTCGTAATGGTCTCCATGAGATTCAATTGTTAACACACGTTCATTTTCATTTTTGACTTTAATATTAATGATAAGATGTTGTGGTGGCAGTAAATCTTTGATAAATTGACTCCACTCTATAACAGTAATTGCTTGATCTTCAAAATATTCTTCAAAGCCTAAGTCTTCTTCTTGGTCTTCTAAGCGATAACAATCCATATGGTGTAACTTTAATTCATCACCTTTATACGATTTTATAATATTAAACGTTGGTGAATTAATTGTTCGTTTAACACCTAGTGCTTTCCCAATAAATTGAGTTAATGTCGTTTTGCCTGCACCTAAGTCTCCATTTAATAAAATGATATCTCCAGCTTTTACATTTTTAACTAGAAGTTCAGCAAATTGTTTCATCTCATCCAAATTGTGTATCGTAATCAACATTCATTCTCCTATTTTTAATGATATGTTTTTATCAGACTGTAGACACCCCTTCTTAAGATCAATCTATTGTAATAATACTTCGTATTGCTTTAGCTCCCTTGCCACGGGCATGGCTTGAGCCTGTAGTCTCAAGACGCATGCTATTCCTGCAGGCGTGTCGCTATCAATACTCAGCTAAGTAAATGTGAATACTCAATTAGGAATAATTTTCCAACAGTCTGACTTATTAATTTTATTTGTTCGTTTAGTTCATATTTTGTAATCTTTTATCTTTAATTTTGTTTCTCTCATTTATTATTAATACGTCCTTGTTAACTCATTTATTGTAACAAATTTTATTATAAATTTCTTTGTGAAAATTCTAAGTCGTAATCAAAAATAAATTGTTAGAAAATTCTAAATTATTATTGACACGATTCACCTCATGTAGTAAATTGGGTTTATCAAATTTTAAAACAATTCAAACTATTAAGAATAATTAACCATTCATCGAAAGGAGTATAATAAAATGACTTATCATACTACGCTCAATCAACCGACAACTACAAATGCTATTATCATTTTATTATACTCGTAAGGACTCGAACTTTAGTTAGTATGACCTACTAAATGTTTAAGTCCTATTTCTAGTTGAATGGGACTTACAAACGTCCCAATAATCATTGGGACGTTTTTTTATTTTCTTAATACAAATACGGGGGAATCAAAAATGCGAAGCGACATGATCAAAAAAGGAGATCACCAAGCTCCAGCAAGAAGTCTTTTACACGCTACGGGCGCACTTCATCAACCTACAGATATGAATAAACCTTTTGTGGCAATTTGTAATTCCTACATAGATATTGTGCCAGGACATGTTCATCTTAGAGAACTTGCTGATATCGCTAAAGAAGCAATTCGTGAAGCAGGTGCTATCCCATTCGAATTTAACACGATTGGTGTAGATGACGGTATCGCGATGGGACACATCGGAATGAGGTACTCGTTACCTTCTAGAGAAATTATTGCAGATGCAGCCGAAACTGTGATTAATGCCCACTGGTTCGATGGCGTATTTTATATTCCAAATTGCGACAAAATAACGCCTGGCATGATTCTAGCAGCTGTTCGTACAAATGTACCTGCAATCTTTTGTTCAGGCGGCCCTATGAAAGCAGGATTATCTGCTCAAGGTAAGGCCCTCACTTTATCATCAATGTTTGAGGCGGTTGGTGCATTTAAAGAAGGTTCAATTTCTAAAGAAGAATTTCTAGATATGGAGCAGAATGCATGTCCTACTTGTGGTTCCTGTGCAGGGATGTTCACCGCAAATTCAATGAATTGTTTAATGGAAGTTTTAGGACTTGTCCTTCCATATAACGGTACAGCTTTAGCAGTGAGTGACCAACGCCGTGAAATGATTCGTCAAGCAGCCTTTCGTTTAGTTGAAAATATTAAAAACGATATCAAACCAAGAGACATCGTGACACGTGAAGCGATTGATGATGCCTTCGCATTAGATATGGCTATGGGTGGTTCAACAAATACAGTGTTACATACTTTAGCAATCGCCAATGAAGCTGGTGTGGATTATGACTTAGAACGTATTAATGAAATTGCTAAAAAAACACCTTACTTATCAAAAATTGCGCCTAGCTCATCATATTCTATGCATGATGTACACCAAGCTGGTGGTGTACCAGCCATTATCAATGAATTAATGAAGAAAGATGGTACATTACATCCTGATCGATTAACAGTAACTGGTAAAACATTAAGAGAGAACAATGAAGGTAAAGAAATTAAAAATTTCGATGTCATTCATCCTTTAGATCAACCATACGATCATCAAGGTGGCCTTTCAATTCTCTTTGGCAATATAGCGCCTAAAGGTGCAGTGATTAAAGTAGGCGGTGTAGATCCTTCAATTAAAGTATTTAAAGGTAAAGCAATTTGTTTTAATTCACATGATGAAGCCGTTGAAGCTATTGATAATCATACTGTCCGTGCAGGCCATGTGGTTGTCATTAGATACGAAGGTCCTAAAGGCGGCCCTGGTATGCCAGAAATGTTAGCCCCTACTTCATCAATTGTTGGAAGAGGATTAGGTAAAGATGTGGCGCTTATTACTGATGGTAGATTTTCTGGTGCAACGAGAGGTATTGCAGTTGGACATATTTCGCCAGAAGCCGCTTCTGGAGGCCCAATCGGCTTAATCAAAGATGGAGACGAAATTACGATAGATTTAATAAATAGAAAGTTAGATGTCGATCAACCACAAGAAGAACTCTATCGTCGTCGTGAAGAACTCAAACCGTTTAAAGCTAAAGTTAAAACAGGTTACCTTGCAAGATATACTGCGTTAGTTACAAGTGCTAACACAGGCGGAATTATGCAAGTCCCAGAAAACCTTATTTAAATTGGAGATGATAAAAATGTCTAATCAAAAAGAAAGTCCCTCATTTACTACATTAGACACAGATGCAACTGATACTTTAAAAGTTGCTAAATCTACAGAACCTGAATATTTAAAATCGCAAACAGTGAATCAAATGCGAAGTGGTTCTAAACTTTTGGTCGAAGCATTACAACACGAAGATGTGGATTTCATTTTCGGTTATCCAGGCGGTGCAGTGTTACCGCTGTATGATACATTCTATGATGGTCAAATTAAACATATTTTAGCTAGACACGAGCAAGGTGCGACGCATGCTGCTGAAGGATATGCACGTGTTTCAGGTAAGACGGGTGTTGTTGTAGTAACCAGTGGTCCTGGAGCTACGAATGCTATTACAGGTATCACTGATGCTCATAGTGACTCGTTACCTTTAGTAGTCTTTACTGGTCAAGTTGCGACACCTGGAATTGGTAAAGATGCATTCCAAGAAGCTGATTTACTTTCGATGACTACCCCGATTACTAAGCAAAATTATCAAGTCAAAAATGTTGAAGATATACCTAGAATCGTACATGAAGCCTTTCATGTGGCCAATTCAGGAAGAAAAGGTCCAGTAGTGATCGATTTCCCAAAAGATATGGGTATTTTATCAACTAACGTAGGACTATCCAATGAAATCAATTTGCCAGGATATGATGTAAAGAGCGAGCCAGAAGCTGAAGATATTCAAACATTAGTTTCTTATATTAAAGAAGCAGAAAGACCTGTCATTCTCGCCGGTGCAGGTATTAATCATTCTAAATCTAATCAACTATTAACAGAATTTGTCACTAAACACCAAATTCCAACCGTCACGACACTTTTAGGTTTAGGAGCTATTCCGTACGAACATCCCCTATTCCTAGGTATGGGTGGTATGCACGGCTCATACGCAAGTAATATGGCTCTTACAGAATGTGACTTACTCATTAATTTAGGTAGTAGATTTGATGACCGTCTTGCTAGTAAACCTGATGCATTCGCACCTAATGCTAAGATTGTGCACGTGGATATTGACCCTTCTGAAATCAATAAGGTCATTGATACTGATTTAGGTATTGTCGCTGATTGTAAACGCGTCTTAGAAGCTTTATTCTCTGAAAATGTCTCAACAGCCCCACATGAACAATGGATTCAATACTGTAAAGCCAATAAGCAGAAACATCCATTTAAATATGACAACGACGATTCTACGTTCAGTAAACCTCAAATAGCCATTGAATATATTGGAAAGATTACTCACGGAGAGGCCATCGTTACTACAGACGTAGGACAACATCAAATGTGGGCAGCACAATTCTATCCATTTAAAAATCATGGACAATGGGTCACTAGCGGTGGTTTAGGAACAATGGGATTTGGCATACCTTCAGCCATTGGTGCACAACTCGCTGAACCAGATAAAACAGTGGTTTGCTTTGTTGGTGACGGCGGTTTCCAAATGACTAATCAAGAGATGGCGTTATTACCTGAATATCATTTAAATGTAAAAATCGTTTTAATTAATAACGGCACTCTAGGTATGGTTAAACAATGGCAAGATAAATTCTTTAATCAACGTTTCTCACATTCCGTATTTAATGATCAACCCGATTTTATGAAAATGGCTGAAGCATATGGCATCAATGGATATTTAATTGATACACCGGATAAGCTCGAGTCACAAATTGACGCAGCGTTTGCTCATGAAGGACCAGCATTGATTGAAGTGCGTATCTCCCCTGTTGAACCTGTTACTCCAATGGTACCAAGCGGTAAAGCGAATAATGAGATGGAGGGATTATAATGCAACGCACAATTCAATTCGTTGTCGCTGATCAAGTCAGCACATTAAATCGCATTACAAGCGCATTTGTCAGATTACAATGTAACATTGATGAATTACATGTTAAACGCTCAGAACAAGATGGTATTTCCAATATGGAACTTAAGGTCAATATTGACGATGACACTGCTTTCAATATTCTTTTAAAGAAATTAGAACAACAAATTAATGTATTAAGTGTTACAAGTATATAAAAATGATTTGATGCGCTAGTGTTGTAAAAAGTTGAATATTTAAACACAACTAACATCTTACTCATTTTTACAATATAAATATTTTGAAAATTTTGAATTTATATGAAGTAATTGGAGGAATTTACTATGACAAAAGTTTATTATGATGGATCTGTAACTAAAGACGCATTACAAGGTAAAAAAATTGCAGTAATCGGATATGGCTCACAAGGACATGCCCACGCGCAAAACTTAAAAGATAGTGGCTATGATGTCATCATCGGTATCCGTCCTGGACACTCATACGATAAAGCTAAAAAAGATGGTTTCGATGTGTATCCTGTAAGTGAAGCTACAAAACAAGCAGATGTCGTTATGGTTTTATTACCAGATGAAATCCAAGGTAACGTATACAAAAATGAAATCGCACCTAACTTAGAAGCAGGTAATGCCCTAGCTTTCGCCCACGGTTTTAACATTCACTTTGGTGTTATTCAACCTCCTGCTGATGTAGATGTATTTTTAGTAGCTCCAAAAGGACCTGGCCACCTTGTAAGACGTACATTCGTTGAAGGCAGTGCAGTACCTTCATTATTTGGTGTTCAACAAGATGCTACTGGAAATGCACGTGATATCGCTTTAAGCTATGCCAAAGGTATTGGTGCTACACGTGCTGGTGTTATTGAAACAACATTTAAAGAAGAAACTGAAACTGATTTATTCGGTGAACAAGCTGTACTTTGTGGTGGTATCCATAAATTAATTCAAAGTGGTTTTGAAACTTTAGTAGAAGCTGGTTATCAAAAAGAATTAGCTTACTTCGAAGTATTACATGAAATGAAATTAATCGTTGATTTAATGTATGAAGGCGGTATGGAAAACGTTCGCTATTCTATTTCAAATACTGCCGAATTTGGTGATTATGTATCTGGACCACGTGTCATCACTCCAGAAGTTAAAAACAACATGAAAACTGTATTAGAAGATATCCAAAACGGTAACTTTGCTAATCGTTTTGTTAAAGATAATGAAAATGGCTTTAAAGAATTCTATCAATTACGTGAACAACAACATGGTCATGAAATTGAAGCGGTGGGTCGTGAGCTTCGTGAAATGATGCCATTTATTAAATCTAAAAGCATTGAAAAATAATTATTAAATTCAAGAGGTGTTTTAAAATGGAAGACCATATTCAAATTTTTGATACAACACTTAGAGATGGAGAACAAACGCCAGGTGTCAACTTTACATTTGATGAAAGATTAAAAATTGCAAAGCAATTAGAAAAATGGGGTGTAGATGTGATTGAAGCTGGATTCCCCGCTTCAAGTACAGGTAGTTTCAAATCTGTTGAATCGATTGCAAAGGCATTAACTACAACTGCTGTTTGTGGATTAGCTAGATGTAAAAAAGCAGATATAGATGCAGTATATGAAGCTACAAAGTTAGCAGCTAAACCTCAAGTTCATGTCTTTATAGCTACCTCACCTATCCATTTAGAACATAAATTAAAAATGACTCAAGCGGAAGTATTAGAATCTATCAAAGAACATGTATCATATGCTAAGCAATATTTCGAAGTCGTACAATTCTCTCCTGAAGATGCGACGAGAACTGAAATTCCGTTCTTAATTGATTGTGTTCAAACTGCTGTGGATGCTGGTGCAACAATCATCAATATCCCAGACACAGTAGGATTTAGCTATCCTACTGAATATGGTCAAATTTTTAAAACATTAACTGAATCCATTCATTCAGATAATCCAATCGTATTTAGTGCACATTGTCATGATGATTTAGGAATGGCGATTTCAAATAGTTTAGCAGCTATTGAAGGTGGTGCAAGACGTATTGAAGGCACAGTCAATGGTATCGGTGAGCGTGCAGGAAATGCTGCACTCGAAGAGGTAGCGCTAGCACTATATGTCAGACGTGATCATTATGGTATAGAATCTCAAATTAAACTCGGTGAAACGAAAAAAACATCTGATCTTATTTCACGTTATGCGGGCATACGAGTACCTAGAAACAAAGCCATCGTAGGACAAAATGCGTTTAGTCATGAATCTGGTATTCACCAAGATGGTGTACTGAAACATCGTGAAACGTATGAAATCATGACACCTCAATTAGTCGGTGTCAGTACTACTGAATTACCACTTGGTAAACTTTCTGGTAAACACGCTTTTGCAGAAAAATTAAAAGTACTAGGATACGACATTAGTCCTGAAGATCAAATTGCGCTATTCAAGCAATTTAAAGAAGTTGCTGATAAGAAGAAAGCAGTATCAGATCGTGACATCCACGCAATTATTCAAGGTTCTGAACATGAACAAAATGCAATCTATCAACTTGAGAATTTACAACTTCAATATGTATCCAAAGGATTACAAAGTGCTGTTGTAGTTATTAAAGATAACAACGGACAAACTTATCAAGATTCAAGTATTGGTACTGGTTCAATTGTTGCCATTTATAATGCTGTTGATCGCATTTTCAAACGTCAAACAGAGCTCATTGATTATAGAATTGACTCCGTTACAGAAGGTACAGATGCGCAAGCTGAAGTACATGTGAGCTTAATTATCGAAGGAAAATCTGTCAATGGTATTGGTTTCGATCACGATATTTTACAAGCATCATGCAAAGCTTATATTGAAGCCCATGCTAAATATGTATCTGAAAATCAAGAAAAGGAAGGTATTCAATAATGCGTTATCACATCGTTGCACTTCCGGGAGATGGGATTGGTCCAGAAATCTTAAATGGTACTTTAGAACTTCTCAAGTTAATTAGTGAACAATATGATTTTGAATATCAACTTGAAGAACATCATTTTGGAGGGGCGGCCATAGACAACTATGGCACTCCCCTATCTGATAAAACATTAGAAGCATGTAAAAATGCTGATGCAATCTTATTAGGTGCTATAGGCGGTCCGAAATGGACTAATCCAAACAATCGACCAGAGCATGGGTTACTGAAATTAAGAAAATCATTAAATTTATACGCAAATATCCGTCCTACCATTGTCACTGAGGGGACAAGTCACCTTTCTCCTTTAAAAGAGGAACGTGTCAAAGGAACTGATTTAGTTATTGTTAGAGAGTTAACTAGTGGTATTTATTTTGGTGAACCGAGTCACTATGATGCTACTTCTGCTTTAGACTCTTTAACTTATACGCGTGAGGAAATTGAAAGAATTGTAAGAGTCGCTTTCGACTTAGCACAAAATAGAAGAAAAAAATTAACTTCTGTAGACAAAGAGAATGTTTTATCTTCTAGTAAACTATGGCGTCAAACTGTTGAAGAAGTTAAAGCAGATTACCCAGATGTAGAAGTCAATCATCTTTTAGTAGATGCCTGCAGTATGCATTTAATCACTCGACCTACGCAATTTGATGTCATCGTCACCGAAAATTTATTTGGGGATATTCTAAGTGACGAAGCATCAGTGATTCCTGGTTCTCTTGGATTATCACCTTCAGCAAGTTTCAGTAATCAAGGAACTCGCTTGTATGAACCCATCCATGGATCTGCGCCAGATATTGCAAATCAAGACATTGCAAATCCATTTGGCATGATTCTGTCATTAGCACTTTGTTTAAGGGAAAGTTTGAACCAACCTAAAGCTGCCAAAGAACTTGAAGACCATGTCTTTGCTTTAATTAAATCTGGTAAAACGACTGCTGATTTAGGTGGTCAATACAAAACTTCAGAAATATTTAAACTACTAAAGAATCAATATTCATAAAAGGGAGGAGAAGTATGATGGGACTAACACTATTCGATAAAGTATGGAATAAACATGTTCTACACGGAAACGAAGGTGAACCTCAATTATTATATATAGATTTGCATCTCATACATGAAGTTACTTCTCCTCAAGCATTTGAGGGACTCAGAATTCAAAATCGAAAACTTAGAAGACCAGATCTTACCTTCGCTACATTAGACCATAACGTTCCTACTATTGATATTTTCAATATTAAAGACGAGATTGCTAATAAACAAATTACGACATTACAGAAAAATGCTAAAGATTTTGGGGTACACATCTTTGATATGGGATCTGATGAGCAAGGTATTGTTCATATGGTTGGACCGGAAACTGGATTGACACAACCAGGTAAAACAATTGTATGCGGTGACTCACATACAGCTACACATGGTGCATTTGGTGCAATTGCGTTCGGTATTGGTACTAGTGAAGTTGAGCATGTCTTTGCAACTCAAACTTTATGGCAAACAAAACCTAAAAATTTAAAGATAGATATTAATGGCCAATTACCTACAGGTGTTTATGCTAAAGATATTATACTCTATTTAATTAACCAATATGGTGTAGATTTTGGTACTGGATATGCCCTTGAATTTACAGGAGAAACAATAAAAAGTTTGTCTATGGAAGCACGTATGACAATCTGTAATATGGCTATTGAAGCCGGAGCAAAGTATGGAATGATGCAACCAGATGAAATTACATTTGAATATGTTAAAGGACGTCCTTATGCAAGTAACTTTAATCAATCTATTGATTGGTGGAGAACGCTTTATTCAGATGAGGATGCATATTTTGATAAAGTCATTGAATTAGATGTTTCTAACCTTGAACCTCAAGTAACTTGGGGAACAAATCCTGAAATGGGTGTCAATTTCAGTAGTCCATTTCCTGAAATCAAAGATTCAAACGATGAACGCGCATATCATTATATGGGCCTCAAACCTGGTCAAAAAGCCGAAGATATTGAATTAGGATATGTTTTTCTTGGATCATGTACCAATGCAAGATTATCTGATTTATTAGAAGCAAGTCGTATCGTTAAAGGAAATAAAGTTCATCCTAATATCACTGCTATCGTTGTTCCTGGTTCAAGAACAGTTAAGAAAGAAGCTGAAGCTCTCGGTCTCGATGTTATTTTTAAAGAAGCTGGATTTGAATGGAGAGAGCCTGGATGTTCAATGTGTTTAGGGATGAATCCTGACCAAGTTCCTGAAGGTGTTCACTGTGCTTCAACAAGTAATCGAAACTTTGAAGGACGCCAAGGTAAAGGTGCACGAACACATCTTGTCTCCCCTGCAATGGCAGCTGCTGCAGCTATTAATGGAAGATTTGTAGATGTAAGAAAGGTGGTCGTATAAATGGATATTCAACCTATATCAACATATACAGGTAAGGTTGTCCCCCTTTTCTATGACAATATTGATACAGATCAAATAATCCCTAAAGTCCACCTAAAACGAATCTCAAAGACAGGCTTTGGCCCATTTGCTTTTGATGAGTGGCGTTATTTACCTGATGGCTCAGATAATCCAGAATTTAATCCTAATAAGCCACAATACAAAGGGGCATCTATTTTAATTACAGGAGATAATTTCGGATGTGGCTCTAGTCGTGAACATGCTGCATGGGCATTAAAAGATTACGGCTTTAATATTATTATTGCTGGCAGTTTTAGTGATATTTTTTATATGAACTGTACTAAGAATGCAATGTTACCTATTGCTCTTGAAAAGGAAGCTCGTGAACATTTAGCTCAATTCGAAGAGGTAACCATTGATTTACCTACTCAAACTGTTTCATCTCCTGAACAAACTTTTAACTTTAAAATAGATGAAACATGGAAGAATAAATTAGTAAATGGACTTGATGATATTGCCATTACTTTACAATATGAAGATTTAATAGAAAAATATGAAAAAACATTTTAAAGGGTGTGGAATATTATGACAGTAAAAACGACCGTTTCAACTCAAGATATCGATGAAGCCTTTTTACGTCTTAAAGATATCGCCAAAGAAACACCATTACAACTTGATCACTACCTTTCCCAAAAGTATGATTGCAAGGTTTATTTAAAGAGAGAAGACCTTCAATGGGTACGTTCGTTCAAGTTAAGAGGTGCCTACAATGCAATTTCAGTATTATCTGATGAGGCTAAAAATAAAGGCATTACATGCGCAAGTGCAGGTAATCATGCACAAGGTGTGGCTTACACTGCTAAAAAATTAAATTTAAAAGCCGTTATTTTCATGCCGGTAACCACACCACTTCAAAAAATCAACCAAGTACAATTTTTTGGTAGTGACAATGTCGAAGTTGTATTAACTGGTGATACGTTTGATCATTGTTTAGAGGAAGCGCTCACTTATACTAAAGAACACGAAATGAACTTCATTGATCCATTTAACAATGTTTATACAATTTCTGGCCAAGGTACACTTGCGAAAGAAATCATTGAACAATCTAAAGAAGATGGCGTGAAATTCGATTATTTATTCGCTGCTATTGGCGGTGGAGGCCTAATTTCAGGTATTAGCACATATTTTAAAGCGTACTCCCCACATACTCAAATTATTGGAGTGGAACCTGCTGGTGCTAGTAGTATGTATGAATCAGTCGTTGTGAATCAACGTGTCGTTACTTTAGATCATATAGATAAGTTTGTAGATGGTGCGTCAGTTGCAAGAGTTGGAGATATTACATTTGAAATTGCTAAAGATAACGTAGACGATTACGTTCAAGTAGATGAAGGCGCTGTATGTTCTACTATCTTAGATATGTATTCTAAGCAAGCTATTGTAGCTGAACCTGCAGGTGCACTAAGTGTAGCTGCCCTTGAAAATTATAGAACACAGATTAAAGGTAAAACAGTCGTTTGTGTCGTAAGTGGTGGTAATAACGATATCAATCGTATGAAAGAAATAGAAGAACGCTCACTTTTATTTGAAGAAATGAAACACTATTTTATATTAAACTTCCCTCAAAGACCTGGTGCTTTAAGAGAGTTTGTAAATGACGTGTTAGGTTCACAAGATGATATTACTAAATTTGAATATCTAAAGAAAACATCTCAAACTACGGGTACAGTCATTATTGGTATTCAACTTAAGCATCATAGTGACCTTATTCAATTAAAAGAACGTGTGAACCATTTTGATCCTTCCAATATCTATATTAATGAAAATAAAATGCTATATTCCTTACTTATTTAAGCTAATAATATATGCTTTAATTAATGTTGCTCGAAAATGATTCTGTGACGTGCAGGTAATCATTTTCGAGTTTTTTATTTGAAATGAATTGTGTAATTATAATTTTACTATTGGATATAAAAAAAGAGACCTTTCGGTCTCTGACTTGCCTGGCAATTATTTCAGTGGTTCTTAATGGCTTTATGCCATTAAGTAAGAAAAATTAAGGATTAACACCCTTATTTTTCTTTAGGACGTAAGCCGGGCTACCATCTGGCGCTAAGGTGCTTCCTCTGCTTGAGTCAAGCGTTCGCATCTTTCTTCATTCGCGTCTCTCGCTGACTCATTTAGCTCGACTAAACTCGTGGCGCTCGTTCCTTAATTCATCAGCTTCAATCGCTTTCTCTTCGCAGAGAATCATTCTTTCTCCATAGCTAATAGACTACGTACCTTCGGGGCGCCGATTGATTTTTAGGCATAAAAAAAGAGACCTTACGGTCTCTGACTTGCCTGGCAATTATTTCAGTGGTTCTTAATGGCTTTATGCCATTAAGTAAGAAAAATTAAGGATTAACACCCTTATTTTTCTTTAGGACGTAAGCCGGGCTACCATCTGGCGCTAAGGTGCTTCCTCTGCTTGAGTCAAGC
>ERZ1023415.15-NODE-15-length-106544-cov-33.880373_pt1 | contig 106544 bp, 95 predicted proteins | sample MGYA00380510_ERZ1023415 | MGnify/ENA primary metagenome ERZ1023415 (study PRJEB33173, sample SAMEA4830299) | metagenome | study: EMG produced TPA metagenomics assembly of the PRJEB25223 data set...
AACACTGACATGATATATTAGTGGTTAGCTATATTTTTTACTTTGCAACAGAACCCTCAATAGCTTGATGAATCGTATCGTGTAAGCTCGGTTCTTCAAGCCAATGTTGAAATCTATCAATAATATCTCTAGGACTAGAGACATCTTTAGGAAAATCGATATCTTTCATACCTTCAAATAAGTCACCAAAATGACTCTTCTCACCTTCATAGTTTTTCATGAAGTTATAAAAACTCACCACTTGCACCTCCCGGATTTCATAACAATAGATATATTAACAAAATATATACATTTCCAAAATACATTTGTTTCAATTTATCTAAATAATGAGATAGCCTCAATTTACAAATGATTTATCGGTTAATTTAATTTAAGAACGCTTCTATAACCAGCGTTTTAATCTTTTATCATTTCACTTTCTAGATAAGATTCTCTACATTTGATTAAACTTATCTGAAGATATTTGACATTAATTTACGTCATTTTGACTAATATACTTGTCAAAATGACAAAAGTAATATATGTTATGTGTGTAAGGAGTTGATAGAAATTGCGAAATCGACTTAAAGAATTACGTGCAAGAGATGGATATAACCAGACACAACTTGCTAAAAAAGCAGGCATTTCCAGACAAACTGTCTCATTAATTGAGCGTAATGATTTCACTCCATCTATTTTAACCGCTATAAAAATAGCCAAAATTTTTAACGAACCAGTAGAAAATATTTTTATTATTGAGGAGGGAGACTTATGAAAGTAGGAAGATACTTATTACTAATACTAATAGGAGGAGTAATAGGCGGCTTTATAGGAATGTCAATTGGAGTAATCAATACAAATAATCTTTTGAGACTCACTCATTTTTCAAATGTAAAGACAGTCCTAATTATTGTCGGATTAGCAACCATCATTAATATTATTTTGACTTTATATTTATATATTATTCAGAACAATGCACTCAAATATAAAAAGAAAGTTACTGAAGATATTGAGGATGATTTAGTAGATTATTATGAAAAAAGTGCGAACCTTAACTTTAATAAAGCACATATTATTTATTATGTTGAACTTATCATAAGTTTTATCAGCTTGTTCCTCATCGTTTTAGGTAACGGTAATGATAAAGTTCTTTTATATGCCCTAATACCTTATTTGTTTACAATCATACCATCACTAATGATTGGGTTCTTCGTACAAAAATTTGACCCACGTTATCCAAAATTGGGAGAAAAAAACTATACTGAAAAAGTTTTAAACCTATATGATGAAGGTGAAAAACATATCATACTCCAGTCTATGTACAAAGTCTTTTGTATAAATATCTATTTACTCATGACTGGAATTATTATATTAGGTTTCTTTTCTTTAGCCACTAACGAAAATCAGACAATTGGTGTATTTATCTTAATTATTCTATTTATCTATAATATTTATACTTATTTTTCTAAACTTATTCGTTTCTATAAACACAGTTAAATTGTCATTTAATAAGGGGGAAATATGAATGGAAAAGCTTTTAGAAATTAATCATCTAAATAAGTCTTATAATCAGTCAGAATTTCATCTTTCAAACATTTCTTTCTCAATTGAGCCTGGGGAAGTTGTCGGTTTAATTGGTAAGAACGGCTCAGGTAAGTCTACACTCATTAATACAATTGTAGGAAATAGACATAAAGATAACGGTAAAATCAGCTTTTTCGACGAAGAAATCGACGAAGAAGATAATACATATAAAGAGCACATTGGCGTCGTCTTTGATGATTTAAGAGTACCTAATAAATTAACGCTCACATCTATAGATAAAGTGTTTGCAAATATATATCGCACTTGGAATAGCGAGGAATTCTTTTCACTAATTAAAGAATTTGAATTACCAACGCAGAATAAAGTTAACACCTTTTCACGAGGCATGAGAATGAAAACGGCTTTATCAATAGCGATGGCTCATGATTCTAAATTGCTTATTCTTGATGAAGCAACTGCTGGAATGGATGTTTCAGGTCGAGAACAAGTGATTGAAATTCTTGAAGATTATACAAATGAAGGTAATGGAATATTAATTTCATCACATATTTCAGAAGATATTGAACAACTCGCAAATAAATTAGTATTCATGAGAGACGGGGAAATCATTTTAAAAGAAAACAAAGAAGCATTACTTAAAAATTATGGAATTGTAGAGCAACCAGTGGAATCATTTAATATTTGTAATGAATATCTGGTCGCATCAAGAGAACGCAACCATAACAGAATAAGCTTAGTAAACAATTATCAAGAAGTGCCTGGAGCCAAACAGATCAATAATATTGATGATGCTACTAAAATTGTTATGCGAGGTGACAAATAATGAAAGGTTTAGTATTAAGTACTCTCTATGAAACAAAGAAACCATTAATTACTTATTTAATTATTGGAATCATTGCTACAGTAGTAATGACTTTTGCAAGCCCACCTATGAGTGGTTTTATTTTAATTGCATTATTAATCTCTTCAATTGCAGATAACTTTAAACGAGAAAAAGATTCTAAATGGATGAATTACGTTTCTACACTACCTATAAAACGATCTGATTATGTTAAGAGCTACTATTTTCTTTTTTGCATTGTCATAATCATTGCATTGGTGGTTAGTTTTCCGATTGTATTAATCATTACACATAGTTTCAATATGGCGTTGATTTCCGCACTTGTTTCTCTTGGATGTACTGGTATTTATTCCGCCATGTTCCCATTAACATTCAAATTTGGTCCTGAAAATTCCAACACAATCATCATGGTAACTGTCTTCTTTATGATTATCATATACTTCATTTTCTATATCCTTGCAGTTATTATAGCCGCACATTATGATAATTCAATGGTAGAAATGTTAAGTAATATAAGAAGTTTACTTGTGTTCGTTGTCTTTGGCATTTTAGGATTAGCAACTTTTGCTTTAACCTATAAATTATCTATAAGTATCTTTAATAAGAAAGAACTTTAATTTCAATAAATATGAAAATTTCGTTCACACAATAACTAAATAAAATGATTCCTCATTCAATTCTAAATTACTAAAAAGACAGGGTGTACTAATCCTGTCTTTTTTTAATGACCCTCTCTTTTTAATTGTAGATACTCTTTCTTGAATAAATCATAAACACCACTATCTAAGCATACGCCCTGAATCCATTCTTCATTTCTTAGTTTTGAATAGACATTTGATGTATTTTTCGCACAATTCTGGAAATTATCAACACCTTATTATATTATGTGGATAACTCCTAATTTACCTTTAAACGTTGATAAATGTGGGTTATGCAATATCTATCCATAAAGTTATCCACAAATTTTAATTGATTATGTGAGTAATGTTAATAAAATTTTAAACTTAGGTTAATTTTAACTTAATGACACTCAATTACGCTTAAAAAGACAAAAAATGTAAGGGAATGATAATATGGAAATCGTAAAATCTAAAAATGATTTATTTAGAATTATTGATCATGCAGATCAGAAACACACATCTAAAATTCTACTTTTCATGATATTGGGAACGATCTTTTTAGATGCTTATGACATCACAATTCTAGGAACTATGACCGATCAACTCACGAAACAATTTCATTTGTCTCCAACAATGCTTTCAGTTGTCATGACCTCTTTACCTATCGGGGCACTTTTTGGTGCAATTCTCGGTGGCTCACTCGCACATAAATTTGGTCGTAAACGTATTTTATCCGTATCTTTACTTATTCTCGTGATTACTTCTTTAGGTGCATCACTTGCTCCAAATCTCTTTATTTTACTTACATGCCGCTTCATTATGGGCTTCGCTATCGGTATGGACAGTCCTGTTGCCTTCACTTTTATCGCAGAAATCAGTAATAAATGGCAGAAAGGCCGTAACGTCAACTACTGGCAAGTTGTTTGGTACGTAGCGATTGTCGTATCTGCACTTGTGGTTATTGCATTCTTTGTTATGGGTACAGGCGAACATTTATGGAGATTTGCAGTAGGCTTTGGTGCATTCATTGCTCTCGTGCTTTACATTTTACGTATCAAATATTTGAAAGAGAGTCCAACATGGATCATTAATCATCATTCATTAGAAGAAGCTACTGAATATGTAAGAAATAATTATGATGTAAATCTTAAGTTAGAGGGTAACGGAACTTCATTTTCCGAAAATAAATCTTCAAAACCATCAACAACTGAACTATTTAAGACTAAATATTTAAAAAGAATTGTCTTAGCCACTTCAATTTCAACATTGCAAGGGATGCAATACTATGGCGTGGGATTATACATACCAATTATTGCAACTTACATTATAAGTAAAGATAAATTAGGTGTCCTACTAGGAACAGCCATTGTCAACATAGCGGGTATCATCGGAGCTTACGTAGGATCGCAACTCACTTACAAAGTGGGCACACGTCGCTTAACCATGATTGGTTTCAGTCTCGTCTTGATTGCAATGGTCATGACAGGCGTGTTCTACCACAGCTTACCAATGGTCATTAACACGTTCTTCATCGCTCTATTCTTATTCGGGCACTCTGGTGGTCCGAGTACACAAGGTAAGACGATCGCTGCTTTATCATTTCCTACATATTTACGTTCGCAAGCTACCGGTTTCGTAGAATCTGTGAGTCGTACGGGTAGTATCATCGGAACATTCGTATTCCCAATCATACTTGCAGCTGTAGGTTTAACAAATACTATGTTAATTCTAGCTATCGTACCGCTCGTTGGTTTAATTATTACGACCGCTTTAAGATGGGAAGCTGTTGGCAAGAATGTAGAAGACGAATAGATGATAACCATTTAAAAAAGCCTCTTAGCAAGACCTCCCTGAGTTGAGGATAGTCTACATTGCTAAGAGGCATATTTATATTAATTAGGGAAAGTACCTGGATTAAATCCACCTTTCCATTGATTCAACGGCCAATATCTAAATAACACTTTACCAACAAGTTGATCTTTATCGATTAAGCCCACATCTCGACGGCTATCAATACTGTTTTGTCGGTTATCACCTAAGACTAAATATTTATCTTTAGGAATTTTCATATGTCCATTGGCGCCTTTAAGATTCTTCGATTTAAAGTTCTCAGTTAAATATTCACCGACTTTATGTTTCTTATTGTAATTTAAATAAGGTTCTGAAACCTTCTTATTATTTAAATACAATTGGTCTTTCTTATACTCAACTGTATCTCCGGGTTTACCGATTAAACGTTTAATATAGTCATCTTTCTTTGTCGCATGGAAAATGACTACATCACCTGAATTAATATGGTCTAATGTTTTAGAAATTCGGCTCACCATAACTTTATCTCTATCTTCAAAAGTAGGATGCATAGACTCCCCTGAGACGGTATAGGAAGTAAACAGGAATTTCTGTACTAAACCTACAATGATGAGCGCAACAGCGATAGCAATAATCCATTCTAATATCTCTTTTTTCATGATTTAGACTCCTTGATTCTTTAAATTATTCTTCTTCATCATCTTCAACATTGTGAATGATATAACCAGCCAATAAAGCTGCAGGGATGCCGATAAATGGTGTGAACATTGTACTGAATACGAAACCAAATACGAGTGTAAATAAGATACCCAAGTATCCACTCTTCTTCTCTTTATCAATAAATGCTTTCATCAAAGATTTAATTCTCCTTTAATGCTCATTATTGTACTATACCATTTTTAATTTTTACATTCTTACCTGTCTTAATTTTATCGTATTGCTTTTTAGGTACCACAATGACACGTTTACCCTTTTTAGTTTGAACAGTCACAGTATATAACTTTTCATTTGATTTCATCTGCTGTTTTAACATATTCATTTGGTATCTCACACTATCTTTCTTCGCCTGTTGATCATGAGATGAAGATGCAATGATATAGAAATATAACCAATTGTTATAGTAAGAAGTCGCCATATATTGTGATGTATAAGGCGCGCCAGAACTATACGGACGTCTTGGAGCCATCAATGAACGAGACTGTAATCTCATATTTTGAGTACTCTGTCTATACTTTGAAGCATTTGCACTAGATTTCATACTACTTGATCTAGCTGCCTGTTGCGCTGCACGTTGACTCGATTGTTGAGCAGTCCGAGATGCATTCGCTGCACTTGAACGACTCATTGATGAACTTGATGATGTTGAGCCTCTTGAAGCCGACGAAGACACACTCGATGAACTACTGCTTGAACTACTTGAGCTAGAGCCACTAGACCCTCCTGATGTTGCAGCATCTAATTCCGTCGATAACATACCGAGTGAGGCTGTAGTGATAACAATCATTAAACTTATAAATTTAAATATTTTACGTTTCATCTACTCACCTTTTCCTATTTAGATACTTCATCTTTTGAAACTGCTTTACCTTCAACATCATCATCGCCGTACATCATATATGGTGGACGATAAACGTGTACCTTGCTTCCATCTTTAACAATGTATGGCTTTTTATTACCATCACTTAGAATGTGTTCATAAACATGTTTTAAATCCGTTCTTTCTAAATGTGAATTTCCATTTTTATCTTTATATTTAATCTCGACATTAGGAGTTTCTTCTTTACCATCATTCAATACTTCATAATATTCGTATTCATATTTATCAGATTTCTGACTTTCTTTCGACGGCTCTTTTTGCTCTCCAGAACCCCCACACGCTGTTAAAATAAAAGATAAACCTAATACACTTACTAATAGTATTAACCTTTTCATAAACATACTCCTTTACCAATGATTCAAAGTTTCATATGAATTATAACAATCATTTTTTAAAATTCTATTAAGATTTAAATAAACTTAATGCTTTATAATGTTGATTAACTTCATCATCTCATAAATTAATTATGTAATACAAATCACTTTTAAAAATTCATATAAAAAGTGTTGAGATTTCATCTTTCAATGATTCTCAACACTAGAAATTTAATTATATTGACTTTCCTTAAAATTTTTACTCACAATGAGATTGATAATTAACCACACTACTTGGCAGATGATTGGCACTAAAAATATCCCTATCATGACAAAAGTGAATTTATACCATTCTATTCCACTATTCAATCCATTCATTAATGTAAATACGAGTAGGCCTATCGCGACGAATCCCCAGAAAATCGTAGCAATCCACCATAAAATCCATGCAATTTTCATACTCTAACCTCTCTTATTCAAATGGACTATTCTTGTCTATATCTTTTGATCCATTTAGAAAACCATCTTTAATTTGATCAAAATGATTTATAAAATCCACTATCAATAGTACTGCTACAATAACTAAAATACCTTTAATCCAACTGCTAACGTGCATTGGTTCTTCACGTTTATAAAAATAGATTCCCAATATAGTCCCAACGATTAAAACAATTAAAAACGACATCGTGAACCCCCTACAATAATATATGTTACTTGTAGCATAACAAACTCTATGTACAATAAAAATTTTCTTATTAAGTATTCCGGGCGTCTTATTTTTCAAAACTTTCAACCGTGTAAGTTTGAAAAGCCAATTTGTAAGATTAGATAAAGGCACCTTACCAACAAAGCTCCTACAATTAAATTGTAAACAAATTAAAGGAGTGAAAGTTTCATGAAAGCTTTAAAAATTTCATTAACCACTATAATAGTCATTATTTTATTAATAATAGGATTACTTTTCGGATTAAAAGTTTATGGTGATCATCACCCAAATAATAAAGATATTAAAAGTTTAAATATGGCTAACCCATTCGAACCCACAAAAGAATATTATGTGAAAACGACTAAACCAATGAAACATAACCCTAAGGATTATGAAGATGAAAGCCACATCTATAAAACAAATGGCTATGATGATAATGGTAATAGTAAAAAAATCACATATATGGGAATGAAAAAACTCAAACCAAATCACTATTTAAAAATTAAAGAAAAATTAGACACAGTGAAAAGTTATGAAGAAGTTAAAAAAGACAATATCCCTAAGAAAGCGATGAGTAAATTAGAAAAATAAATGGAGAGTGATTACACATATGTTAAAGAAACTATTAATAACACTGGGCGTTTTTATTCTTGTTATTGGCGCCCTCATGTTAGTAGGGAAAATTTACGGTGAACATCATCCAAACGATTCCGTAGTACAAGGCTTGAATAAATATAATCCAATGATTCCTAAAGAAACGTATTTTGTTAAAACGAATCAACCTGTGAATAAAGAAAAATTAGACAAAGATTTCTACGATTACACATACAAGACAGTAGGCTATGATGAACAAGGTGATGGTAAGAAAATTACTTATACGGCAACTAAGAAGTTAAAAACCAATCACTATCTCAAACTTACAATGAAACAAGGTCAAGTTTTGAATTATTCAGAAGTTAAGACAAATGATATCCCTAAAAATGCGAATAAAAATTTAAATTAAATTTTTCCACAATCTTTTTAATGGATTGTGGTTTTTATTTTGCAAAATCTTACTAATCTTACATACATGTAAGTTTGGACAGCGATTTTGTAAGGTTAGATAAAGGCAGTGATGACGGTAAGACTCTACAATTTAAGTATAAACAACTTGAGGAGTGAAAAAGATGTCAATTTTAAAAGTTAACAATCTATCTAAGGTCTATGGTGATAAACAAAAGTATCAAGCACTTAAAGATATCAGTTTCTCGGTAGAAAAAGGAGAATTCGTCGCTATCATGGGACCTTCTGGTTCAGGTAAGACGACCTTACTCAACGTACTCAGTTCAATCGATACTATTTCCGGAGGTTCTGTAGAAGTTGACGGCAATGAAATTAATAAACTCAGTAATAAACAACTCGCGAATTTTCGTAAAAAACAACTCGGATTCATTTTCCAAGATTACAGTGTGTTGCCAACTCTGACCGTTAAGGAAAATATCATGCTTCCACTTTCAGTTCAGAAAGTTCAAAAATATGAAATGGAGAATAATTATAAAGAAGTCACTGAAGCACTCGGCATTTATGACCTGGGAAATAAATATCCTAGCGAAATTTCTGGCGGTCAACAACAACGTACGGCAGCAGCACGTGCATTCGTTCATAAACCGACAATCATCTTTGCCGATGAGCCTACAGGGGCCCTAGATTCTAAAAGCGCACAAGATTTACTTAATCGTTTAGAAGATATGAATAAGCAGTTTAATTCAACCATTATCATGGTCACTCACGATCCTTCAGCAGCAAGTTTCGCTGAAAGAGTCATTATGTTGAAAGATGGTGATATTCACTCTGAAATTTACCAAGGAGAAGATTCTAAACAAGACTTCTATCAAGAAATCATCAAACTGCAATCGGCATTAGGTGGTGTCACTCATGACGTTTAATCAAATCACACTCAAAAACTTAAGACAAAATATTAAACACTATGGCATGTTCCTATTTTCTTTATTATTAAGTATCGTACTTTACTTTAGTTTCACAACTTTAAAGTATTCACACAGTATCAATAATTCAAATTCTCTCAAAATAATTCAAAAAGGTTCAAGTGTTGGCTCAACTATTCTATTCATCATCATTATCATTTTCTTAATGTATGCCAATCACTTATTTATTAAGAGACGTACGAAAGAGTTTGCACTTTTTCAACTTATCGGATTAACAAGAGGCAATATTCTAAGAATGTTAAGCATTGAACAATTTGCCATATTTGTAGTAACAGGCATTCTTGGCGTAATCATTGGAATTTTTGGTTCACAACTCTTGCTTGCCATCGCTTCAAATTTAATGAAGTTAAAGGTTCACCTTTCAATTGGTTTCGAACCACAGGCATTATTTGTCACAATCGTGATGTTAGTCATCGCTTTTGTATTAATACTTATTCAGAATTTCCTTTTCCTCAAAAGAAGAAGCATCTTAACAATGATGAAGGATAGTTCTCAGACAGAAGCGACTAAAGCACGTATCACTGTACTCGAAATCATTGGTGGCGTGTTAGGAATTCTAATGATAGCTTTCGGATACTATATGGCGACTGAGATGTTCGGCGTATTTAACCCTTTAACCATGGCAATGATGTCACCATTCATCATATTATTCCTAACTATTGTCGGTGCATACTTATTCTTTAGAAGTTCTGTTTCACTCATATTTAAATCAATTAAACGTGCTAAAAATGGACGTGTCTCTATTACGGATGTGGTCTGTACCTCATCTATCATGCACAGAATGAAGAAAAATGCGATGTCATTAACAGTTATCGCAATTATTTCAGCAATTACAGTTACGATTCTTTGTTTTGCGGCTATTACGAAAGCAAATTCGGATTATAATATTGAATCATCAACACCACAAGATTTTGACTTTTCAAAAGGTAAACAAGCTCATAAATTTGAACAGCAATTAGATAAAAATAATATTAAGCACGATAAAATCACTTATGAGTCTATTAACCCTAAAACTATTGAAGATAACGTTATGACTTTCCAAAATGATTCTGAGAGTATTTCAGAGAATACGTCAATGATTGTTAATAAACATCTTAAAGGTAATGACGCTCGATTAACAAATACAAAAACCGCTCTCGGAATAATGAAATTTAACATGAATAAACAAATCACAGTTAAAGGTAAGTCTAAAGAAACTGTGAAAGTAACTGATAAAGATGATTCCAAAGTTTACCCATCTGAACTTTCATATGCTGCTCCTATGGTGGAAGTAAGCCCTAAAGTATACCACTCATTAAAGACAGATAAAAATACTGTTCGAGTTTATGGATTTAACATCAAACATCCTAGCGATATGAAAAAAGCTAAACACATCGCGTCAAAAGTTGATCCAAATGTTGTTTCTAAAGATGAATTGAAAAAAATAATAGATGCATCGAATGGCATTCTCATATTTGTAACTTCATTCTTAGGATTAGCATTCCTAATCGCTGCTGGATGTATTATTTACATTAAACAAATGGATGAAACTGAAGATGAAATTGATAACTTTAAAATACTTCGACGCATCGGATTCACAAATTCTGATATGTCTAAAGGCTTATTACTTAAAATTCTATTCAACTTCGGATTGCCTTTAATAGTTGCTTTACTACATGCACTGTTTGCATCACTTGCCTTTATGAAGATTATGGGCAATGTAACAATGACGCCGATATTCATAGTGATGATTGCTTACGCAGTTGTTTATCTTATCTTTGCACTTGTTGCATTTATTCACTCAAATCGTGTCATTAAGCGCTCAATTTAAAATGATTTTTCAAAAAATTTATTAAAAAGGATGGTATTTATAATGAAAATTAAAGATTTAATCAAACAATCATATGAGGATTTAAAAAACTTAACTATCAACTGGTTCAATATTCTAGTATTAGTTGCTGCTGTATTTATTTTAAGTAATATCATTACGCCAATCGCAGGTGTACCTATCGGGTTATTAGGTGGCGCGTATTATTTGAAACGTCGTGAAGAAAAAGAAAATAAATAATTGTAGCGTTTGAATTAGAAAACCCTCATAGAAGAAGTCATTTAGACCTCTATCTATGAGGGTGAATTTTTTACATAGCGACTATATTTATTTTTTAGCTACGCCGTCTTTTTCTTCGACTCTCATCATATTGTCAATCAAACTTTGATAGAACTCACCTAGTTCTTTTCCATCGCGTTTATAATCAGTATCATCTAATCCTACGAAGTCTAAGTGGTCCCAATTATATTGTACAGGTCTCACTTGCCAAATTCCTTTATCTGTCGCTGGATTCATTAATCCTACCTTTTTAAATGCTTGGTTAGTAGGATGGAGTGATGATGTCACAGGTACAATACCATCGTTAACTCTGCGATCTTTATTTTCATCACTACCAATTACACGACTTGTTAAATCGAATAAGAAGAATTGTCTTACGTTAGGTACTTCATTTCCGAGAGGCCCTGTATGTGTCGCAGCACCTGTATAAGACGTATATACAATATTAGGATTGAGTGTCGTCATTTGATTTAACTTTTCTGCTCCTGGACTAGTTAAATCAGTAATCGCTTGGTCTTCAGTATCCCAAACTTTACTATTAGCAATACGTTTGGCATATTCCGCGTAACTTTCATTAGGCTTTTGCTTGAAGCCCCATTGAGCGAATCCTAGGTTTAAATTAAGTGCTTTACTACCACCAATACGTCCTATACGATTAATTGTGTTTTTGACAAATTTGCGTGTGCCTAGTTTATCTGCAGCAGGCGTACCATTATGTGGTGTCCCAAGAGTGGTAATGGAAGATATCATATTATCTTTTCCACCTTTGAACAGATCAGATAGCGTTCCTCCATGCTCACGTTGGTAATCTATTTCTTCTTGATTCCCATTTCTTAAAAAGTGTTCCATCAAACGAATCGTCTGTCCACCCATACTATGGCCAACGAGATGAACTTTCTTGCCGGGTTCCCAATCAGGAATAATACCTTTGTAAGTTCTTCCATAACGATTGTGACCATATTTAGCGGCATGAGCTGCGCCATAATCAACGCGACCGCCTTTAATATAGTAATATAGTTCTACTGCACGATCATAGTTACTACTAAATGCGCCGACATTGGCTTCATGAACACGATAGCCTTGTTCTGTCAATTTTTCTTTTACATTATATTTTTTGCCGCCCCAATAATTTGGATATAAATCAAATGAATCTTCTCCAACTAAACCAACAAACCCATGTACGAATATGACTGGATATTGATTTTTATATTGAGCTTGAGCAGCTTTTTTAGGAAGTTTATTAGATTGTTTTGATTGTAATGATTGTGAAGATGGTGAAGCTGATTTTTTGTTAGCTTTTGTAGTTTGTTTAGATGGTTTTGGAATTTCTTCTTTGCTGTTTGTTGATTGGATCGTTTGTTGATGTTTTTCTTTCTCTTTATTCTGAGTCTGTGAATTGAGGTTCGTATTTGGGGATTGCGTTTGTGATTGTTCACCTTTTTTAGGTTTTGCTACTTTTGATTCGTTATTTTCAGTCGATTGTTGTAAATCTTGTGATGATTGTTTTTCAGATTTATCAACTTGTTTTTCTTTTTTCTTAGAATCATTTTGAGCTTCTTGTTCGTTTGCTTTTTGTTGAGTTGAATCATGACTTTGTTCAGGCTCTTTAGAATATGTATTTTCACCTGAATTCGTTGATTGTTGTGTGTGTGAATCTTGATTATTTTTATTTGATTCTGTGTTATCACTTACATTCTTTTGAACTGAATATTCATTTTCAGATGGTTCTTGGGATTGATGATTTGAAGATGGCTCTTTTTGGTGTGCAGCATCATCAGTTTTTTTAGACGGAACGGCGTCTTGATGAGCAGTTGGCTCTTCTTTTTTAGAATCGATTTGTTTAGGATTATCCGCTTCATTAAGATTTTGATTTGAAGCTTCTTTCATCTGTTCATCATTATGTTTCGTAGTAACTTGAGCCTGTTGATTCGGAGATTGTACTTGTGTCTTTTCAGTAGAAGACTCCGAAACTTCAGTTGATTGATTTTCTTTTTGAACATTTTGAGTTAATTCTTGAGTTTGCGTAGGCTTATCAACGTTTTGATGTGTATTTTCAGCAGCTTGTGCTTGATGTCCCCCAATAAAAATTGCTACACCCGTAATAATTGATATTGCTCCGACTGCGTACTTTCTGATACTAAATCTGTTTTTTTCTTTGTAATTTTCCAAAAATAATCACCTCTATAAGTTTTTTCCTTTATAAAGATTGAAAAATATAACTGCTATTTTCACAATAACATAGAATTCTTTAAAATATTTAACTATTTTTATTAAAATTTAGTTAATTTTATGTTTTTGAGATTTAGTGTTAAATTTTTGTTTTCATTTAAAATATTAAATATGTATTTTTTGTAAAAGAATAAACAGTTATATCTTTGTCAATTTTTATTCGATACACTTACTACTTTTTGATATATTATATAAAGGTCAACATTTGCGAGGTTATATCAATGGAGAACTATCAACAATTCTTAGACAGCCCTAATACATTCGTATTGATTGCGTTTATCCTATACTTAATCTGTGCCTTTGTGTTCTTTACTGTTACAGTTTTTATAGGATTACGACATGTCTCTCTTGTAGAAAGAATCATTACTACATTGGTTTTGACAATTATTCTGACGTTGACTTTAACTGGACTTACATATTGTATCGTTTCAAAATAAGACAAATTAAAAACTGGAAAGTCTCAATTAAATAACAACTTTCCAGTTTCTCTTCGTATAAAATTATTTAAAATTTAATGCCTTTCTCACTACACGCAGTCTCATCAAAAAATCTTTTTTATTAATTAAACTCGTTTCCTCCTTTATTTCTCTTTCTTATCAAAATAATCTCGATATTTATCAAACACATTACTACCTTCTTGCTTATAAAAGAATAAAAAGTACACTGCTATCCCTATAGGTATGCCCAATATAGGTGTGGTTAAGAAACTTGCACATACAATTGATAAAACAATAGTACACAAATCTTCACCTGTCCATTTTTTATTAATCAGCTCGTGAAACATTTCTTTGATAGACATCTTTCTCTCCTCCTAAATCAATATAAAATTGTCTTATTATACCTCTAAACAATATTAAACAAGTAAGTAACTACCACGAGGTTAATTACTTACTTGTTTCAAAAATTTAAATCTTAATTACTTAATAATATCAATTAATTCTTTCTTAGAAGCAGCACGTGCCGGTATCCAACCGAAAACGATTCCGATGAGGGTCGATACGCCTACTGCTAAAATGACGGAACCTAGACTGACGGAGCTCTTAACCATCTCTGGCGTCACTGCATCTATGAGTGTCGCAATGATAATTCCGAGTATCAGACCGATAATACCGCCAATAAGACATAGTACAACACTTTCGACTAAGAATTGTATTTCGATATCTCGACCTTTGGCACCAAATGCACGTCGAATCGCAATTTCTTCCGTACGCTCAGTAACTGAAATGTACATCACGTTCATAACACCTATACCAGCGATAAATAGGGAAATACCTGCCACAGCCGCAACAAAGTAAGTAATGGTATCTAAGACTTTACCAATACCTTTCATCATTGCTTCATTGTCTTGATAACTATACTGACCTTCAGATGTGCCAGTACCTTTTTTATTTAACTCTTTTTCAACTTTTTTACCTATCTCTTTTTTATCAGCGCCTTTTTCAACAGATACTAATAATTGAGGCATACCTTGAGTTAAATTTCCCATATATTTATTAAATGTCTTTGTAGGGAGTTGCACTGTAGATTCTTCAGGCATTCCCATACCTCCGGCGTCCATCCCTGAACTTTCAGATACACCCACAACTTTAAATCCTTCACCATTGATATAGAGGGACTTCCCTAACGCATGATTATTGAACACTTTTTTAGCTATTTTACTATCAATAACAGCTACTTTCTCTTCTGTGTCATTATCATCTTTAGTGAATCCCTTACCTTTCTCTGGATCAGTTAATTCATTGACTTTTTTTAGACTTGTATCGCCGCTACCATGCGTGTTCGTAATTTTAGCAGAATATGTACTATCTTCACTATCTTTCACTTTGGCACTTTTAACACCATTAATTTGTTCCACCACGCTGATATCTTCTTGTTTAAATGGATTGTTTTTTGGTGCGTCCATATTTTCAGTCATAAATGAAATCGAAGCCTGATCTTTACCTGCACCGGCTTCATCAAATTGTTCATTCGTAGATTTCTTAAAACCATTACCAAGAGACATAATGGTAATCACAGCTGCGATACCAATGATGATACCAATCATTGTGAAGATATTACGACGTTTGTTCTTAAGAATTGAGCGAAAGGCAACTGCAATAACATTAGAAAAGTTATTCATGCGTTAACACCTCTTCCTCTTGCACACGTCCATCAAGAATATGAATAATACGGTCAGCTTTATCTGCAACGTCACGGTCGTGCGTCACCATAATCATGGTTGTTTTCTTTTCTTTATTTAATTTGACAAAGAGGTCCATAATATCTTGAGACGTCTTAGAATCAAGCGCGCCTGTCGGTTCATCGGCAATGACAAATTTAGGATTATTAATAATTGCCCGGGCAATAGCCACACGTTGTTGTTGGCCGCCCGACAACTTATTCGGTAATAAATCTTCCTTACCTTTTAGACCGACGTCTTGAAGACCGTCTAAAACTTTATCTTTACGCTCTTTACTGCCCATTCCGTTATAAATAAGAGGGATACTAACATTCTCAAGAATAGTATTATTTTGAATTAACTTGAAGTTTTGAAAGACAAACCCTACAGTATGATTTCGAATTTCAGCTAACTTGTTATCTGAACTTTTTTGATAATTTTCATTATTAAAAAGGTATTCTCCTTCATATCCGCGATCGATAAACCCTAAAATATTGATGAGCGTACTCTTACCTGAACCTGAAGGTCCCATAATAGCGATAAATTCCCCTTCATCAATATGAATATCAATATCCTTTAAAATATGATTGGATTCATTACCATTTTTGAAATGTCGATTGACTTTCTTCAACTCAATCATGATAACACCTCAACTTTTTCTCCATCATTTAAATTACCTTTAGGGTTTTTAATCACTTTATCGCCTGATTTTAAGCCTTTCTTAACAATGATTTGTCCATTATTACGTTCAATTTTGATATCACGTTTATGCACTTTGTGATCTTTATCAACGACAAATACATTATTATCTTTTGTTAGCACATTATTAGGTAATTTCTTAGTATTTAAAGGAATCTTCGCATCCATAGAGAAACCTGATCTTACAGGAATATCTAAATCTCCAATAACAACTTTATATTTAGATGTGTCGCCATCTTTACCTCCTGAAGGATTGTTTACAGTTGGATTAGAAGCTTGAGCGCCTTCACCTTCTTCACCACCTGCTTGAGCACCACCAGAGGCCTCGCTCTCACTGCCAGCATCAAAACTTGTAGGAAGTTCATCAATTTTTAGAATCTTACCTTCGCCTTTTTTACCGGTACTATTTACAGTGACATCGACTTTATCGCCTTCTTTGATTTTATTAATATCAAATTCTGTAACAGTCGCATTGATTTGAGGGTTATCTGAAATCAACTGTAAAATCGGTTGTCCATCGCCGACATCTGAATCATTTTTCATATTTACTTTACCATCGAAAGTAGCATACATACTGTCATTCACTTGTCTGTCGTGTTGTGCAAGTGATTGTTGAGCCTCATTTAATGAACTTTGGTCTTGCGTAAGCTTAGATTGTAATTGGCTATTATTCGGACTTTGATTAATCTTTTGATAATCATCATTCACTTGGCTTTGTGCTTGATTCACTTTATTGGCTAATTGTTCACGTTTACTAGCATTCGTATCATAATTAATTAAACGATCCCCTTGTTTAACCTTCTGTCCATCATCTACAGATGCACTTAAGAATGTTCCAATTGAACTGTTATTGTTGTATGTTTTTACAGATTTAGGAGAAGCTTTCCCCTCCAAACTGATAGGTGTTTCTTTTTTAACTGTATATGTATCGTAACCTTCACTGTCTTTTTTACCTGAACCATTCACTTGTTTCACGATAAAAGCAGCGATAATTAATAATAGGATGATTGCAATTCCTATGATGATCCACAATGTTTTCTTTTTCATATCTATTTCTCCTTAATAATTAATTACAATTGGAATGATAACATACTCGTAATATTAGTAATATTTTATTTAAGAGAAATTTACAAAATCTTAGAATAGTTAAAATTAAAAAAACATTATTTAGTTAAAATGATTTAGTACTTACAAGTAATTTTAATCAAAAATTTAAATTGCGTATTTTATTAAATAGAATAAAATGTTAACCTTTTACTATCACAATTAAACAAAGGAGATATACATAATATGGAAAATCAAAACATTGAAAATAACCAACTAGAGAATTCAAGCATTCCATTTGTAAGTCACTTTAGTAAATTAAGAGAAAATCCAAAGTGGTTAGTGAAGTTATTAATTCTAATAGTTTTAGCATTAATAACTGCATTCGTAAGTTACTTGGCTACGAAAGATACTGTAATATCACAATCTAACGGTCAAATGAATTCAGGATTATACTTGATAATTTCATTATTCACCGGTTTCTTCGGTATTCTTTTTAATACAGCAATAATTTTTGTGATTTTCTTAGTCATTTCTAAAATATTTAAATCTGATGCTAAAGGTAGTAGTATTTTTTCTGCTGCACTTTCATACGCGATCATCATTGATACTTTCTCACTTATTATCACTATTATTCAAGCATTATTTGGATTAAGTATTTTTGAATATAAATTAGATAGCTTAAATATCTTTGCTAAAGATAATAAGTATCTTATGGCTATTAGTTTAACTAACGTGTTAAAGGCATTTTTAACAGGTGTAGTCTACTATTCAACAAGTCGTTTATCCAAGAAAACATCAATCATATTAGGCATTGTTGCTTTAGTTTTATTAGTTGGATTTGGATTAATCAGTGGAGCTTCTGGTCAATCAATGCCAAATATGAACACTAAATAATCACAAGAGGTACAAAAATGAACTCAGGATTAATATTATTGATAATCATTTGTTGTGGTATGATACCAATTATTATTAGCTTGAATGAGAAAAAGAAAAAATAATTCTAACCACAAATTAAACTCCAGTATATTGAAATCTTACTGGAGTTCATTTATGTTATAGAAATTTATCAGTCAATAATATACTTAAGTAACCAATTAATACTAACACTCCCACAAAAGAGATAAGTGACATAAATGATGTAAACACATCTCTAAGTTTCATAGTTTTTATTTCATTTGGATCTTTACCATTCATAAAAGCTACTATTCTATCATAAGTTTCTATATCATTTTTTATCTTAATTCTCTCTACTTTATTAGATGCAAATATACCTATTAAAATTATAATGTAATCAATTCCTAAGCCCCACCAACTTAAATAATGAATAAGAGGACCTATCAAAATTGCACTAGTTAAAAATGATATAATCATCATCCACGTCCAAAAATTTAATTCCTTTTTATCTCTTGTTAATTCCAATTTCTCCACGTCTCCTTTTACAAGATCGTCTAAAGAAACATTAAACAGGTTACACATCATGAGTAAATTATGAATATCAGGATAGCTCTTATTATTTTCCCAGTTAGATATCGTTTGTCTTGAAACAAACATTTTTTCAGCCAGAAATTCTTGCGAATAACCATCTCTTTGTCTAAATTTTTTAATTTGATTACTAATATCCATATTTTTAACCCCTAATTGTTTTTATAGCGATCTTTCATAAATCATTCACTTTATTTAAAAGTGATAATTAAATTGAAACGTGTGTCTTAAATAAAAACTACCAAAGTTCTTTTACAACTTCATCCTTTTTGTTGTTAAAATCCTTTGACATCGCGGATACTTAATGTTCTTACACTCCCCTCTAGACAACCCGTATAAAAAAACGCTCCTTCTCAATAAGGAACGTCTACTTAATCGTCTCAAGTTTATATAGCTCTACAATTCTTTTTAGATTATTATTTACACATTCAATTCATTATTTTGGCATGTACTTTTCTATCCAAAATTGAAAATATATTTAAAGTAGTAAACATAAAGAAAACGACTAACCAACCTACATAACCTATAATATTTTGACTGTCATCAAAAATCATTTGAGTAGGTGCAATTGACAAAAATAATGTTATAAAATAACAAAATACCACAAGCGCGAAATTTTTGAATGATGCAATCAGTCTTACTTTTTGTTTACTGTTCTTATTGAACGATGGATGTTTCAACTTCTTTCGTATAGCTAAACGAAGCCCGACCACAGCAAAAAATCCAATTAAAAACATGACTAGCATCCATATTCGACTAATATTAATGTCCATTAAACCCACTATACTTCTTAAAAGTACACTAATTGTGACACCTATACCACCAGCTATCATTCCATAACTAGAATTACTTCCATTTGAAAATATATTTAAATTATTAAACTCTTGGTAAGTAAGTTTTGTGTATTTAATAGGTATAAACCAATTCAGCATAGGACACAGGTAAGAATACCAATTTTGTTCTAAATCGATCATTAAATATTGATTATCTTTTTGAATGATTTTATATCTAGGATTTTTATAGATTGTATATACCTGTTCCATTTTATATATCTTCGCTCCATTTCATTGGATTTACTACTTTTTTGATTTTATTGACAGCTTCTCCAACATTATGTTCGCCTTTTTTGCTTTGTTACTACTATATTCGGAGCTGTTTTTAACTTTTTGGGAGTTTCCTTTAGGAGTATGGACTTTCCTCATGCTAATTAGTTAACAAGAAAATCAAATGCAAACTGCAACAAGCGTCTTATTTTAGTGACTTAGTAAAAGAAGATTTTATTTCATGGATTTCAACATTTTCTTCCTCCATAGGATACAAGAAATAATTTGTTAAAGTTATTATGAATAATAATATCATTCCCGCTATTAGTATTAGTAAATTAAATTTATTAGATACTATAAATGCATACATTCCCAAACAATACAATATACTAAAGTAACAAAATATTCCTATACTTTTAAAAATGTATTTACGTGGCGGAATTAACAAAGCTTTAATTTTATGATTACTATATTTAATTTCTATATGCTTATTGTTAAAATAACTCAGCCATAGCCTCAAAAGCAAAACTGAAAAAATCGATGTTATAACTGAAAATAACAAAAAAATTGAGTTAACTGATATGTCGAACTGATGTACAACCGTTCTGAGTATAGTACTTATTATTATGGATAAACCTATAGGGAAAACATAATTGGACTTTTTTACTTTGGATCTCTGTTTAGTCATTAATTTTTCTGCAGTCATTTGATCTATTTCTCGAAGGCATCTAGGAAATAAATAATTAATAAATGGAAAAAAGTAAGTAAATATATTTTTTTCGATATCTAAAATATAAAAGCTACCGCTATATACAATTAATTTATAGCGATTGGATTGTCCTATCGATTGAATAGTTCCTTGAACCATTTCACCAACTCCATTTCATAGGATTGACATCCTAATTCACTTACCTTCATGCTTTCTCACAAAATTCCTATAACTCTAACTTCTTTAATTTGGCTTATACGCCTGAATAATTTTTTTCAACATCTTTTCAATGTAATTTTCATCTAAAGAATCAGGTTTAATTAATATATTAAAGTAAATGGGTGAGAAGATGAGATCTATAAATAAATCTTGTTCTTCATCTTTAATATGATTGCTAATAATCTTTTTTAATGTTTTACGGTTGTTATTGAAATAATTAGTCATGAACATTTCACGTGCTTCGATTTGTTGGTGACTGACAAGTATTTCAATGACTGCACTACCTAATTTCGTTTTATAAATATCTTTAATTTTCACTAGAAATTGAAACAAATCTTCATATAAATCGCCATTATCGTCTATAAATATTTTGTGAGATTGTTCAACAAACATATCCATAATAATTGAAGCTTTATCTTTCCATCTGCGATAAATCGTTGCTTTAGAGATGCCTGTATTTTCCGAGATCTGGTCGATTGTAATGTCTCTAAAGTGCGTTGTTTCTAGTAAACGATTAATTTCATCATAAATTTTCTTATTTATCGTTGGATCTTTCGGTCTTCCAGCCATGTTTATCCCTTCTTTTACGGAAAATAAATTCAACCATTTCAAAAATAACTAATGCACTTACAAACCATACAACAAATCCGCCAATAATACTAACTAACCACATTTGAGTAGCTTGAAGAAGACCCCAAGTAGCTAAAATACTAAAGAGTACGCCTATCATGCCAAAGACTGCCCCTCTACTCACGTGCATCGCAACCTTATCGCCAAATTGCATACCAGTGATAAACATTGAAACTAAGAACACAGCTGGGAATGTTGCGAAGATACCTCCAAACTCTTTCCAAGGTAATACGACTGAGACGATATAACTAATCAATACCGCAAATCCACCTACAAGAAATTTTATTAACACTAATTTCATTACTTAAATGCCTCCATCATTAAATATGTTTGACTACAAATATTGCTACAGATATGACTAACCAACATACAATTGCAAATATCGTTCCGCTCTTATAATTTCTCTTACCTATAAATAAAGAAGTTAAAAAGACAGTAATGATACAAGATACAATTCCAACTACAGCGCCTGTACTTAAATGTATAGACATTTGAATAAGTTGATGTCCTCTATGGTCTATAGCTAAAGCAATCACAGCGGCCAGGTAGACTGCCGGCATAGTAGCAATAATGCCACCTAATTTACCGCCAACTTTGTCTGCTATCACTGATGCCAGTGCGACAGCAAGACCACCTATAACGAAATGGAGAATAGCACTAGAAATCGATATTCCAAACACAATAACCCTTCTTATCAATTAATTATTAAACGAAACGTTTCGTTTACTTTTAGTTTAAATCGATTAAAGGTTGTTGTAAACATATCGTTTAAAATACCTAATTTTCTAAAAATACAAATATTCATTGTTTCACGTTAAACAGTTATTCAAATTTTTGAATATCAAAGAAAATTTACTAAATTTAAAAGTGCACTCGTTGAATTGAACGGTTTGATGTTAGTAATAATCATCTTTATTTTACGTAGTATTGTGAAATTCGTTTAGATGCGTGCAACTCGGCTTACTGGAGAACGATTATGCACTAAAACGTCATGAAGAAAAAGAGAGTAATTAATTATAAATAACGAAATCTCATTATCTGTAAACAGTGTTTTGCTATTTATATGATATTTATGACAATTTAGACACAATGTTGTTTTCCATTTTATATATTTTATAATTAAATTAAAGAAATTATTTAATTCATCTAAGAAAGGACATCAAGCTATGAAATTAAAAACAAAATATCGATTCTCTATCAGAAAGTTTTCAATAGGAACTGGCTCTGTATTACTAGGTGCCTTTTTATTCGTAGGCTTTCAAGATGTAGCTCATGCAGATGAAATCCACAATAACACGTCATCTCAATTAGGTGATACGACTTCTAAACCACAACCTTTGGATAATGAAGTGACTAAGTCATCAAATTCAGAAATATCAACCCAAACTCCAACAACTAACACGACTCAATCTGAAAACACTTCTAACACTAAAGAAACTGATTCTCATATTACTAGCGAAAAACCTAAACAAATAACAGATAATACGAATGCACAAACAACTGCATCTTCGTCTACTACGAACAAACAAAAAGTACATACTCGTGTACGACGTTCTGCAACGTCACCTATTACTTCAGAAGGTGTATTAACTGATCACGCAACTATCGCTACGCCTAATATGGATAATCCAAATGGTGCGACAGTTAAAAATAGAGAGGTCGTCACTCCACAGCCTAAAAATTCAAATACAACACCAACGCCAAATGTAGTATTTGAAGCAAATCCTGACCCTAATCAATACACCATTGCTATCACAGATCTTACAAATTTTAATACTACATACCATACAAAATATTATTATCGTTTATCAAAACCATATGACGACTCTGATAATATCACTATTCAATTGGTAGACGGTGTAAATAATTCTATTGTTGAAACAAAATCAATCAACGCAGATGGTGTAGTAACGTTTGGAGAAAATAGTTTGGCACATGTTGTAGCAACTCAAGATCCTAACAAAGCTAAATATGCCTTACTAGATTTCACGTTTCTACATACTCTAAATCAATTTAAACAAACTGTGCCAGCGATTAAAGTGCAATTCAAAAGTGATAAAAATGGTAATCTTGGTAATCAACGTACGAGTCTAAGAATTTTTGACGTTTATAATAGTGCGAATGAAGGAAATACATCTCCTGATCCTCAGTATTTTATTCCAATAACCGCTTCTCTAACAACGCACTATCGTGTAATAAATAAAAATAATCCTACATTCCAAGCTGATAAAAACGATATCAATACACAAACTTATGAGCCAGATCATACTGAACAAGAATTAGCTCATTATACAATTCAAGGTATGGGAGGACAAACATACACCGCTTCGAATGTTCGTAGATTTAAAGGCTACAAATTATATCAAACTGTGAGTCCTGATAACTTGTCTGGTACATTGATATCTGCATACCCAGTAGGATTAAGATATGTAGATGCTACAAATAGTAATGGTGGTATCAAACGTATCAAAGAGGTAGTAGGCGAAGACGGCACAATGCGTGTTGAAATTTGGACACTATCCATTGACCATATGTCAGAAGCCGCTAAATCAACTGGTATTGACACTACTAACTACGTGAGAGTTTATGCAGAAACGTTAAAGCCTGGTGAAAGAAACATGGAACATCTAGGTGAATACATTGATATACCTGGTTATCCGAAACCATTTAAAATACAACCAGCTAGTGAAGGTGACGCTGCAGGTATGCTTTTCGCACCTAAACAAGTCATTAACGGGGTTCAAGTTGGTTCTGGAGGTAACTTCCGCTTACAAAACTTTTTAGCAAGAATTAAACCAGCAGACTATTACTATACTACGCTTGATCCAGTTGAAGTAACGTTAAAAGTGCATAATATAATTAAGGGCGATCATAATCAAACTCCAGGTGAATTCACCTTTAATATAGAGGCAGGCCCTCATTCACCAGCAATTCCAGATGCTTCACAATCAAAAACGAATGCAGAGGATGGTTCAGTAACATTTGATAAAATCGCGTTTACTAAGCCAGGTACCTATACTTATACAATTACTGAAAATAAAACAAATTTAAATCCTAATTATGATGCTGAACCCTTGCGAGTAACTGCTACAATAACTGTTATTGAAGAAGACGAGATGTTAAAAGCAAATGTGGTTTATAGTTACGATGGGGATAATGATGGTAACCAGGCATTCACAAATTATTACGTTGAACCCCAACCTTTTGATTTAAATATTCCTTTCACTAAATCTTTAACAGGACGTAATTTAAAAGATGGAGAGTTTCATTTTGCTTTAAAAAATGATAAGGAAGAAGTGCTTGCTACAGGTGTCAATGATGCTCAAGGTGCAATTAACTTTACCTTCTTAGACGGCAAACGTCCTACGTATACCAATGCAGATGTTGGACATACATTTAAATATAATGTAGAAGAAGTTCCGAGTAACGAAGAACGTATGACAAGCGATCCGATGAAAGCCGTAATCTCTGTAAACGTACTTAAATTTGAAAATACAGAAATACATACACTTACCGTTACATCAATCGCACCATTAGATACAGAATTTAATAATACTTACACGCCATTACCAGCAACAGCCAAACTTGAATTCACTAATGTTCTTGATGGCAAACCTTTAACTGATGGTGAGTTCCAATTTACCCTTTCAGAAGGTGATCACGTGCTTCAAACAGTGTCTAATCAAAATGGTAAAATCACGTTCGATCATTTAACTTATAAATCTGTTGGTAGTCATACGTATACAGTTAAAGAAGTACCGGGAACAGATACGAATATTGATTATGATCCGATGGTGGCGATTGTTACAGTAAATGTAACTAAAAATCCAGTTACTGGTAATTACAAAGCTACGATTGTTAATCCTAATGACACTGAATTTAATAATTATTTTGTAAGTCCAATTGCTTTAAGCTTTGATTTCTCGAAAAAATTACTTAATCGACCTTTAAAAGCTGATGAATTCGAATTCACATTGAAAAATGAACAAGGTGTAGAAGTCGCACGTACTAAAAATACGATTGATGGTAAAGTGATGTTCAACAATATTACTTTCAAAAATAGTGACGTGGGTACACATAGTTATACAGTAGAAGAACTCCAAAGTAATGATCCAAACATTACTTACGATAATATGAAAGCTATTGTGAAAATTTCAATTTCTAAAGAAGGCCATATTTTACAAAGTAAAACTGAATTACCAACGGATACTGAGTTCAATAATACTTACATTCCATTACCAGCAACAGCTAAACTTGAATTTAATAATATTCTTCTTACTGGCAAACCTTTAACTGATGGCGAGTTCCAATTCACCCTTTCTGAAGGCGACCATGTACTTCAAACAGCGACAAATCAGAATGGCAAAGTCACTTTCGATCATTTAACTTATAACTCTGAAGGTAGCCATACGTACACAGTTAAAGAAGTCCCAGGAACAGACACGAATATTGATTATGATTCTGCGGTGGCGACTGTTACGGTAAATGTAACTAAAAATCCAATCACTGGTAATTATGAGGCTGTGATTGTAAATCCTGATGACACTAAATTTACTAACTATTATGTAAATCCAATTGCTTTAAGCTTTGATTTCTCAAAAGAATTACTTGGTCGACCTCTAAAAGCTGACGAATTCGACTTTGTACTGAAAAATGAACAAGGTAAAGAAGTCGCACGTACTAAAAATACGATTGATGGTAAAGTCATTTTCAATCATATTTCTTTCAAAAATAATGACGTGGGTACGCACACTTATACAGTAGAAGAACTACAAAGAAATAATCCGAATATTACCTACGATAGTATGAAGGCTAATGTAAAAATTTCTATTACAAAAGAAGGACATATACTGCAAAGTAAAACTGAATTGCCGGCGGATACTGAGTTTAATAATACTTACATTCCGTTACCAGCAATAGCTAAACTTGAATTTAATAATGTCCTTACTGGTAAACCTTTAACGAATGGCGAGTTTCAATTTACCCTTTCTGAAGGTGACCACGTGCTTCAAACAGTGTCTAATCAAAATGGTAAAGTGGTATTTGATCATTTAACTTATAACTCTGAAGGTAGCCATACGTACACAGTTAAAGAAGTCCCAGGCACAGATACGAATATTGATTATGATCCTATGGTGGCGACTGTTACAGTAGATGTAGTTAAAAATCATCTTTCTGGAAATTACGAAGCTGTGATTGTTAATCCAAATGACACTGAATTTAATAACTATTATGTGAGTCCCGTTTCTTTAAATCTTGATTTCTCTAAAAAATTAATCGGTCGACCTCTAAAAGCTCATGAATTCGACTTTGTACTTAAAGATGAACAAGGTAAAGAAGTCGCACGTACTAAAAACACGATTGATGGTAAAGTCATTTTCAATAATATTTCTTTCAAAAATAACGATATCGGTACGTATACTTATACAGTAGAAGAACTTCAAGGCAATGATTCAAATATTACTTACGATAGTATGAAAGCTATTGTGAAAATTTCAATTTCTAAAGAAGGCCATATTTTAGTAAGTAAAACTGAATTGCCAGCAGATATTGAGTTTAATAATACGTTCACACCAGTAAAAACGCCAACACCAAATAAAGTGCCTGTGCCAAAACCTCAAAAAACATCTGAACATAAAGTTGAATACGATAAAAAGGCGAAATGTAGTAAAGAAATTGAATTAATGAAAGAAACTAAATTCAATAAATATAATGAAGTTCATAAAGTAGCTTCACTTCCAGATACTGGCATTTCTGATAAGAATAACGATAAAACATTGTTCGCTACAGTATTCGCTGGATTGGGTAGCCTTATTTTATTAGGCAGACGGAGACGAAAATCTAAATCAATTTAGAAATTAAATAAGAAGAAGTTGAGAGATAAGAAATTAACTCGACTTCTTCTTTTTTGTAATAAATTGTATTAATATATTTCTTATTGACGATAGCAGTAATGACACGGGGACAATCATTTATAATATTCTCCTAAGACTGCCTTCCCTCTAATAAATTAAGTGATTGCAAATATATTGATGCGAATTTTATTACTTAATATTTTTGTGTTAAAGTTTTATCAAATCAATTCCAAACAAGCGAGGTTAATCATCTATGTATAAGAATTTAATCTTTGATTTTGACGGAACAATTGCTGATTCTAAGCAATGTAGTGTGGTGGCTACACAGAAGACTTTTCGAGATAAAGGTATGACAGAACCTACAGTGAAAGATATTGAATATTATATGGGAATCCCTATTGAAAGATCCTTTAGATTAATGAGTCCAACACCATTAGACGATTTACAATTAGAAGAAATCATCACCACATTTAGAAAGAATTACAAAGACATAGAGGCATCTTATCTACAACTTTACAAAGGGATGTCTAAACAACTTAGCATGCTTGCTGAAGACAAGAGATTGTTTGTCGTCTCGAGTAAAAAAACAGATGTACTGATTCGTAATCTAGAAATATTAAAAATAGATCATCTCTTCACCGAAGTCATTGGTTCTGACAAAGTTGACAATTACAAACCTGCGCCTGATGGTATCAACTACATCTTAAATAAGTATCGCCTCAATAATAAAGAAACGATCTATATCGGTGATGCCATATTTGATATGCAAATGGCCAATAGCGCAAACGTATCCTCATGTGCAGTGACTTGGGGCACACATAGCGCAGATGAACTAAAATCCGAAGATCCAACGTTTATCGTTAATAATGTTACTGAATTAAACTTTTAAATGATTTAAAAATTAAATAAAAACCTCCAATAAACACAAAAAAACGAGTAACTGCAACCCTATATTGCATTAACTCGTTTTCTCTTCTTACTATTTCTTATATATTCTAATCTTTATTTCATAATAGTCATCATGGTCTTTATCTTTATGTTCAACACGTAAGCCAGACTGCTCGATGGCTTGAATACTCTTACCAACTTCATCTCTCGCTTGAGTCACATCTTGAGAGAATTGGAACGTCTGTGCTTTAACCTTTTCAGGACCTGTCTTTTGACGAACTTTATCTTCAGTTTGTTTCACATTCAATTTTTGATTAATGACTTGCTCAATTAATTCCTCTTGCTCGTCCTCTGATAAGACTAAGACAGCACGCGCATGTCTTTCAGTAATCTTACCTTCTCGTAATCGTTTAATCACATTAGGAGCAAGCTTTAACAAGCGCAGTTTATTAGCGATAAAACTTTGGCTTTTACCTAAACTTTTAGCCAATTCACTTTGTGTTGTATCTCCAATTTCAAGCAATTTCTTGTATGCTTCCGCTTCTTCTACCACAGATAAATTCTCACGTTGAATATTCTCAATTAACGCAACTACTGCGGTTTCTTCATCATTCATATGGCGAATGATTACTTCAGCTTGTGGTTTATGCAAAGATTGCAATGCTCTGAATCGACGCTCACCAGCAATAATTTCAAACATGTCTTCTTCAATCGGACGTACAACAATAGGTTGTAACAAACCATGCTCTTCAATTGATTCAGCTAATTCTTTTATCTTATTTGGCTCAAATACTTGTCTTGGTTGATAACGATTGGGTACGATACGTTCAATATGAATGGATTCTACATTATTATTGCGTTCTTCTTCAGTATAACCAACGATGTCATCTTTATTTTTTAAACCAAATAATTTTGAAAAAGGTTTCTTCATATCCATTCTCTCCCTCTCAATTATTTGTATATGAATGATGTTAAATCTTAACTTTCAAGTAGTGGAGATTTATTTGGCGTACCTGGTTTTCTAGGATATTTCTTAGAAGTCTGTCTACGTTTATCAATCACAATCATTTGTCTTTCGCCAGCATCTTCAGGTAATTCAAATGTATATGTTTCTCTCACATTTCCACCTAAAATATTAATAGCAAACTTCGCTTCTTGCAATTCTTGTTCACCTTTTGAAGATTTAAGTGCGATGAATTGACCACCTTTTCTAACTAAAGGTAAGCACAATTCACTTAATACTGTGAGACGCGCAACGGCACGAGCTGTAACAATATCATAAGACTCCCTGTAGACTCCCTTGCCGTAAGATTCCGCACGATCATGTACAAAACTTACATCTTGGAGACCGAGCTCAGTAGCTAAATGATTGAGAAACTGAATTCGTTTATTCAATGAATCCACAATCGTTACCTTTAATTCAGGAAAAACAATTTTCAAAGGAATACTTGGGAAGCCTGCACCAGCTCCAACATCGCAAATACTCTTATCTCCATCGAAATCATAATAGAAACTAGGTGTAATTGAATCATAGAAGTGTTTTAAGTATACATCATGTTCTTCTGTAATACTTGTTAAGTTCATCTTTTCATTCCACTCAACAAGTAATTGATAGTACGTTTGGAATTGTTCTTTTTGCGTTTGAGACAATTCGATACCATGTTCACTTAATTTCTCAGATAGCCATTCTACACTCATGATTGATTCACCCTTTGAAGTTTTCCTTGTTCTAAATAAACAAGTAAGATTGAAATATCAGCTGGATTTACACCTGAAATACGAGATGCTTGAGCAATGTTTAAAGGTTTGACTTCTGCTAATTTTTCTCTAGCTTCAGAAGCTAAACTATCTACTTTACTGTAATCCAAGTCTTCAGGAATTTTCTTCTCTTCCATGCGTTTAACTTTTTCAACTTGTTGTAAAGATTTGTTGATATAACCTTCATATTTCGTTTGAATTTCAACTTGTTCTTCAACCGCTTCTGGTAAGCGATGTTCTTCTTCTAAGATTTCTAGAATTGTGTCATAAGTCATTTCTGGACGGCGTAATAAATCAATGGCTAAGATACCATCTTTCAAGCGTGAACCGCCTTTAGATTCAATCACTGATTGTGTATGATCATTCGGTTTAATACGAATATCTGTTAAACGTTGAATTTCATCTTGAATTTGTTGACGTTTCTCATTAAAGCGCGCATAACGTTCTTCAGAAATCATACCTAATTCATAACCTACATCAGTTAAACGTAAATCTGCATTATCATGACGTAATAATAAACGATATTCAGCACGAGAAGTCAATAATCGATATGGTTCATTCGTACCTTTAGTCACTAAGTCATCGATTAACACACCAATGTATGCATCCGAACGACTTAAGATTTTCTCTCCAGTACCTAATACATTACCTGCTGCATTAATACCTGCCACAATACCTTGTCCAGCTGCTTCTTCGTAACCTGATGTACCATTGATTTGACCTGCAGTATATAGATTTTTAATTGCTTTCGTCTCAAGTGTTGGCCATAATTGCGTAGGCACAATCGCATCATATTCAATTGCATAGCCTGCGCGCATCATGTCAGCCTTTTCGAGACCTGGAATTGTCTCTAACATTTGACGTTGAACATGTTCAGGAAGACTTGTAGATAACCCTTGCACATACACCTCATTCGTATTGCGTCCTTCAGGTTCTAGGAAAAGTTGGTGTCTAGGTTTATCGTTAAAACGAACAAATTTGTCTTCAATTGAAGGACAATATCTAGGTCCAGTACCTTTAATCATTCCTGAATACATCGCAGATAAATGAAGATTGTCATCAATCACTTTATGCGTTTCGCCATTCGTATATGTTAACCAACAAGGTAGCTGATCTAGAATATACTCAGTCGTTTCATAACTAAACGCACGACCTACATCATCACCAGGTTGGATTTCAGTTTTAGAATAATCAATCGTTTTCGCGTTCACACGTGGAGGAGTACCTGTCTTAAATCTGACTACATCAAAGCCAAGTTCTCTCAAGTTATCTGCCAATGTAATTGATGGTAATTGATGGTTTGGACCACTTGAATATTTCATATTTCCTAAGATGATTTCTCCGCGTAGGAATGTACCTGTTGTGATAACCACGGCTTTAGCACGGTATTCCGTTCCAATGTTTGTACGTACACCTTTAACTTCATTATCTTCAATAATTAACTCGTCCACCATGCCTTGCATAATATCTAAGTTATCTTCGTCCTCAATCACACGTTTCATCTCTTGTTGATATAACACTTTATCCGCTTGTGCACGCAATGCTCTGACAGCTGGCCCTTTACCAGTATTCAACATACGCATTTGGATATGTGTCTTATCAATCGTCTTCGCCATTTGTCCACCTAACGCATCAATTTCACGTACAACGATACCTTTAGCAGGTCCGCCCACGGATGGGTTACATGGCATAAATGCGATATTATCTAAATTAATTGTTAACATTAACGTCTTCGCACCACGTCTTGCCGAAGCTAAACCTGCTTCGATACCTGCATGCCCAGCACCGATGACAATTACATCATATTCTTGAACCACTTTTTTACCTCCTCGTATTCTGTATCCTTATTTCCTTGAAAATGAAGACATCCTACCGTCTTATTTATCACGTTTCTCACATCATTATTTACCTAAGCAAAATTGACTAAACAACTGATCAATGAGTTCATCACTAGCTGATTCTCCAATGATTTCACCAAGTATTTCCCAAGTACGTGTCAAATCAATTTGAACCATATCCATAGGTACACCTGATTCAGCTGCATCAATAGCATCTTGAATTGAATGTCTCGCTTGTTTTAGCAACGATATGTGACGTGAATTAGACACATAAGTCATATCTTGATTTTGCACTTCTCCGCCAAAGAATAAATCTCGAATTTGAATTTCTAATTCATCTATACCTTCTTGTTTAAGCATAGACGTTTGAATTAATGGCATATCGCCAATCATTTCTTTTACTTCATTCATATCTAAACGTTGTTCTAAATCTGTTTTATTAATAATGACTATAACATCTTCGTTTTTAATCACTTCATATAATGTTTGATCATCCTCTGTAAGAGGTTCGTTATTATTCAATACAAATAGTATTAAATCTGCTTCACTTAATGCTTTACGTGAGCGTTCGACACCTATTTTTTCAACAATATCTTCTGTGTCACGAATACCTGCCGTATCGACTAATCTAAGTGGTACCCCTCTTACATTGACATATTCTTCAAGCACGTCTCTTGTTGTACCAGCTACTTCAGTAACGATTGCTTTGTTATCTTGAATAAGATTATTCAACATTGAAGATTTACCTACATTAGGACGACCAACGATGACAGTAGATAGCCCTTCACGCATAATCTTACCTTGCGTGCCTGTTTCTAATAGTCGATTAATTTCTTCTTTAATATTCTTAGACTGTTCGAGTAGAAACTCAGTTGTCGCATCTTCTACATCATCGTATTCTGGATAATCAATATTTACTTCGACTTGAGCGAGAATCTCTAATATGGATTGTCGTTGACCTTTGATTAAATCACTTAAACGACCTTCGATTTGATTCATTGCTACTTTAGATGCACGGTCTGTTTTAGAACGAATAAAATCCATGACAGCCTCTGCTTGTGATAAGTCAATACGACCATTTAAGAATGCACGCTTCGTATATTCACCAGGTTCTGCCATTCTTGCACCATATGTCATCGTTAATTCTAAAATACGATTAATCGTTAAGATACCACCATGACAATTGATTTCAATAATATCTTCTCTAGTAAATGTTTTAGGTGCACGTAATACTGAAATCATTACTTCTTCTACTGTTTCATTCGTTTCAGGATCAACAATGTGCCCATAATTAATCGTATGTGTATCCACTTCTGCTAATTTTTTCTTTCCTTTATAAAGGGTGTCTCCAATTTCAATTGCTTGTGGACCTGAAAGGCGTACGATGCCAATAGCTCCTTCACCCATAGGAGTTGAAATACTTGTAATCGTATCAAAATCCATAAGAGTCTCGCCTCCTTATTCAAGTAAAAATTCATTATAACATTGTAAATTGTTTCATTATAAAAAGCTAATATACTGTTTAAATATCATTTTAGGTTAGTCTTACGTTTGTCTGCAGTAAGACTTCGGTTAGTGTTAACAAACCCGTCCCCTACCCTATTTAATCTTTTTATTGAAGACTTTTGCTATTTTAAGGACATGTTCTAAGCTACCTTGTATTTCAAGTGTTGTCATATCTTTTGCAGGTTGCCTAGCAATCACAATAATGTCTCTAGCAATAATATCTTCTTTATGCACTTTAAAATTTTCTCTAATCGCTCTTTTAATTCTATTTCTTGTTACAGCATTTCCTAATTTTTTTGAAACACTAATACCTAAGCGAAAATGTTTATTTTCACTATTATTATAGGTGTATACAACAAATTGTCTATTTGCGACAGATTTTCCCTTTTTATATACCGTTTGGAAATCTGAATTCTTCTTTATACGATATGCTTTTTCCACATAACATCACTCGCTTATTCAATTATCCATTATATAAATATTTTTATTTCAAATGAATCTTTCACTATATTAAAACGAAAAAAAAGACCACTGATGAGTCAGTGATCTTATGCTGATAAAACTTTACGGCCTTTACGACGACGGCGCGCTAAAACTTTACGGCCATTTTTAGTGCTCATGCGTTTTCTGAAACCATGAACTTTACTATGTTTACGTTTATTTGGTTGATAAGTACGTTTTACCATGCAAAACACCTCCATCTGTATTCAATTATCTAATATCTCCAATTTCATACCTAGAAACTGGCTCATATACATAGATAAATTATCAAAGTACGCTCAGCCTATAGTACTGAGATACTTTTTTGAGCAATTGCTCTCTTATTGTGTCTGCTATAAATAAATATCTTATTTAGCTCATTATTATCTAGTCATAATTCAAGCAACTACTACAATATAACAAAATCCCTTTTATAAAGCAAGATGATTTTATGACGTATCGTATAACTTTCACTTTCATTATGTGATTTTAAATAGATAGCATTCAAAATATGACTCTCATTTTCTGCGTTATACATTTTTCATACATGTATTATAAATTATTTCCCAAGCGATTATTAAGAGAAGATGAAGAATTTATAAAGTTATCCACTTATTCACAAAAATGTTAGTATTTTCTGTGGATAAAGTATTCTTCATTCACACGGTTATACATTTTTTAGAAACATATTCACACCCATTTGACATCTGTCGAAGTTAAAAAGTATAATTATGTGGATAAGTCGTTCAAATTGTGATTTTATAAGGATTTATTTATCAAATTTATATACATAAACACTGTGAATAAATCATAGTATTGTATTAGTTATCCACTATCTGTGATTAACTTGTGGATAATTATTAACATGCTGTGATTATTTTTATCCACCGGTGTTATTTCTGTGTATAAGTCTAAAATTTTAAGAAAGATGGAGTTATTTATGTCAGAGAAGGAAATTTGGGACAAAGTTTTAGACATTGCCCAAGAAAGAATTTCACATACCAGCTATCATACGTTTATCAAAGATACGCAACTCTACTCACTTAAAAATGACGAAGCCATTATTTTAACAAGTCTGCCATTTAATGCGAGTTGGCTAAATCAAAGATACTCCGAAATTATGCAGGCTATTATATATGATGTCATTGGTTATGAAGTGAAACCCCATTTTATTACAGAAGATGAGCTTGCTAACTACAGTAATGCGACATCTCACGCAACTCAAGAACCTCAAACTGCTGCTCCAACCCATGATGAAAATAATTGGGGAAAAGAACAATTTAATACGCATAACACATTCGATACTTTCGTAATTGGACCGGGGAACCGCTTCCCACACGCAGCAAGTTTAGCAGTAGCTGAAGCACCAGCCGAAGCATACAATCCTCTATTTATATACGGAGGCGTAGGTTTAGGTAAAACTCACTTAATGCATGCAATTGGTCACCATGTCCTTAGTAATCAACCAAATGCGAAAGTCATTTATACATCAAGTGAGAAATTCACTAACGAATTTATTAAATCAATTCGTGATAATGAAACTGAAGCTTTCCGTGAAAAGTATCGAAACATAGACGTGTTACTTATTGATGATATTCAATTCATTCAAAATAAAGAACAAACTCAAGAAGAATTCTTCCATACATTTAATGAATTGCATCAAAATAACAAGCAAATCGTCATTTCAAGTGATCGACCTCCTAAAGAAATAGCTAAATTAGAAGATCGATTACGTTCACGTTTCGAATGGGGACTCATCGTTGACATCACACCACCAGATTACGAAACAAGAATGGCAATCTTGCAAAAGAAAATAGAAGAAGAAAATCTTGATATACCGCCTGAAGCACTCAACTACATCGCTAATCAAATTCAATCCAATATCCGTGAACTTGAAGGCGCATTAACAAGATTATTAGCTTATTCAAAATTACAAGGTAAACCTATTACAACTGAATTAACTGCAGAAGCACTTAAAGATATTATTCAAGCACCAAAATCTAAAAAAATTACAATTCAAGATATCCAGAAAGTCGTAGGTCAATACTACAGTGTGCGAATTGAAGATTTCAGCGCTAAAAAGCGTACAAAATCTATTGCGTATCCTCGTCAAATCGCAATGTATTTATCTAGAGAACTTACTGATTTTTCTTTACCAAAAATTGGTGAAGAATTCGGCGGTCGTGACCATACCACTGTGATTCACGCACATGAAAAAATTGTAAATGACATTAAAGCAGATCCAACATTTAAACAAGAAGTCGAAAATTTAGAAAAAGAAATTAGAAATCAGTAGCGGGAAATAGTGTGACAAGTAGCAAATTACTAAGACAGAGATTTAAAAATATATATTTCGGGAATAATTACAACGAAAAAAAGCATATTAAATTTCTTGAAAAGGTTGAGGCATGAAGTTAATAATTTGAGAAATTGTGGATAATGTTTAAAAGTAATACACAGCGTACACAGTTTATCCACATGTGTATAACTGGGCGATTACAAACTTTTTAGGACTTATCCACCAATCCACAGCCCCTACTACTATTACTATGAATTTAAAACCTATATAATTATATATAAACGACTGGAAGGAGTTTAGAAATTAATGATGGAATTCACAATTAAAAGAGATTATTTTATTAATCAACTTAATGACACACTTAAAGCAATTTCACCAAGAACGACACTACCTATTTTAACTGGTATTAAAATCGATGCTAAAGATAATGAAGTGATTTTAACTGGTTCAGATTCAGAAATCTCAATTGAAATTACAATTCCTAAACAAATTGACGGTGAAGACATCGTTGATATCTCAGAAACAGGATCAGTTGTACTCCCTGGTCGTTTCTTCGTAGATATTATTAAAAAGTTACCTGGTAAAGATGTTAAATTATCTACAAATGAACAATTCCAAACGTTAATCACTTCAGGACATTCTGAATTTAACTTAAGTGGATTAGATCCAGATCAATATCCACTATTACCAGAAGTATCAAGAGATGATGCCATTCAATTATCAGTTAAGGTGTTAAAAAACATTATCGCGCAAACAAACTTCGCAGTGTCCACCTCAGAAACACGCCCAGTATTAACGGGTGTGAACTGGCTTATACAAGATAATGAATTAATATGCACAGCGACTGACTCACACCGCTTGGCTGTAAGAAAGTTACAATTGGAAGATGCTTCAGAAAATAAAAATGTCATCATTCCAGGTAAAGCATTATCTGAATTAAATAAGATTATGAGTGACAGTGATGAAGATATTGATATCTTCTTTGCATCTAACCAAGTTCTATTCAGAGTTGGAAATGTTAACTTTATTTCACGTTTACTTGAAGGTCACTATCCTGATACAACTCGTTTATTCCCAGAAAACTATGAAATCAAATTAGGAATTAATAACGGTGATTTCTATCATGCAATCGATCGTGCTTCTTTATTAGCGCGTGAAGGTGGAAATAATGTCATCAAACTAAGTACTGGAAATGAATTAGTAGAATTATCTTCAACATCTCCTGAAATTGGTACAGTAAAAGAAGAAGTTAATGCAAATGATGTTGAAGGTGGAAACTTAAAAATTTCTTTCAACTCTAAATATATGATGGATGCTCTAAAAGCAATCGATAATGATGAAGTTGAAGTTGAATTCTTTGGAACGATGAAACCATTTATTTTAAAACCGAAAGATGACGATTCTGTAACTCAATTAATTTTACCTATCAGAACATATTAGTTTGTTATAATGATTGAGATAACTATAGAAAAGCTAAACCTGTTATATAATTAACGTAGAGGTTGTCCGAGTGACAATCTCTTTTTAGTTGGTTCAGATTTATTTTAAGGATACTGAGAGACGTTCTGTGAAACGATAATAAAATTCGAGAGGTAATCATCCTATTTGTTAAAATTAAGTAAAATGCCTCTCAAAAATCAAAATACACATGCATAGGTAATTAAAATTTCACTAATTTATAAACCGATAAAAATGTATGAGAGGTAACGTAATTTTTTAGAAATAAAAATATATATCGAGTTAAGTGATTTCATTCTTTGTTTTACATGAAATCTAAGGCGAAAAAAGGTATAATATATTAATGACATATAAAGAAATGGAGTGATCATTTTGGTTCAAGAAGTTGTTGTAGAAGGAAACATTACTTTAGGCCAATTTCTTAAAACTGAAGGCATTATTGAATCTGGTGGACAAGCCAAATGGTTTCTACAAGATTTTCAAGTTTTAATCAATGGCCAACGTGAAACGCGTCGTGGTAAGAAATTAGAACACAACGACAGAATTGATATCACAGATTTACCTGAGGATACAGGTTCTTTTCTAATCATTCATCAAGGTGAACAATGAAACTCAATACACTCCAATTAGAGAATTATCGTAACTATGAAGAGGTTACATTAGATTGTCATCCAGAAGTGAATATTCTCATAGGCGAGAATGCGCAAGGGAAGACGAATTTACTTGAATCAATTTATACTCTAGCACTTGCTAAAAGTCATCGTACTTCCAATGATAAGGAACTCATACGTTTTAACTCTGATTATGCTAAAATAGAAGGTGAGCTGAGTTATAGACATGGCACAATGCCACTTACAATGTTTATAACTAAAAAAGGTAAACAAGTTAAAGTGAATCACCTTGAACAAAGTAGACTGACTCAATATGTGGGACACTTGAACGTCGTGCTTTTCGCACCGGAGGATTTAAATATTGTTAAAGGTTCTCCGCAAATACGTCGTCGTTTCATAGATATGGAGTTGGGACAAATTTCAGCCGTTTACTTAAATGATTTAGCTCAATACCAACGTATTCTTAAACAAAAGAATAACTATTTGAAGCAATTACAAATTGGACAGAAGACGGATACGACGATGTTAGAAGTTTTAAACCAACAATTTGCTCAATATGCTTTAAAGGTTACGTTACGTCGTGAGCATTTTATAAAGGAACTAGAAGAACTCGCACAACCCATTCATTCCGGCATTACTAATGAGCGCGAGAAATTAGCACTTAAATATTTACCTAGCTTAAAGTTAAGCGACTATGAAAAAGAAGAGTCAGAATTGCTAGATGAAGTAATGACGTTATTAAACGATAACTTGAAGCGAGAAAAAGAGAGAGGTGTGTGTCTATACGGACCACATCGTGATGATTTAGGATTCAATGTTAATGGCATGGATGCTCAAATATATGGTTCGCAAGGCCAACAACGAACCACTGCATTGTCAATTAAGCTAGCAGAAATTGAATTAATGAATATTGAGGTTGGAGAATATCCAATCTTGCTATTAGACGATGTGCTTAGTGAACTTGATGATTCACGACAAACGCATCTCTTAAGTACGATTCAACATAAAGTACAAACATTCGTAACTACAACGTCTGTGGACGGTATAGATCATGAAATCATGAACAACGCTAAGTTATACCGTATAAGTCAAGGCGAATTACTAAAGTAACAAGAAAGTGATGGTGAATACATTGTCAGATGTAAACAACACAGATAATTATGGTGCTGGACAGATACAAGTATTAGAAGGTCTTGAAGCGGTGCGTAAAAGACCAGGTATGTATATTGGTTCAACTTCCGAAAGAGGATTGCACCATTTAGTATGGGAAATTGTTGATAATAGTATTGACGAAGCATTAGCAGGTTATGCTGATCAAATAGAGGTCATCATTGAGAAAGACAATTGGATTAAAGTTACTGACAATGGTCGTGGAATTCCTGTTGATATTCAAGAGAAAATGGGACGTCCTGCTGTCGAAGTTATCTTAACTGTACTCCATGCAGGAGGTAAATTTGGTGGTGGCGGATATAAAGTATCCGGTGGACTTCATGGTGTAGGTTCATCCGTAGTTAATGCGCTTTCCCAAGATCTTGAAGTATACGTATATCGAAATGAAACGATTTATCACCAAGCCTACAAAAAAGGTGTACCTCAATTTGACTTGAAAGAAATTGGTGAAACGGATCAAACAGGTACAGCTATCCGCTTTAAAGCTGACGGCGATATCTTTACTGAGACAACGGTTTATAATTACGAAACGTTACAACAACGTATACGTGAACTTGCATTCTTAAATAAAGGTATTCAAATCACTTTAAGAGATGAGCGTGAAGAAGAAGTACGCGAAGACTCCTATCACTATGAAGGTGGTATTAAGTCTTATGTAGAATTGCTAAATGAGAACAAAGAACCGATTCATCAAGAGCCTATCTACATACATCAAACTAAAGACGATATCGAAGTAGAAATTGCCATCCAATATAACAGTGGCTATGCGACAAACTTATTAACTTACGCAAATAATATCCACACTTACGAAGGCGGTACGCATGAAGACGGCTTCAAACGTGCATTGACACGTGTATTAAATAGTTATGGAACGCAAAGTAAAATCATCAAAGAAGATAAAGATAGACTTTCAGGTGAAGATACGCGTGAAGGTTTAACAGCTATTATCTCAATTAAACATGGTGACCCTCAATTCGAAGGACAAACGAAGACGAAGTTAGGTAACTCTGAAGTACGTCAAGTCGTAGATAAATTATTCTCAGAACACTTTGAACGCTTTTTATACGAGAACCCTTCTGTGGGTCGTATTATTGTTGAAAAGGGTATTATGGCATCTAGAGCACGTGTTGCAGCTAAAAAAGCACGTGAAGTAACACGTCGTAAATCAGCATTAGATGTTTCAAGTTTACCAGGTAAATTAGCAGATTGTTCTAGTAAAAATCCTGATGAAAGTGAGATTTTCTTAGTAGAGGGTGACTCTGCCGGGGGGTCTACAAAATCAGGTCGTGACTCAAGAACGCAAGCGATTTTACCGTTAAGAGGTAAAATCTTAAATGTTGAAAAGGCACGTCTAGATCGTATTCTAAATAACAATGAAATTCGCCAAATGATTACTGCGTTTGGTACAGGTATCGGTGGAGAATTCGATATTTCAAAAGCACGTTATCATAAAATTGTTATTATGACAGATGCGGATGTCGATGGTGCACATATTCGTACACTATTACTTACATTCTTCTATCGTTTCATGAGACCGTTAATTGAAGCGGGATATGTCTACATTGCTCAGCCACCTTTATATAAATTGACACAAGGTAAGCAGAAGTATTACGTATTCAACGATAGAGAATTAGATAAACTTAAAGCGGAATTAAATCCTACACCTAAATGGTCTATCTCTCGTTACAAAGGTCTTGGAGAGATGAACGCCGATCAATTATGGGAAACGACTATGAATCCAGAGCACCGCTCAATGTTGCAAGTGAGACTTGAAGACGCAATTGATGCAGACCAAACATTTGAAATGTTAATGGGTGACGTTGTAGAAAATCGTAGACAATTTATCGAAGATAATGCAGTTTACGCCAACCTAGATTTCTAAGCACTATGAACTGAACTTTTGAAGGAGGATCTCTTGATGGCTGAATTACCTCAATCAAGAATTAATGAACGAAATATAACCAGTGAAATGCGTGAATCATTCTTAGACTATGCCATGAGTGTTATTGTTTCTCGTGCATTACCTGACGTTAGAGATGGATTAAAGCCTGTACATCGTCGTATCTTATATGGTCTAAATGAACAAGGCATGACACCAGATAAACCGTATAAGAAATCTGCGCGTATCGTTGGGGACGTTATGGGTAAATATCACCCACATGGTGACTCTTCAATCTACGAAGCGATGGTTAGAATGGCCCAAGATTTCAGTTACCGTTACCCTCTTGTAGATGGACAAGGTAACTTTGGTTCTATGGATGGTGATGGCGCAGCAGCAATGCGTTACACCGAGGCACGTATGACTAAGATTACGTTAGAACTTCTACGTGATATCAATAAAGATACCATTGATTTTATCGACAACTATGATGGTAATGAAAGAGAGCCGTCAGTCTTACCTGCACGTTTCCCTAACCTTTTAGTGAACGGTGCTGCTGGGATTGCTGTAGGTATGGCGACTAACATTCCTCCTCACAATTTAACAGAAGTAATTGACGGTGTATTAAGTTTAAGTAAGAATCCAGATATTACGATTAATGAATTGATGGAAGATATTCAAGGTCCAGACTTCCCAACTGCAGGTTTAATTTTAGGGAAAAGTGGCATCCGTCGCGCATATGAAACAGGACGTGGTTCAATTCAAATGCGTTCACGTGCGGAAATTGAAGAACGAGGTGGCGGACGTCAACGTATCGTCGTGACTGAAATACCTTTCCAAGTCAATAAAGCACGTATGATTGAGAAAATCGCAGAACTTGTAAGAGATAAGAAAATTGATGGAATTACAGATTTACGTGATGAAACAAGTTTACGTACAGGGGTTAGAATCGTTATTGATGTACGTAAAGATGCCAATGCGAGCGTAATCCTAAACAATTTATACAAACAAACGCCATTACAAACATCATTTGGCGTGAATATGATTGCCTTAGTCAATGGCAGACCTAAATTAATTAATTTAAAAGAAGCGTTAATTCACTATTTAGAGCATCAGAAAGTAGTAGTAAGACGACGCACTGAATATAATTTAAGAAAGGCCAAAGATCGCGCACATATTCTAGAAGGTTTACGAATTGCGTTAGATCACATTGACGAAATTATTACAACAATTCGTGAATCTGAAACTGATAAAATCGCAATGGAAAGCTTGCAAGAACGCTTCAAGCTATCTGAACGTCAAGCACAAGCGATCTTAGATATGCGTTTAAGACGTTTAACAGGATTAGAACGCGACAAAATTGAATCAGAATATAACGAACTTCTTGAATATATTAAAGAATTAGAAGAAATTCTTGCTGATGAAGAAGTATTATTACAATTAGTTCGTGACGAACTCTCAGAAATTAAAGAACGCTTCGGAGATGAACGTCGTACTGAAATTCAATTAGGTGGATTAGATGATTTAGAAGATGAAGATTTAATCCCTGAAGAACAAATTGTGATTACATTAAGCCACAATAATTACATTAAACGATTACCTGTTTCTACATATCGTTCACAAAACCGTGGCGGACGTGGTGTGCAAGGTATGAATACGCTTGAAGAAGACTTTGTGAGTCAGTTAGTTACTTTAAGCACACATGATAATGTTTTATTCTTCACGAATAAAGGTCGTGTGTATAAACTTAAAGGTTACGAAGTGCCTGAGCTCTCTCGTCAATCGAAAGGTATTCCAATCGTTAATGCCATTGAGCTTGAGAATGATGAAACAATCAGTACGATGATTGCGGTTCGAAACCTTGAAAGTGAAGATGATTATCTTGTGTTTGCTACGAAACGTGGTATTGTTAAACGTTCAGCACTTAGCAACTTCTCACGTATTAATAAGAACGGTAAGATTGCAATCAGCTTTAAAGAAGACGATGAATTGATTGCGGTTCGTTTAACTACAGGTAATGAAGACATCCTTATCGGTACGTCTCATGCATCACTAATTCGCTTCCCTGAATCAGCATTGCGTCCATTAGGTCGTACTGCTGCCGGCGTGAAAGGTATTACATTACGTGAAGGCGACGTAGTTGTAGGACTGGATGTGGCTCATGCAGAAAGTGAAGATGAAGTCTTAGTTGTTACTGAAAATGGTTACGGTAAACGTACACCAGTAAGTGAATACAGATTATCAAATCGTGGCGGTAAAGGTATTAAAACAGCAACAATTACTGAACGTAATGGTAATATCGTATGTATCACTACAGTGACAGGTGAAGAAGACTTAATGGTTGTAACAAACGCAGGTGTTATCATTCGTCTTGATGTGGAAGATATTTCTCAAAATGGTCGTGCCGCTCAAGGTGTACGCTTGATGAAATTAGGCGAAGGTCAATTTGTTTCAACAGTTGCTAAAGTCAAAGAAGAAGATGAAAATGATGAGGACAATGAGGAATCAGATGAAACAACATCTTCTGAAACAGTAACCGAAGAAGTTGTAGATGACCAAACACCAGGTAATGCGATTCATACAGAAGGAGAAGAAGAGACATCCGAAGTTGAAACAGATGACAACGATGATAGAATCGATGTGCGTCAAGACTTTATGGATCGTGTAAATGAAGATATTGAAAGTGCTTCAGATAACGAAGACGACAATGAATAATAATATATGAAAAATCAGGTTCTCGCTCTATATAGAGTAAGAACCTGATTTTTTTTATAGCAATATAAGATTTGATTAACCTTCTAATTGTTTCATAACGTATGGAATCTCGCTAATTAAACGAGAAGGTGGCACGACGTACATAGTATCAGATAATTTCTCTCCGATATAACTATGAATGTAAGCGGCACTCGTAACAGCGTCTTTCAAACTATCGAATTGACCGACAAAGCTCGTAATCATGCCGGCAAGCGTATCACCCATACCGCCAGTAGCCATTGCTGGTGTACCTATAGCTAATTTATAAGCATCATCTTTAAAGTAAATCTCAGTACCATGTTGCTTTAAGACTACTGTCGCACCAAGACGGTTAACCGCCTCTATATTACGTTCATACGTTTGTTCTTCTATTGGAATACCACTTAAACGTTCCCATTCTTTTTGATGTGGCGTGAAAATGACACGACACGTTGGAATTTGTGGTTTCAATTTACTAAATATTGTAATCGCATCGCCATCTACAATGAGATTTTGATGAGATTGAATATTTTGAAGTAAGAACGTAATCGCATTATTACCTTTGAAATCAACACCTAGCCCAGGACCAATCAAGATACTATCTGTGGCTTCAATCATTTTCGTTAACATCTTCGTATCATTGATATCAATGACCATCGCTTCTGGACAACGAGAATGTAACGCTGCGTGATTGGTAGGATGCGTTGCAACAGTGATTAAACCACTTCCACTATATACACATGCACGTGCAGCAAGCATGATTGCGCCGCCCATATTAGCAGAACCGCCGATTAGCAAGATTTTACCGTAATCGCCTTTATGTGTTTCGTCTTTTCTTATAGGAATATTAACAGAATCTAACGTTTCCATAATGACATAACCTCCATTAAAAAGTTACTTCCCGTTTACCATACACAAGACGCCCTACCGTCTTAAAATCACTTTATAATGCGATGTGTACAGTTATTTTCAAGAAGTTGAAGACCCATTAAAATTGCTCATTCTCTTTTAAATACAATAGAAAATACTATACCTGTAAATCACTTTCGTCAATAGGTATTTCAGAATTTAAAAAACGAAGTCATCCCTCTGTTTAAAATCTAAAAAATGTCATAATCCAATTTTCTTTGAGAAATAAAAGTAACGCATACAAATACTTTAACTAATTAAAATATTAAATTGATAATGCATTATAAAAATTTCAAAAAGTGTTGTGATTATAAAAATGAAAACGTATACTTTCCTGTAATGGAGCTAAAATTTAAACAAAGGGGTTGTTCAAATGACATTATTCTTAAACGGGGAATCATTAACGATTAAAGAAATTAAGAAACTTTTAAATCAAGATTTACAAATTGATATTTCAGAAGATGCCATTGAACGAGTGAAGAAGAGTCGCCAAGTTGTTGAACGCATTATAGAGAACAAAGAAACGATTTATGGTATTACGACAGGCTTCGGTTTATTTAGTGATGTATTAATCGATCCAAGTCAATACAATGAATTACAAGTTAACCTCATTCGTTCCCATGCATGTGGTATTGGGAAACCATTTTCAGAAGAAGTGGCATTAGTAATGATGGTACTACGTTTAAATACATTATTGAAAGGTCACTCTGGAGTAACATTAGAATTAGTAGATCAATTGAAGTTCTTTATTAATGAGCGCATTATTCCGGTCATCCCGCAACAAGGGTCATTAGGAGCTTCCGGTGATTTGGCGCCATTATCCCATTTAGTGCTTGCGCTTATCGGTGAAGGGGATGTTTATTATGAAAATGAACAAGTCGATAGTCGCCACGTATTAAATGAATTAGGACGTCAGCCATTAAAGCTACAAGCGAAAGAAGGCTTGGCACTTATCAATGGTACACAAGCCATGACAGCACAAGGCGTTATCAATTACATTGAAGCGGAAGACTTAGGATATCAAGTTGAATGGATTGCGTCACTTACACATCAAGCTTTGAACGGAATCACTGACGCTTATAACCACAACGTACATAAAGTACGTAATATTCAAGAGCAAGTTGATGTAGCGGCACGTATGCGACATTGGCTTGAAGATTCACAACTCACAACACGCCAAGCGGAATTACGTGTTCAAGATGCATACAGTTTACGCTGTATTCCACAAATTCATGGCGCAAGCTTCCAAGTTTTTAATTATGTAAGAGAGAAATTGGAATTTGAGATGAACGCTGCGAATGATAATCCACTCATTTTCGATGAAGATAACGAGACATTAGTCATTTCAGGTGGTAATTTCCATGGTCAACCTGTCGCCCTCGCATTAGATCATTTGAAATTGGGTGTCAGTGAGTTAGCAAACGTTGCTGAGCGTCGTTTAGAACGTTTGATTAATCCACAATTGAATGGTGATTTGCCAGCATTTTTAAGTCCAGAGCCAGGTTTACAAAGTGGTGCGATGATTATGCAATATGCTGCAGCTAGTCTCGTTTCTGAAAATAAAACCCTCGCCCACCCAGCAAGTGTCGATTCTATACCGTCTTCAGCTAACCAAGAAGATCACGTATCAATGGGAACAATTGCTTCAAGACATGGTTACCAAATGATTGAAAATGCACGACGTGTCATTGCAATCGAATGCGTGATTGCCTTACAAGCAGTTGAATATAAAGGTGTGGATAAGCTTTCACCAAAAACACGTGAGAAATATGAAGAATATCGTAAAATTGTGCCGTCTATCACACAAGATCGCCAATTTCATAAAGATATCGAAGCAGTTGCACAATATCTTAGAGATGATGCGTACAATAACGCATAATTTCAAATTAATTATCATAATTTTACAATTACTTGAAAAGTTCAAAAGACTTTGCTATATTAAAAATAACTTAATAAAACATTGTTCGTAGGCCAAGTAGCATTAATCACGCGATTTCAGAGAGCTTGTGGTAAGTGAGAACAAGTAATCGCTATTCATGTGAATCTACCTACTATATGAGAGCAATCGGTAATAACCGTTATTTTAGTTAAGTGCAATTTAAAGTAATCGATATGACGATTTATTTTAAATTGTTAAATAGGGTGGCAACGCGTAGACCACGTCCCTTGTCGGGGATGTGGTCTTTTTTTATTGTTTACCAGCACGAAGTCATCCAAAAATATAATATTTTAAACACTTGGGAAAGGATGAAGGTTACATGTTAGATATTCGTTTATTTAGAAATGAACCAGACAAAGTTAAGAGCAAAATTGAATTAAGAGGAGACGATCCTAAAGTAGTCGACGAAGTTTTAGAATTAGACGAACAACGTCGTCAATTAATCGGTAAAACAGAAGAAATGAAAGCAAAACGTAATAAAGTCAGCGAAGAAATTGCACAGAAAAAACGTAACAAAGAAAATGCTGACGACGTAATCGCAGAAATGCGTAACTTAGGAGACGAAATCAAAGAAAATGATGCGAAATTAAATGAAGTAGATAATAAAGTAAGAGATATTTTAATTCGCATTCCAAACTTAATCAATGATGACGTACCTCAAGGTGAATCAGATGAAGAAAACGTTGAATTGAAAAAATGGGGTACACCTCGTGAATTCAATTTTGAACCTAAAGCGCACTGGGATTTAGTAGAAGATCTTAAAATGGCAGACTTCGATCGCGCTGCTAAAGTATCAGGTGCCCGTTTCGTATATCTAACAAATGAAGGTGCACACTTAGAACGTGCATTAATGAACTACATGCTTACTAAACATACGACACAACACGGTTACACTGAAATGATGACACCACAACTTGTAAATGCAGATACAATGTTTGGTACAGGTCAATTACCTAAATTCGAAGAAGACTTATTTAAAGTTGAAAAAGAAGGTTTATATACAATCCCAACTGCTGAAGTACCATTAACAAACTTCTACAGAGACGAAATCATTCAACCAGGTGTATTACCTGAAAAATTCACAGGACAAACAGCTTGTTTCCGTAGTGAAGCAGGATCAGCTGGACGTGACACAAGAGGTTTAATTCGTCTACACCAATTCGATAAAGTTGAAATGGTACGTTTCGAAAAACCTGAAGATTCTTGGGATGCTTTAGAAGATATGACACAAAACGCTGAAGCAATTTTAGAAGAATTAGGCTTACCATACCGTCGCGTAATCTTATGTACTGGTGATATTGGTTTCAGTGCTAGTAAAACATATGACTTAGAAGTATGGTTACCAAGTTATAATGACTACAAAGAAATTAGTTCTTGCTCAAACTGTACTGATTTCCAAGCACGTCGTGCAAACATTCGCTTCAAACGTGACAATTCAGCTAAACCTGAATTAGCACACACTTTAAATGGTAGTGGTTTAGCAGTAGGACGTACATTCGCAGCTATCGTTGAAAACTATCAAAATGAAGACGGTACAATCACAATTCCAGAAGCATTAGTACCATTCATGGGTGGAAAAACTAAAATTGATAAACCCACAAAATAATAAACACACAGGTTTCAATTAAAAAACAAGATAATTTTAAGTCTTATAGGCAATGACTGAATAAGTCATTGTCTTTTTTAATACTTTTAAAACAAAAATAGGGGAGGGGAGCCCTTAAATAAACTCAAATTCCAGAGGTAAGTCTAAAAGAAGAAACAAAATTCTGAAATTTTATAAAAGCATTAATGTCAGTACTTATAATTGCTAGGGTTGTCTAACCTCACACAAACCGTCGTCTTAAGATATTGAATATAAAGAATAAATATATTAGACTTACTTTACTATTTTACCGGGAAGATTGGAGGCTGAATAAATGGCGCATCTTACATTTAAGCAAGGGGTAAGAGAATGTATTCCTACATTATTTGGATACGCTGGCGTAGGTTTGTCATTTGGTATTGTCGCAGCCTCTCAAAAATTTAGTATTTTAGAAATTATTTTATTATGCCTCATTATTTATGCAGGTGCAGCGCAGTTTATCGTTTGTGCTTTATTAATTGCTGGCACGCCTATATTTGCAATTGTCCTTACAACACTTATTGTTAACTCAAGAATGTTCCTATTAAGTATGACCTTAGCACCTAACTATAAGCATTACGGCTTTTGGAATAGGGTAGGACTCGGCACATTACTCACCGATGAGACTTTCGGAGTCGCAATTACGCCCTACATTAAAGGCGAAAAGATTAATGATCGATGGCTTCATGGTCTCAATCTTACAGCTTATTTATTTTGGACCATTTCATGTGTGGCAGGCGCATTATTTGGTAAATACATCTCTAATCCCAATACGCTCGGTTTAGACTTCGCCATTACTGCAATGTTTATCTTTTTAGGGTTCTCTCAATTTGAGTCAATCAAGAAATCACGCTTTAGAATTTATATTTTATTAATTATCTGTGTTGTAGTAATGATGCTTACATTGAGCTTAATGATGCCATCATATGTAGCGATATTAATTGCGGCAACTGTGACGGCAGCTTTAGGGGTGGTGATAGAAAGATGAACACAGACTTACATACATTCACACTTATTATTTTATGCGGAATTGTAACGCTACTGATGCGAATTATTCCATTTATCTTAATTTCGAGAGTGCATTTACCAGAAATTGTCGTTAAGTGGCTCTCGTTCATTCCAATCACACTATTTACTGCACTTGTCATCGACGGGGTCATTCAACAACACGACAACGCATTTGGATATACACTAAATCTTCCATATATTGTCGCTATCATACCCACCGTCTTTCTCGCTATCTTCACTCGCAGTCTGACTGTAACAATTGTTGGCGGTATCATTATTATTGCTTGTTTACGCTTTTTCTTTTAATTTCTGAAAATGACAGCAAAACATTGAAGTCATAAAAGAAGTTAGATAAAATCGAATTAATTAGAAAATTTAGAAAATTAAAGTTGGAATTAACAACAGTAATATCACACAACTAAATTGATGAAATCTTATTTCGAGAAGCTGAGGGAATTGGCCCAACGATGCTTCAGCAACCGACTAGCAATAGCACGGTGCTACAACCAACGAGTATCTCGAATGATAAGTACTGAATCGCTTCTTACTTGTTCATTTGAGTAAGAAGCTTTTTTAGTAAGAGGAGGTAGCGATAAGGATGACGAATTATAAAGTAGATACGTTAGAATTAGGCACATTTACAACTGAATCTGGCGAGACAATAGACAACTTGAAACTACGTTACGAACATGTGGGATACCCAGGCCAACCACTTGCTGTCGTATGTCATGCATTAACAGGTAACCACTTAACCTATGGCACCGATGATCAACATGGATGGTGGCGCGAAATTATTGATGGTGGTTATATCCCGCTTCACGATTACCAATTTCTAACATTCAACGTTATCGGTAGTCCCTTCGGCTCAAGTTCCAAGCTCAATGACCCTAACTTTCCAGAGCACCTCACATTAAGAGATATTGTTAAAGCGATTGAGAAAGGTATTCAGTCGCTCGGTTTCAAGAGGATTAATATTCTTATAGGTGGTAGCCTCGGTGGTATGCAAGCGATGGAATTACTATATAACAATCAATTTCATGTCGATAAAGCCATTATTTTAGCTTCAACGGATAAGACGTCATCTTATAGTCGCGCATTTAATGAAATTGCACGCCAAGCCATTCACCTTGGTGGAAAGGAAGGCTTAAGTATAGCACGTCAACTCGGTTTCTTAACATATCGTTCTTCGAAAAGTTATGATCAACGATTTACACCAGAAGAAGTTGTGAGTTACCAGCAACATCAAGGCGATAAATTCAAAAATCGTTTCGACTTAAAATGCTATTTAACACTGCTGGATGTCTTAGATAGTCATAATATTGATCGAGGACGAGTTGACGTAGACGAAGTGTTTCAATCATTAGAAACCAAAGTCTTAACCATGGGCTTTATAGATGATTTACTTTATCCTGATGACCAAGTCAGAGCAGTAGGGGAGAGATTTAAATATCATCGTCATTTCTTTGTACCTGATAACGTTGGCCACGACGGCTTCCTTCTCAACTTTAACGATTGGGCACCCAATTTATATCACTTCCTAAACTTAAAACAATTTAAAAGGAAATAAACACCCGATAGAGTAATAATATTTATAAGGTTGAACTTAAGGCAAAAGTTTTATTTTGAACGGGTAAATAGAGTATTGGTAGCGACACGCCTGCAGGAATAGCATGCGTCTTGAGACTACAGGCTCAAGCCATGCCCGCGGCAAGGGAGCTAAGCAATACTAAATGACCGCCTCATTACAATAAAGGATTACAATCGCCTATTGCGATTGCATAAGTCATACTAACTAATGACGATGTCATTAGCAGAATTAAAAGGATTACAATCGTTAATCACGATTGCATAAGTGCTACTAATTAATGCATACGCATTAAAAGTAGCGCTTTATTGTTAATTTTTGGCAAAGAGGTTAAAATAGAGGTTATAGTCAAAAAGTATGGGAGTGGCGTGTGTGTTTTCAAAAATACAACCTAAAGCAACTATTATTGCAACAATTTCATTACTTATAGTCGCTTTAGTAACACATGTATTACCTATTCTCGGCTTAATTTTATGTTTATTTGCAACGATTCCAGGCATCGTGCTATGGAATCGATCTGTACAATCATTTGGAATTAGCGCATTAGTAACAGTTATTCTTACAACGTTATTAGGTAATACATTTGTCTTAAGTATGATGGTACTGATCTTAATTTTAAGTTTTATCATCGGTCAATTACTTAAGGAAAGAACTTCAAAAGAAAGAATTCTATATATTTCAACGGCTTCAATCAGTTTAATCACATTGATTGGATTCATGTTATTACAATCATTTGAGAAAATCCCAAAAGCAGCCGTATTAATTAAGCCATTTAAAGATGCAATTCATGATGCCGTCTTAACAAGTGGAGTAGATTCTAACTATAGACAGATGTTTGAGGAAGTTTTCCGACAATCAACGGTTCAACTCCCTAGCTATCTCATTATAGTCATTTTCCTTTTAATCTTAATTAATCTGATTATTACATTTCCAATTTTACGAAAATTCAAGGTCGCAACACCTATTTTTAAACCATTATTTGCTTGGCAAATGAGCCGTACATTATTATGGATTTATCTTATAGTTCTCATATGTGTTATGTTTGCGAACCAACCAGGCACATTCCAAAGCATCGTTTTAAACTTTGAAATTGTGTTATCATTAGTGATGTATATCCAAGGTTTAAGCGTCATTCATTTCTTTGGTAAAGCTAAGAAATGGCCGGATGCCTTAACGATATTCTTGATGGTGATAGGGACATTAATTACACCACTCACACATATCGTAGGATTACTTGGCGTTATTGATTTATGTATTAATTTGAAACGAATAATAAAAAAATGATTATTAAATAGTGATTAGAGGTGGAAAAATGAACCGTCAATCCACTAAAAAAGCGTTGCTCATACCATTCATATTAATGGTGCTTACAGCCATTGCATTAGTCATCGTATGGTTTATTTTCAACCAAATCGTCGCAGGCATTGCTGCAGCAATCCTCGTCGTGATGATTATCATTAGTGGCGTGTTATTGAGACAAGCTTTTCTTAAAATGGATAATTATGTGGATGATTTAAGTGGTCATATCTCGGCAAGTAGCAATAAAGCAATCAAGCATTTGCCTATAGGGATGATAGTGTTAGATGAGAATAATCACATTGAGTGGATGAACCAATTCATGACAGAGCACGTTGAAACGAATGTGATTTCTGAAAATGTAAACGAAGTCTTTCCTAACATATTAAAACAATTAGAAAAGGTTCAAGAAGTAGAAATAGAACATAACAGCTATCATTATCACGTGCGTTATTCAGATAATGAACATTGTTTATACTTCTTCGATATCACAGAAAGTGTACATACAAGCGAATTGTATGAGGATTCAAAGCCAATCATCGCAACGTTATTCTTAGATAACTACGATGAAATTACACAGAATATGAACGATACACAACGTTCAGAAATCAACTCAATGGTTACACGTGTAATTAGCCGTTGGGCACAAGAGTTTAACATTTATTTCAAACGTTATAATTCAGATCAGTTCGTTGCATATCTCAATCAGAAGATTCTAGCAGAACTTGAAGATTCAAACTTTGAAATTTTAAGCCAGTTAAGAGAGAAGAGTGTCGGTTACCGTGCACAACTTACACTAAGTATAGGTGTCGGTGAAGGTACAGAGAACCTTATCGACCTCGGTGATTTATCACAATCAGGTCTAGACTTAGCACTCGGACGTGGTGGTGACCAAGTTGCCATTAAGAATATGAATGGTAACGTTCGTTTCTACGGCGGTAAGACTGACCCGATGGAGAAACGTACACGCGTACGAGCTCGAGTGATTTCTCACGCATTGAAAGATATCCTCACTGAAGGCGACAAAGTAATTATTATGGGACATAAACGTCCTGACTTAGATGCAATTGGGGCAGCTATTGGTGTGTCACGCTTTGCTTTAATGAATAACTTAGAAGCTTATGTCGTTCTAAATGAGTCTGATATCGACCCAACATTACGTCGTGTAATGGATGAAATTGATAAGAAACCTGAATTGAAAGAGCGTTTTGTCACATCAGACGAAGCTTGGGATATGATGACATCTAAGACGACAGTCGTTGTCGTGGATACGCACAAGCCTGAGATGGTCTTAGATGAAAATGTTTTAAACAAAGCAAACCGTAAAGTCGTTATTGACCATCATAGACGTGGCGAAAGCTTTATCTCAAACCCATTATTGGTATATATGGAACCATATGCAAGTTCGACTGCAGAGCTTGTTACTGAATTATTAGAATATCAACCGACTGAACAAAGACTGACACGTTTAGAATCAACAATCATGTATGCAGGTATTATCGTAGATACTAGAAACTTCACATTAAGAACAGGTTCAAGAACATTTGATGCGGCAAGTTACTTACGTGCACATGGCGCAGATACAATCTTGACTCAACACTTCTTAAAAGATGATGTAGATACGTATATTAATCGTTCTGAGCTAATTCGAACAGTGAAACTGCAAGATCATGGCATAGCAATTGCACATGGCTCTGATGAGAAAATCTACCATCCTGTGACGGTTGCACAAGCAGCCGACGAGTTGTTAAGTTTAGAAGGTATCGAGGCATCTTATGTTGTAGCTAAACGTGAAGATAATCTTATTGGTATCTCTGCACGTTCACTAGGTTCCATCAATGTTCAACTGACAATGGAAGCATTAGGTGGCGGTGGACACCTTACAAATGCAGCTACACAAATTAAAGGTGTTACTATAGATGAAGCAATAGAACAATTACAACAAGCAATTACAGAACAAATGAGTAGGAGTGAAGACGCATGAAAGTAATTTTCACACAAGATGTTAAAGGTAAAGGTAAAAAAGGCGAAGTGAAAGACGTACCTGTAGGTTACGCAAATAACTTCTTACTTAAAAACAACTATGCTGTAGAAGCAACTCCTGGTAACTTAAAACAATTAGAACAACAAAATAAACGTGCTGAAGCGGATAGACAACAAGAAATTGATGAAGCTAAAGCATTGAAAGAAAAATTAGAAAATATCGAAGTGGAAGTATCAGCTAAAACAGGTGAAGGCGGTAAATTGTTTGGTTCAGTTAGTACAAAACAAATTGCCGAAGCACTTAATAATCAACATGATATTAAAATTGATAAACGTAAAATGGATTTACCACAAGGTATTCACGCATTAGGTTACACAAACGTACCAGTTAAACTAGACAAAGAAGTTGAAGGTACAATTCGAGTACACACAGTAGAACAGTAATTTAAACAGTTACTTTAGTGATGCTTATAGAATTAACGGATATCAATCATTCACTCACTTTGTTGCGACGCTTTCCCAGGGCATAAGTTTAGCCTTTAGTCTTCGCTTAGCGCTTTTCCCTCGAGAGTCACGCAACATTGTTCGTTGATTTAAGTTCACTAGTAATTTCGAAATAATAAAGATGGATTGAAATAAGAGGTGTAAGCAAACAATGGATGGAATGTATGAGCAAAATCAAATGCCACATAGCAATGAAGCTGAACAATCTGTCTTAGGTGCCATTATTATAGATCCAGAATTGATTAACACAACTCAGGAAGTCCTTCTTCCTGAGTCGTTTTATAGAGGCGCCCATCAACATATCTTCCGCGCAATGATGCATCTGAACGAGGACAACAAAGAAATCGACGTTGTCACACTTATGGATCAACTTTCAAGCGAAGGAAGTTTAAGTGAAGCGGGCGGTCCACAATACCTCGCAGAACTATCGACAAACGTACCGACAACGCGCAATGTTCAATACTACACAGATATTGTCTTTAAGCATGCGTTGAAACGTAAATTAATTCAAACTGCCGATAGTATCGCGAATGATGGCTATAATGATGAATTAGAACTAGATACCATTCTAAGTGACGCCGAACGACGTATCCTTGAACTTTCTTCTACAAGAGAAAGTGATGGATTTAAAGATATTAGAGATGTCTTAGGTCAAGTCTATGAAACAGCCGAAGAACTCGACCAAAATAGTGGTCAAACACCTGGTATTCCAACAGGTTATCGAGATCTTGACCAAATGACAGCAGGCTTTAACCGTAACGATTTAATTATATTAGCGGCGCGTCCTTCAGTAGGTAAGACTGCCTTCGCACTTAATATCGCACAAAAAGTAGCGACACACGAAGATATGTTTACAGTTGGTATCTTCTCTCTAGAGATGGGTGCCGACCAACTCGCAACACGTATGATTTGTAGTTCAGGCAACGTTGACTCTAACCGTTTAAGAACAGGTACTATGACTGAGGAAGACTGGAATCGTTTTACAATTGCGGTAGGTAAATTATCACGCACGAAGATTTTCATAGACGATACACCAGGTATTCGTATCACTGATTTACGTTCTAAATGTCGTCGTCTTAAACAAGAACACGGCCTCGATATGATTGTGATTGACTACTTACAATTAATTCAAGGTAGCGGGTCTCGTTTCTCAGACAACCGTCAACAAGAAGTCTCTGAAATTTCACGTACACTTAAAGCAATTGCGCGTGAACTTGAATGCCCAGTGATTGCATTGAGTCAGCTTTCACGTGGTGTGGAACAACGTCAAGATAAACGTCCAATGATGAGTGACATTCGTGAATCTGGGTCAATCGAGCAAGATGCGGATATTGTCGCTTTCTTATACCGTGATGATTACTATAATCGCGGTGAAGGTGATGAGGACGACGATGATGCAGGTTTCGAACCTCAAACAAATGATGATAACGGCGAAATTGAAATCATCATTGCTAAACAACGTAACGGCCCGACAGGTACCGTTAAGCTTCATTTCATGAAACAATATAATAAATTTACTGACATTGATTATGCTCATGCAGAAATGTCATAAAATATTTTTTCCGTACGATAAACTAATTACAAGTTTTATTGTACGGTTTTTATTTTGATTTACTCCTATAAAATCATTTGAAGTATGTATATCATTTTCCGGAAAATAAACCTAAAAGCACTGATATAACAATACTCAACCCCGCATAAAAGTAAAAATAAAATTAACAAATTGCAAACAACCTATAGCAATTTAATGTTCGATTTTTATTTGCAAATTCATAATCATATTGGTAGAATATCTAATGGTTAAATGAGAAAAACTTGGAGGTGCTCTTATGTCATCAATCGTAGTAGTTGGGACACAATGGGGAGACGAAGGTAAAGGTAAAATTACAGATTTCTTAGCAGAACAAGCAGATGTGATTGCAAGATTTTCAGGTGGTAATAATGCGGGACACACAATTCAATTTGGTGGAGAAACGTACAAATTACATTTAGTACCATCAGGTATTTTTTATAAAGATAAATTAGCAGTTATTGGTAATGGTGTAGTAGTAGATCCAGTCGCATTATTAAAAGAATTAGACGGTTTAAACGAACGCGGCATTTCAACAGACAACTTACGTATTTCAAACCGTGCACAAGTCATCTTACCTTATCACCTAGCTCAAGACGAATATGAAGAACGTCGTCGTGGAGATAATAAAATCGGTACAACGAAAAAAGGTATCGGCCCAGCTTACGTAGATAAAGCACAACGTATTGGTATTCGAGTAGCAGACTTATTGGAGAAAGATACATTCGAACGCCGTCTTAAAGAAAATATTGAATATAAAAATGCGTATTTCAAAGGAATGTTCAACGAAACATGCCCTACGTTTGATGAAATCTTTGACGAGTACTATGCAGCAGGTCAACGCTTAAAAGAATATGTCACAGATACAGCTAAAATCTTAGACGATGCAAATGTTGCAGATGAAAAGGTATTATTCGAAGGTGCACAAGGTGTGATGTTAGACATCGACCACGGCACATATCCATTCGTTACATCTAGTAACCCAGTTGCAGGTAACGTGACAGTAGGTACAGGTGTAGGCCCTACATCAGTCTCTAAAGTCATCGGCGTATGTAAATCATATACTTCACGTGTAGGTGATGGTCCATTTCCTACTGAATTATTCGATGAAGACGGACATCACATTAGAGAAGTTGGTCGTGAATATGGTACAACAACAGGACGTCCACGTCGTGTAGGTTGGTTCGACTCAGTTGTATTACGTCACTCACGCCGTGTAAGTGGTATTACAGACCTTTCTATCAACTCAATCGACGTTTTAACAGGCTTAGATACAGTTAAGATTTGTACAGCTTATGAGTTAGATGGAGAAGAAATCACTGAATATCCTGCTAACTTAGATCAATTAAGACGTTGTAAACCAATCTTTGAAGAACTTCCAGGTTGGACAGAAGACATTACAGGATGCCGCAGTTTAGAAGAACTCCCTGAAAATGCACGCAAATACTTAGAACGCATTTCAGAATTATGTGGCGTACACATCTCAATCTTCTCTGTAGGCCCAGACCGCGAACAAACAAACTTATTAGAACAATTATGGTAAAACAAGATATAAAAGAAAGAGGTCGGGACAAAAGTGTTTAGGATTTGAGCAGAACCGAACGATGAGCAAAATTGTTTCTTAAATTTTGTCGAATTGTGAGTGTTACTGCCGAAAATCCTGCTTTTGGGACGCCGTTAATCGGTTTCCCAGAGTGTAAACGTTAAAGGTCTCTGCTCCTCAAAAGACCGATTCGTCTCATTAAAGCGAGTCGGTCTTTTACGTTATATATATAGAAGAAAATAGTTCAGCTTCAAATATCTTTACAATTCACACCATACGCTCAACACTTTTATAGCAATATTTCTCCTTTATTAACCCACAAAAAATATTGTTAAATTTATGTAAAAAATAGCTTGTCATCAAAAGAATAGCTATGCTATAATCTATCTTGTGCTTAAGAACGGCTCCTTGGTCAAGCGGTTAAGACACCGCCCTTTCACGGCGGTAACACGGGTTCGAGTCCCGTAGGAGTCACCATGATAGGTCCCGTAGTGTAGCGGTTAACACGCCTGCCTGTCACGCAGGAGATCGCGGGTTCGATTCCCGTCGGGACCGTATTGCCTACCCAATAGGGTAGGCATTTTTTTATGCTTGCATATCCACCAATTTCCTATTACAATCAACCACAATCACATCCAACAGTTACGACTTCAGCGTACACAAATCTACTCCCTTTACAACGCTATGACGCTGCAACAAAAACTTAACATTTGTCCTATTTGATCATATTTTCAGAAGAAGAATCGCGTAACCATACGTTTTACACCAATTATTTATATTACAAAATAATGAGAATACTGATATATAAACGTTTTAAGCTATTTGCAAGTGTTCAACATATTTTGTGAAACAGTATTTCGGTGGTAAACTTATAAATAATATTATTCTATAATTTTTAATACTAAAATAGAATTAACCGTTCATAAATGGTAAATTATATATTAGATAACTATGCGCTATATATACAGAGTAAATCACCTTTCACAAGGTTCAAACTAGAAAAATATAGCCTTCACATAATTAAACGAACGGAAGAATTACACTTTGAGAAAAGAGGTTTAAAGTATATGGCTAGAAAAGTTGTTGTAGTCGATGATGAAAAACCAATTGCTGATATTTTAGAATTTAATTTGAAAAAAGAAGGGTACGAAGTATTCTGCGCTTACGATGGTAACGATGCAGTAGATTTAATCTACGAAGAAGAACCAGACATCGTATTATTAGACATCATGTTACCAGGCAGAGACGGTATGGAAGTCTGCCGTGAAGTCCGTAAAAAATTCGAAATGCCTATCATCATGTTAACAGCGAAAGACTCAGAAATTGATAAAGTATTAGGTCTCGAATTAGGTGCAGACGATTATGTAACAAAACCTTTCAGTACACGTGAACTCATCGCACGTGTGAAAGCAAACTTGCGCCGTCATTATTCACAACCAGCACAAGAAGTGAGTGGCGCGACAAACGAAATTACAATTAAAGATATTGTCATCTACCCAGATGCATACTCAATTAAAAAACGCGGTGAAGATATCGAATTAACACATCGTGAATTTGAATTATTCCACTATCTTTCTAAACATATGGGTCAAGTAATGACACGTGAACATTTATTACAAACAGTGTGGGGTTATGACTATTTCGGTGATGTGCGTACTGTCGACGTAACCATCCGTCGTCTACGTGAGAAAATTGAAGACGATCCATCGCACCCAGAATATATCGTGACACGTAGAGGCGTTGGATACTTCCTCCAACAACATGATTAGAGGCAACATCTCATGAAGTGGCTTAAACAATTACAATCCCTTCACACTAAACTCGTTATTGTTTATGTATTACTGATTATTATTGGTATGCAAATCATCGGTTTGTACTTTACTAATAGTTTAGAAAAAGAATTACTCGATAATTTTAAAAAGAACATAACACAATACGCGAAGCAGTTAGATGTAAACATAGAGAAAGTTTACAACGATAATGACAAAGGTACGGTAAACGCTCAGAAGGATATCCAAAACCTTTTGAGTGAATATGCCAACCGTCAAGAAATCGGAGAAATTCGCTTTATAGATAAAGACCAAATCATCATGGCAACAACCAAGCAGTCTAACCGCGGTCTAATTAACCAAAAAGCGAACGACAGCTCCGTCCAAAAGGCACTTTCTCTAGGCGAAACCAATAATCACATGGTTCTCAAAGACTATGGTAGTGGTAAAGAACGTGTCTGGGTTTACAACATACCAGTAAAAGTCGATAAACAAACAATCGGTGATATTTACATAGAATCGAAAATCAACGACGTTTATAACCAACTGAACAATATCAATCAAATCTTTATCGTCGGTACTGCGATATCGTTATTCATCACAGTCATCCTCGGTTTCTTCATCGCCCGAACGATTACCAAACCAATTACCGACATGCGTAACCAAACCGTCGAGATGTCTAAGGGTAACTACACCCAACGCGTAAAGATATACGGTAACGACGAAATTGGTGAGCTCGCACTCGCCTTCAACAATCTATCCAAACGTGTTCAAGAAGCACAAGCCAATACTGAAAGTGAGAAACGACGACTCGACTCAGTTATCACACATATGAGTGACGGTATCCTTGCGACAGACCGCCGTGGTCGTGTACGTATTGCCAATGACATGGCACTCAAGATGCTCGGTCTCGCGAAAGAAGACGTCATCGGTTATTACATGCTTGGCCTTCTCAACCTTGAAAATGAATTCTCACTAGACGAAATCCAAGAAAATAACGATTCCTTCCTCTTAGACATCAACGAAGAAGAAGGCATTATCGTACGTGTTAAATTTAGTACCATCGTTCAAGAAACAGGATTCGTCACAGGTTACATTGCCGTGTTACATGACGTAACAGAACAACAACAAGTTGAACGTGAACGTCGTGAATTCGTAGCCAACGTTTCACACGAATTACGTACACCGTTAACATCAATGAACAGCTACATCGAAGCACTCGAAGGAGGCGCTTGGCAAGATGAAAGCCTCGCACCTCAATTCCTATCCGTAACACGTGAAGAAACAGAACGTATGATTCGACTCGTTAACGACCTACTTCAATTATCGAAAATGGACAACGAGTCAGATCAAATCACGAAAGAAATCATCGACTTTAACATGTTCATTAATAAAATCATTAATCGACATGAAATGGCAGCTAAAGATACAACATTCGTGCGTGAAATTCCGCAACAAACCATCTTTGCGGAAATTGATCCAGATAAGATGACACAAGTATTCGACAACGTTATTACTAACGCAATGAAATATTCACGTGGCGATAAACGTGTCGAGTTTCATGTGAAACAAAATGCACTTTACAATAGAATGACCATTCGTATAAAAGATAATGGTATTGGAATTCCAATTAATAAAGTAGATAAAATCTTTGATAGATTCTACCGCGTTGACAAAGCACGTACACGTAAGATGGGTGGTACAGGACTAGGTCTAGCGATTTCTAAAGAAATTGTCGAAGCACACAATGGACGTATCTGGGCAAACAGTGTAGAAGGACAAGGTACGTCTATCTTCATCACACTTCCTTGCGAAATCATTGAAGACGGTGATTGGGATGAATAGTAAAGAACATATCAAATCGATTATCCTAGGCTTACTTGTACTCATGAGTATCGTGTTGACATATATGGTCTGGAACTTTACGCCAGACCTCAATAATGTCGCTAGTTCAGAAAATAGTAAAAGTAATGAACCCAAACCACTCAGTAAACCAATGACAGCAAAAATGGATGGCACCATCACACCATTCCAAATCATCCACGCAAAGGATGATAAACCACAAGGAACAGTATCAACAGGCGATGCATTAGATAGCATCATCGAACCGTTGAAGAACCAAGAAGTCAAAACGGTTTCACACACTCACCGCGATCATAATCTCGTCATACCTGAATTAAGCAATGATTTCGTCGTGCTCGATTTCACATATGACTTACCATTAACAACATACTTAAGCCAAGTATTGAACATCGATGCCAAAGTGCCAAATCACTTCAACTTCAATCGATTACTCGTAGACCAAGACAACGACAATCACGTCGTGCTCTACGCGATTAGTAAAGACCGACACGAAGTCGTGAAACTTAAAACATCAGCACAAGGTAAAAACATTGATAGCGCCTTAAAAAGTATCAAATCAAACATGCAACCATATACAGAAATCATCACCAACAAAGATACAATCGACAAAGCAACACATGTATTCGCACCAAGCAAACCTAAAGGCTTAAAGTCATACCGCATGGTCTTCTCAACAATGAACGTCGAAAGAATGAACTCCATCCTCTTCGATGATTCAACTATCGTACGAAGCTCACAAAGCGGTGCAACAACTTACAACAACAATACCGGCGTCGCAAATTATGACGGTAAGAGTGAAATGTACCATTATAAGAACTTATCCGAAGACGCGAAAAGCTCAAGTAACATGGAAGAAACAATTCCAGGTACCTTTGAATTTATCAATGGTCATGGAGGCTTCCTTAACGAAGACTTCCGTCTATTCAACACAGATAATAAGAACGGTAAACTCACATATCAACGTTTCTTAAATGGTTATCCAACCTTCAATACGCAGAATTTAAACGAAATTCAAGTCACTTGGGGCAAGAAAGGTGTCTTCGATTACCAACGTTCATTACTTAAGAGTAGCGTTCAATTGAACAGTGAAGAATCTAAGAACCTACCTACAGCCGAATCCGTGCGTTCAGCACTTGCCAATGATAGTAATATTGACTTTGAAAAGGTAACCAACCTCGCAGTCGGCTATGAAATGGATGACAAACCAGATAAAGATGATATTGAAGTTCAACGCAACAGTGAATTCACACCACAATGGTACGTTGAATACGACGGCAATTGGTATGCCTATAAAGATGGGAGGCTAGAATAAATGAACTGGAAACGCACTAAGACGCTATTCATTTTCGTATTTATTCTCGTCAACATCTTGCTCGTCATGATTTACATCGATAAAGTCAATAAAGCACAGATTAACGACGCTGAGAGTAGTAATCATGTTAATTTTCAGCAAGAGGAAATTAAAGTGCCTGAAGACGTGCTGAATAAGAGCGTGAAAGACACCAAACTCGCACAAATCACAGCACGTTCTAAGGACTTCTCAAGCTATGCGAAAGACCACTCTAGCCTGAGCACCTCAGATTCAGACAAGACACTTGAAGGCGACATAGACAAGACAGTGAAAGTCAGCGACAAGAACCTTCAAGACATTAAAGATTTTATAGCGCGTAACGTTTATAACGGTAAAGAATATCAACTCAGTGACTTAAGTTCAGACAACATGACTTATGAACAAACATTCGAAGGCTACCCAATTATGAACAATAGTAAAGCGCGTTTAACCTTTAATTTAAATAATGGAAAGGCAACCAGCTATAAACAAACAGCCATGAATAACATCCATATGGCAGAAGGTTCAAACAGCTCGAAGAAACAAGTCATAAGCCCACGGAAAGCCGTCGAAGCACTTTATTACAATAGATATTTAAAACAACATGACCAAGTCATCGACGCACGCCTAGGCTACTACTCAGTCGTAAAAGAAACCAACGTACAATTACTACAACCAAACTGGGAAATCAAAGTCAAACATCAAGGCAAAGACAACATAGAAACCTACTACGTCGAAGCCACCGACCAAAACCCAAAAGTTATAAATTAAGGTGCGAAAGTGAGCGGTCAGGTTTTGAGCAGAACCGAAAAGCGAGCAAAACTGTTCTTTAGTTTTGACGAGACTTTGAGAGTTTCTGCCGAAAAACCTGCTCACTGAAGCCCGTCCATCATTCCAGCAACATTTTTATACTACAACACACAAAACGACCACTCACCTAAGCAGAGTGGTCGTTTCTTTTATGCAATTACGAAGCGGTCAGAAATTAATATTCTACGTCACTAACTATTCATAAACTGACAATTGGCACACACCTGCTAAAATTGGTATAGTATAATATAAAGGAATTTTAGAGAACGTTTCGTTTCGAGATTAAATAATTAGAATCAACACACCTCGAAATCTCAATTATGACTCACATTCACGTGCAATAAGTTAAAAAACACAACTCAGAACACTATCACAAATCGCAACAACACCTAAACGCACGTCATATCCACATCACACCCTAATAATTCTCAAACAAATAAAGATTGTACATATTAGAAAGGATGAAGCCGCTTGATACGTATGAGTGTATTAGCAAGTGGTAGTACAGGTAACGCCACTTACGTAGAAAGTGAGAAAGGTAGCCTACTTGTAGACGTAGGTCTAACCGGCAAGAAAATGGAAGAGCTATTCAGCCAAATTGATAGAAATATCAAGGATCTTAACGGTATCTTAGTCACACATGAACACATCGATCACATCAAAGGTCTTGGTGTCCTCGCGCGTAAATATAACCTTCCAATATATGCGAATGAGAACACTTGGAAAGCCATTGAAAAGAAAGACAGTCGTATCCCAATGGATCAGAAGTTCATATTCAATCCATATGAAACGAAATCTATTGCAGGTTTCGATATCGAGTCTTTCAACGTTTCACATGACGCGATCGATCCTCAATTCTATATATTTAACAACAACTATAAGAAATTCACGATGCTGACAGACACAGGCTATGTGTCAGACCGTATGAAAGGCATGATTCGTGGCAGCGATGCATTCATGTTCGAAAGTAATCACGATGTCGATATGTTACGCATGTGTCGTTATCCTTGGAAGACAAAGCAACGTATCCTCAGTGATATGGGGCACGTTTCCAACGAAGATGCTGGTCTTGCAATGACAGACGTTATCACAGGTAACACGAAGTGCATTTACTTGTCTCACTTATCCCAAGACAACAACATGAAAGACCTCGCTCGTATGAGCGTAGGCCAAGTGTTAAATGAACATGATATCGATACTGAGAAAGAAGTACTTCTCTGCGACACGGATAAAGCTCAAGCTACACCAATTTATACGCTATAATTAAATAAGAGTAAGACATCCGACCTACTTAAATATGAGATTTAAGTAGGTTCTTTTTTTGAAAAAATCTGTGGAAAAGTAATGAAAAATTAGGAAAATAACACTCAAGTTTGTCTAAAAAGTAGATAATATGAGCCTTAATTGTAAAAATTGAGTTAAGACTACCTTAAAGTTATCCACTAAAATGTCCATAGTTATCCAGGGTTGTGTACAATACACACAGAAATACCCACAATATACACAGGGTTATCCACAAAATAACAGATTATTCCATAGAAAATGTGTATAAATCTCAAAAATAGTTAAGATTATATAAATATTATTGTTATAATAAGAGGGAATAGTGTGCACAAGTTAATAACTTGTGGATAAGTTGGATAAATCATACATATTTACATGGAGGATAAAATGAAAATTACAATCCTGTCAGTTGGAAAACTAAAAGAGAAATATTGGAAACAAGCCATAGCAGAATATGAAAAACGACTAGGGCCTTATACCAAAATTGAAATCATAGAAGTTCCAGACGAAAAAGCATCAGAAAATATGAGTGACAAAGAAATAGAACAAGTCAAAGAAAAAGAAGGCCAACGACTACTAGCCAAAATTAAACCACAATCCATAGTCATTACATTAGAAATCCAAGGCAAAATGTTGTCATCAGAAGATCTAGCCAAAGAACTACAAACACGCATGACCCAAGGCCAAAGCGACTTTATATTCGTCATAGGAGGATCAAACGGCTTACATCAAGACGTCCTACAACGCAGCAACTACGCTCTCTCATTCAGCAAAATGACCTTCCCACACCAAATGATGCGCGTCGTCTTAATCGAACAAATCTACCGCGCCTTCAAAATCATGCGCGGCGAAGCGTACCATAAATAAAACTAAAAATAGAATTACGTACTATATTAAGATTTATTAAATAAATTTATTTTTAAACTAAGCATTCGTAAACGTAGATATAATATCTTGGAAATAAGGGTTAAAATGATTACACTTTTCTTATCTTTAAAATAAGGAAATCAATTTTGAAAATTAAATTATTTTGTGAAAATCAAGAAAACTCACTTTAATATTATAATTAAATAAGTACCTTAGATAGTCATTATACATTAGTTATATATAATATTGTTTGAATTAGAAAAATAAAATTAGAACAAGAACTTAATATGAAACTATTTAGCGTGACAAAAGATTTTAAGTAACAAGATGAATACTTCAAAATACAAGAAATCCTTAGTAGAGTTAATCTTCTATATATATTTATAAGATGAAATGATAAAAAAGACTAGAAAAGTGAGCTATGAAAATGAAAAAGTATAGAGTACAGAAGAGAAAAAGACAGAACTCTATACTTCTTTTATTCCTATTTTATTGGATTTAAAATCCAATAAAATAGGAATAGTTTCCAGAGGTATAATATCAACATTAGTAAGAAAATACAATTAGATAATATTATACTAAAAATAAATGATACTTATATTGAATATTTATATTTAATTTTTCGTAGTTTATTCTCTTGTGTTCCGGTCAAAAGAGATGATGAAGCATAATCGTCAACCAAGGCGACTAAATTATCCTTTTTCCAAGGTGTAGCTAAAACTTTTGAAATTAATTTGTCCTCTTTTTCAATAAAATCAAAAATAAATTCAAGTCCTTTTGGAGTTAAATTTTTCAGCATGTCTTTATAATAACTCATTGCATTATTCGAAACTCCATAATCATTTCCTAAATAGCAGGTAAATAAAACATCAACATACTCTGGGATAATGATTTCAGGAATTGGCACTATTTGTTTTGAAATTTCATATAGTCTTTCTGCAAATATAGGTTCATTATAAAAGTTATTCAAACCTAAATGAGCATCTGTTAGCTGAGTGATAGCTTTTTTGAAGATAGCGACTTTCTCAACATCATTTAATCTACTTAATAATCCCATACTTTCAAAAAATTTTCGGGAAGTCGATGAAGCAGGTGTATTTCCAATTACTCTCAAGTGATTGTGTTTTTCAATGAAAGAAGTTTCAATTTTGTTAGTTAATATAGGTTTAAGTAGTTTTGCTAGCTCTAGTGAATTATTTCTTTTTGTTGTAGAAGAAGATTCATCTATGTAATTGGAATATAAGATTTTCATAACTAATTCTTGTTGTAAATCAAAAGTATTCGTTATAGAGTCAGACATAGTCGATAAATTATCCATTGTTGTTGTTTCATTTTCCAATACACTGATGAATACTTTCATATCAATACCTTTTGTCACATTATCATGTGATAAACCATATTTACAACATCTACTTATAAAAGTAATTAACTCTCTGTCATCGATTTCTATTTCAGTAGGATGCGCAACTGAAGCATTATTTCGCATCTCCCTACATTGGCTTAAATAAAAAAAACCTTGTTCGGAAATGAGATTTAATTGATAGGAAAGCTTTAATAAATCGGCATCTTTAATTTCATCAAGAAAATTATCATCTTTTTTATTACCTAACACATTTTTGATCATCTCCATACCAAATGAATGAACTCTAAATTTTAATTCTTTAATGACGCTATTCCAAATATATATTATAGCTCCGTCAAATAAACCTACCGATATTGCTACACATGTTTTTGCAATAAATTTATCTCTTAACCTTGGAGAAATTAAGTTTAATTCACGTGGTAGAAGAGATAATGCTATATTTATATCTTCTGAAGAAGGAAGTATACTTCGTGGAATTGATAAACTATTTGTAATGATTTTTACAACATCTTCACTAGATTTTGTAATCTCTGAAGGAGTAATTTGAATTATGTCCGTACTATTATTTTCCATTGTTTCACCTCAATTAATTGATTTTAACTTATCAAATATAGATTATATTTAAAATTAAATATAATAAAAACTTCACTAATTTTATTTGGTAAAATACTACTATCTAATACATGATAATATGTTAAAAGAAATGAATAATCAATAAAATCATTTTTATAGAGAGTGGAGGAATAAAATGTATATTTCGGGTATTGAAATTAAGAACTTTAGAAGTTTTGATAATATTAATATCGATTTTCATGAAGGTGTTAATGTATTAATTGGTCATAATAATTCTAGTAAATCAAATTTGTTGCGTGCTTTAGCTATAATATTTGATAGAACAGTAAAAAAACAATTATCGGTAGAAGATTTTAATAACTCTTTAACTATAGACTCTTTAAAAAAACAATCTCCAAAAATAGTAATTGCAGTTCGTATAACTCAGTCTGAAAATGAAGATTTGATGACAGATGAGTTAATCACAGTAAGCAATTGGTTAACTAAACTAGAAGAGCCTTATGAAGCCAAAATACAGTATGAATTCTTTTTACCAATATCTGAAGAAAATAATTATGTTGATATGGTTAACAAAGCAAATACTAAAGAAGAAATATGGAATATAATTAGAAGTCAATTTATCCGATTATATATTAGTAAAATTTGGGGAGGTAATCCAGAAAATCAAGTTCCTATAGACAATGATAATTTAAATAAATTTGACTTTCAGTTTTTAGATGCAATACGAGATGTAGAGCGAGATATGTTTAGTGGGAGAAACACCTTATTAAAAAGTGTAATAGACTTTTTTATAGATTACGATATAAAATCTGACAAAAATATTACAGAAGAAGAACAGAAAATGAAACTACAAGAAAGAAAGGAGACATTTTCTACTCATTCTAGTAAACTAATTGAAAATATTCGTGAAAGATTAGATAGTGGTAATCAAGAGATTCTATCTTATACAGAGGGGATAGGAGCATCCTATGATAAGTCAACCCCGGATTTTGAAGGTAAACTTTCAGAAAACGAAATTTATAATGTGTTGCAATTAATAGTTAGGCATGCAACTGGAATGGCTATACCTATAACTCATAATGGATTAGGTTATAATAATTTAATTTTCATGGCTTTGTTACTATCTAAAATGCAAGCAGATTCAGATGGGGAATTTTTAGGCAGTAATGCAAAAGTATTTCCTATATTAGCTATTGAAGAACCAGAGGCTCATTTACATCCTACTATGCAAAATGAATTTATTAAATTCTTAAAAAATAATATTAAGGATAAAAAGGTAAAGCAAATTTTTATAACTACCCATTCTACACATATTTCATCATCAACAAATATTGATGATATTATCTGTCTTTATAAAAAAAATGATATAGGCAATGTTAGTTATCCAGGAAAAATTTTGGGTGAGAATAATATTAAAAGTAAGAAATACGTGCAACGTTTTTTAGATGCTACTAAATCGAACATGTTGTTTGCAGAAAAAATAATTCTTGTTGAGGGCCTTGCAGAACAATTACTATTAAATATATTTGCAGAGTACTTAGATAAATCTTTAGAAAAGAATCATGTTGCAGTAATTAATGTAGGTGGAAGATATTTCGAACATTTCTTACATTTATTTGATAGTAATAATAACGGTGCGATTGACCGTAAAGTTTCATGTATAACTGATTTAGACCCTGTACGAAAATGTAAAACAAAAAATAGTTATAAAGCATGTTATCCATTTGAATATAATATGAATTCAAATGAATTTGATTACTCAACTAATGATTTGTTAAATGAATATGAAAGTGGAAAACACAACAATATAAGAGCTTTTGTTCAATCTAAAAAATATGGGAAAACATTTGAATACCAGCTTATACTTGATAATCCTTCGTTAAAATTGTTACTTACAGAATCAATTGCTAATAAACAAGAGTTAACTGAATTAATGAATTTATACAGTAGTAATGCAACCTTATCAGAATTAATCAATACTTTATCAAATTCTAATGAAAATAATAGAATAAAAGAATCTTTAAATAATACAAATAGTGATTGGAGTGAAGAACAAAAAAAGAAAGCATTGATAGCATCCAGATATCTAAATTCTGTAGGAAAGGGTGAAAACGCCCTAGAATTAGCTTCAGTACTAAAAGATAATTTGGAGTTGAAAGGGCAAGATGAATATCAAGATTTTGTAGTTCCTAAATATATAGCAGATGCAATTCAATGGGTGTGTGAATAATATGATAATTAATGCTCAAACGAAATTGAACATAGAACAAGATTTTAAAGTACAAGCTGGCCCTGGTGCTGGAAAAACTGAATTTTTGGTAAATCATATCAAAAATGTAATACAAACTTCTGAAAAGCTTGAACGCATGAGAAAGGTTGCCTGTATTACTTATACAAATACAGCTGTCGAGTCAGTCTTAAAAAGACTAGGCAAAAGTGTTTCAAGTAGAGTAGATGTATCTACAATACACAGCTTTTTGTATAGAAATGTAGTTAAACCATATTGTTCTTTTTTACCACAAAGATACGAAGTTTGTGTACGAAAATTAAATGGACATAATGATCCAGTTGTGATTAAAAAATACGTAAGAGAATGGTTAGGAAATGGAGATTTCAAAGGATTGAAACGCCCCAATACTAAGAATCAATTGTTAAAAATGCCGATTCTAAATAAAGCTCTACAAAACTGGCTATTATCTATGAAACTCTCTTACAAAAATAATGATATACAATTTATTTGTGATAATACCAAAGCGCTAGCATTCGATAAAGAAAATAAAATACAAAAAATAAAGAAAAAGAATCTAGATATACTCGAAAAGGAATTATTAAGTTATAAAAAAATATATTGGAAGAATGGTATTATCGATCATGATGACATTTTATTCTTTTCATATGTACTAATTAGAAATTATCCATTTATCCTTACTGTTTTACGTGCTAAATATCCCTATTTTTTTATTGATGAATTTCAAGATACTAGTCAAGTGCAAGCTTTTATTATAGATAAAATAAGACAGAAAGGCTGTATAGTAGGGGTTATTGGGGATAAAGCTCAGGCAATTTATGGTTTTCAAGGAGCTCAAGTTTCCTTGTTTGAAAGTTTTGGAGGTAAGTCAATAAATTCCTATACTATTTCAGAAAATCATAGGAGTTCAAATAGAATAGTTGACTTTTTGAATAGTATTAGAAAAGACATTGAGCAAAAATCTTGTAATGACATTAAAAATGGGGATATTTCAATTTTGATTGGAGATAGAAATAAAACTTATAAAAAAGCAATTAATATTTGTAATAAAGAATCAATTACTTCTTTGTCCAGAGATAATATTACTTCTAATGCAATGAGAATGAATTTGGAAGAAAATAATTTTGATAGAAAGTTATTAGAGAAATACGAAGAAAGAGATAGTAATAGTCATAGAAGGAATACTATTATTACACTTGTTAAAGCTATTGAATTAGCTAAGAATACTAAATATAAGGATGCTTTAAAAATAATCAATTCAATTTTTAAGAATGAAAGTCATTCCCAAAAAATGGCTCTTTATTATTTAACAAATATACTTAATGAATATAAGAAATACTGTAATGGCACATTAATGAATTTTTATAATATAGTTTGTAGTACGCTAGACATTGAGCTTTCAGGATTTAGAAACGGACAAACAAAAGACTTTTATGAAGAAACTTTATATAGAAATATGGCTATATGCGTAAACATTCTTGAGGATACTAGTAATCATATTACTATACACAAGGCCAAAGGTTCAGAATTCAAAAATGTATTTGTTATAGGGAATAAAGATGCTTTAAATTTACTTTTGCAACCAGATTTAGCGAACAATGAAGAACACCGTGTATTCTATGTAGCTATGAGTCGAGCAAAAAATAAACTTTTTTTACAATTTGATGATATTAATATTAGTGATAGCAAGAAACTCAGAAAACTTTATGACGTAAGTATTATAAAAATAACCTAATCCAAGATTATATGAAGTAAGAATATTGTTTGATTACATTTCAATAATACATAAAATCGATAAACAATTAAAAAGAATAGGTTTTTTGTCAAATCTCATTAAATAAAATTGAAAAAATAAGAGATATCATAAAAGTGCACCCCTAAAGTTGTGTTTTAAACTTCAACTTTAGAGGTGTTTATTTTGTATACTACTTTAAAATATAAAAATTAAGGTGATGGAAGTCAGTGCATAATTTACAATTTTGTTTTTATACTAAAATTTTAGGGAAATAATATTATAGAGATGTTTCAATAATTACTTTTTAAGGTGATGTTATATGGAAGTAAAAGAATTTAAAAAATGGTTAGTTGAAAAAGAATTTGATGAAGACGAATTATTTAAGGAATCTATAAAGACATATAACGCTGAAGCATATAAAGCATCATATTTATTTTCTTATTTAGCTTTTATGAATATAATAAGAGATCGTATTTTAAATTATTCAAATTTACCGTCTTCTTTTGAAAAACACAATAAAAGTGAAGAGTCTCGTCAAAATAAATGGGAGAAAAAACTGGATGATTTAAGAGATGAAGAAAAGTGGGAGCAGGCTTTATTTGATTTAATTAAACAACAAACTGATAAAAATATATTTGATTTGAAAACAAGTGTAAGTGCTAGCTTTGAAGAGAAGAGAATATTAAGAAATGTTGCTGCTCATAATAAAAAAAGAAAAATAGATGATAGTACAGTAAACGAATTATGGAATTTATTTGAGTATAGCTTAGAGTATTTTGAAATAAATGGTTCTTATCAAACTTGGTTGGACAGGTTGAGTGTAATTTCAACATTTTCCAATGAAGAAGAAATTGAAAAAAATATTGAAAAATTAATGGGAGATTATAAGCAGCTCTCATCAAGATCAAGAAAAATAATTTTCCAGAAAATTATTGAGGAATATAATAACACTATTAATTTTGAAGGTAATAATAGGTATAAGATAATCAAAATTATCATTGAAAAATTAATAAGCAATCCAGAAGAGGATATTTATAATTTCATAGATACAATTGAACATGATATTTTCGTTTTTCTAAATAATGAGAATTATGATTTGAAGTTTACGAATTATAAAATTAGAGAATACGCATTAGAAACAAATCCTAGTAAAGCAATACAAATGATAAAAGAGAGTGTCTTAGTTAATAAAGTTAATGACTTACTCATTTTATTAAATTCAAAAGATTATGAAAAAAGTTGGGTAAAGATTATTGAAAAAGTTAATGAAGGTAACAAAGAATTGATTGATTTTTCTGATGACCTTTTAGATTTAATTTCTCAAAGTTTTGGTTATATAAGTAATGAGTGTAAAAAACTATTCACTTTCAGAGATTCTAATAATAACCTACAAGATACTAGCACTGTTGATTACTTAAATTGGAGTAAGTATAAGTTCTTTTGGATAACAGCTCTAAATATCATTATTAAGAAAAAACTTAATACAGATATAAGTATAGATATAATAAAGCGAACGAGAAAATTATTAGATTTTGATTATGATACCTCTTACTATAAAAAAAATTATTTAGCTATAACTGAAGATATAAAAAATAACGTAGAGAATTTAGAACAAATTAAACACTACAATTTGAATAATGATTAATCCTTTGTATTGATTATACTAAAGAGAATACTTTATAGAGTTATAAGAAAATATTTCCCAATATTTATTACTTAAAAATGTTTATCATAATTATAACTCAACTATATGATTTACTTATATTCACGAAAGCGATTAAGATATTTTTAGCGTGTTTAAATTTAGTTTAATTATTTCTGAATTATATACTTGAGTCTGTATTATTTTAATCTGTTGTTTCAAATTATTAATATAACCTTAAATTCATATTGTGTAAGTTAGGTGGACGTTCCCACTTAACTTATTTTATTTTGTGCTATAAAATTATAAATAAAAGACAAAATAAGTGGGTAGCTATATATTTAATAATGCAATACTAAATGGAGGGAATGTGCATTGACTACATCAGAGAAGCAACGTCAACAACAAGCAGAACTACAAAAGAAATTATGGTCCATTGCGAACGATTTACGCGGGAATATGGACGCCAATGAATTTAAGAATTACATACTTGGACTTATCTTTTACCGTTTCTTAAGTGAAAAGGTTGAAGAGACATCTGGAAGACTTTTATCAGAAGATAATATTTCTTATCAAGAAGCGATGAATAACGACGACTACCGTCCTATCGTTGAGAAAGAGCTCATTCAACGTATTGGTTTCGTCATCGAACCAGAAAATTTATTCAGTAATTTAAAAGCCAAAATTGAAAATCAAACGTTCGAGATTGAAGACCTAAGTAACGCCATCAAAAACGTTGAAAATTCGACACGAGGTCATGAAAGTGAAGACGACTTTATCCATTTATTCGATGATATGGATTTAAACTCAAGTCGTTTGGGGAATACCAACGCAGCCCGTACGAAGTTAATTGCGAAAGTTATGATGAATATTTCAACATTACCTTTTGTCCATAGTGATTTAGAAATCGATATGTTAGGCGATGCGTATGAGTACTTGATCGGTCAATTTGCGGCCAGTGCAGGTAAAAAAGCAGGCGAATTCTATACACCTCAACAAGTATCGACGATACTCGCAAAGATTGTTACAGATGGGAAAGAAGACTTAAGAAGTGTGTATGACCCGACATGTGGTTCTGGCTCATTACTCTTACGTGTGGGCCGAGAAGCTAAAGTACGTAATTACTATGGTCAAGAATATAATAGTACAACCTATAACCTAGCTCGCATGAATATGTTGCTTCACGATGTGAACTTCAAAGCCTTCCAAATTGAAAATGGTGACACATTAGAAGATCCAGCACATAAAGGTGAACAATTTGATGCCGTTGTAGCAAATCCTCCATACAGTGCGAACTGGAGTGCTGAACCTTCATTCTTAGACGATGAACGTTTCAGTGATTACGGGAAACTCGCACCGAAATCGAAAGCAGATTTCGCCTTTATTCAACATATGATTCATCATTTAGACGACGAAGGCACAATGGCTGTTGTACTTCCACATGGTGTGTTATTCCGTGGCGCAGCCGAAGGTACAATACGTAAATATTTAATTGAAGAGAAGAATTATTTAGACGCCGTGATAGGCTTACCTGCGAACTTATTCTTTGGGACAAATATTCCAACCTGTGTCTTAGTCTTTAAGAAATGTCGTCAACAAGACGATTATGTCGTATTTATTGATGCGTCCCAATCCTTTGAAAAAGGAAAAAATCAAAATCATCTCACAGATGAAGATGTAGATAAAATCGTCGACACATACAGTCAAAGAGAAACGATAGATAAATACAGCTATGTTGCTAGTTTAGATGAAATTAAAGAGAATGATTATAACCTCAACATTCCAAGATACGTCGATACATTCGAAGAAGAAGAACCGATTGATCTTAATCAAGTCCAACAACAACTTAAAGACATTGATAAAGACATCGCCAACGTAGAATCTGAAATCAACAAATACCTTAAAGAACTAGGAGTGTTGAACAATGACTGAACATCAAACAACTCCAGAACTAAGATTCCCGGAGTTTAAAGATAATTGGAAACCAATAAAATTAGGAACTTTGCTACAAGAAACTAATATTAAACAGAATCAAAACACTCCTTTATTTAGTTTAACTGTAGAAAATGGGTTAATCGAAAAGATTGATAGATATAATAGAGAATTTTTAGTAAAAAAAGCTGACGCGTTTAAAAATGTTAAACCTTTAAACATCGTGTATAATCCTATGAATATTACTTTAGGAGCTATTGACTTACTTTCTATAAATAAAGAAGTAAAAGTTTCAGGTTATTATAATGTATTAGAAATTAAGGATCAAACTAACCCTAAATTTTTAATTGAAACATTAAAAACATATAAATCTATACTTTTATACAAAAAGGTAGCCACTGGTAGTTTAAAAGAAAAACAAAGGGTTCATTTCTCGGAATTTAAAAAGCTACATAAACTTTTCCCTTCCTATACTGAACAAAATAAAATTGGTAATTTCTTTAGCAAACTAGACCGCCAGATTGAGTTAGAAGAAGAGAAACTTGAATTACTTGATCAACAGAAAAAAGGCTATATGCAAAAATTATTCTCACAAGAAGTACGATTCAAGGATGATAGAGGAAATAACTACCCTGATTGGCAGAGAGTCAAAATTGGTGATATTTTAGAAGAAAGAACAGAACGTTCAAGTGAAGGCGACATGCTATCTGTAACGATTAATAACGGTATTATCAAATTTGATGAAGTTGATCGAAAAGATAATTCAAGCAAAGATAAAAGTAACTATCGAAAAGTTTACAAGAATGATATAGCTTATAATTCTATGCGCATGTGGCAAGGAGCAAGTGGAAAATCAGAATACGAAGGTATAGTAAGTCCTGCTTATACTGTGACTGTACCTATTGAAAGTATAAATCCAGATTTTATAGCTTATTATTTTAAAATCCATAAAATGATTCATAAATTCAAAATTAATTCTCAAGGATTAACTTCTGATACATGGAATTTAAAGTATAGACAACTAAAAGAGATTAAAATTAATTTATGTTTAAAAGAAGAACAAAATAAAATAGCTAATCTACTAATTACGTTTGATAAGTTAATTAGTAGACAAAAAAATAAACTTGAAATACTTAAAACTAATAAAAAGGGTTTACTACAGAAAATGTTTATCTGATTCTGATAAAAACCTATTATGTAGAATAGAGAGGAATATAAATTATATGCAATTAACAATTTATGAATTAGTTGTCTTAAACTCAATGAACTGTGAGGTATACAGATATCAAAGCGAAGATAGAGAAGGGGTTGAAAATAAACTTGAAGAATTAAAAGATGACTCAGGAGAGAAATATAAAATTTTAACATATGGTGTTATTTCCAGTGTAGGAGAATATACTGAAGTACCTGAAGATTTAAAAATAAAAGTGCAAGTAGAAAAACTAAATTTGAATGATTAAAAAATTTATAAAAAAGAGCATTCCTCCCTGATGTGCACCCCACAAAGTGAAGGATGCTCTTTTCTTTTTATGTATAATAATCATACATTAAATCATAATAGGTAGTAGATAATTTTTTTACCACATTCTTTAATATAACGAAGTATATTCGTAATATAGATTACCTCTAGTTTGATTTTTGTGAAATCTCTTTCAAATACTGTGATGAATCATTGTTATACGCATGGATAAGTCTATAACATTATATTTCAACGTTCTGAAATCTTTATATATGAAGTAGTTTAATCATATGCTATCTATAAATTGAATGATCCATAAGTTATTACTTTAATAATTTCAATTGTAGCGTGATTAAATTAGGATAATATAACAATAAATATAGTATAAGGGCGATGAATTTTTAATGTAATTTGCATTATAATATTAATATAATTTTTATCTTAAGAATTGGGGTAATTTGAATGTCTTTGTCAAATTTGATTAAAGAAATAAGTCATACATATTTTAAAGAAAAAGAATCCGGTAAATTTAAAAATGCACCGGTTGGGGACTTAGTACGGAAAGAAATGGTTGAGGAACTAAATAATATTGAAAAACTAAAAGGCTTTAAAATTAAAGGCAGTATTGGGAATGGTCAATTTGCTGCAATACCTTGGGTTGCTATTATGGATAAAGACGTAACAACAACTACTTCTAAAGGTGTCTATATTGTTTTTTTATTTAGTAGTGATGAAAAAGAAATATATCTAACTTTAAATCAGGGTGCTACATACTTTAAGGGTAAAAAATTAAAAGAGCATGACATAGTAAAAATATCAAAATCAATTTACGAAAGTCTAGACTCTCCAGAAAGTGAACCTATAGATATTAATTTAAAATCTGAAACGCCATTAGGTAGAGATTATGAAAAAACTACGATTAGTGGATTTAAATACTACAGTGATGATATGCCTGATTCATCAATAATAATTGGTGACATACTTAAACTATTGAACGATTACAAACAATTAGTGAAGATATTTGAAGAAAAGGGACAAAATATTGACCAATTTTATCAATACATACTAAGTCCAAAAATAGACAAATATCAACTTTTCAAAAATTTATTTAGAAATTTTGTTGAACAAAGTCAAATTAATATTACAAGTAACGATAAAAGTACTGAAATAAAACATGTAGGTCTTGAAGGTGTGGAAGTTATAAAAATTAAAGATTATAACTCTGTACATATGAATGATGTTGATTTTCATGTCCATTTATTTAATAGTGGACAATATGGAAGGAAAAATGGGAACGGAAGCGGTAAAATTCCATATATATGTTATAAAACATCTAGCTTAAGATGGGCAAACATCAGAACAACATTTGAAAATTACAAAATGACTGTTGCTAGAGTGACATTGTGGGACGAAATAAACCGAAAAGAACATGAAACAGACCATGTTTATAATATAGCAGAAATGGACTTATTTTCTGAAAATCCACCTAATGAATATTTCAAACAATTTTATGATGATTATATGAGCTATAAAAACGAGGGGAGTCTTATGATAGAAAGTGGGATTGTGAAGGACATAACTAAGAAATTGACCAAGTCAAAAAATATTATATTAAGAGGGGCGCCTGGTACGGGTAAGAGCTATTTAGCTAAAACAGTGGCTTCCCAAATTATTGGAATATCTAATGAGCAGCTGGATTCCTCTGAACAATTTGAGTTTGTACAGTTTCATCCAAATTATGATTATACTGATTTTGTTCAAGGTATAAGACCTATTATAGATGAAAATGGAAACATGGGTTTTAAACTAAAATCTGGAATATTCAAAACATTTTGTGAGAAGGCTATAAAATCACAAAACAATATTTTTTCTGATGAAGTTGTAGAAAAACATGAAAATTACAATAAAAATGCTAAGAAGTATGTATTTGTAATTGATGAAATTAATAGAGGGGAAATTTCAAAGATATTCGGAGAGTTATTCTTTTCAATTGACCCTAGTTATAGAGGTATTACAGGAGCAGTAAAAACTCAATATTCAAATATGGGATCTGAAAGTGATAAATTTTATATTCCTGAGAATGTATATATCATAGGTACCATGAATGATATTGACCGTTCCGTGGATACATTTGACTTTGCTATGAGACGTAGATTTAGATTCATTGAAATTAAAGCAAATGAAAATATTGAAATGTTGGAGTCACTAGGAGATAAAAAAGAGGAAGCTACTATTAAAATGATTAGCCTCAATAATGCAATTTCGCAAGTAGAAGAATTAGATAGTAATTATCATATAGGTGCAGCTTATTTTCTAAAATTAAAAGATATGAGTTTTGAAGAACTATGGGAAGACTATTTAGAGCCACTATTATCTGATTATGTAAGAGGCTTGTTTAGTGAAGAAGAGATTATGGAATCATTTAAAATGGCTTATACTAATCCAAATTTAGAATTAGGTTCAGAAGATGAATCTGATTAAAATTAAAGATAATTCTTCTCGAAATTCTAATGAATTTAGTCAGATTCCTAACATAATTTCTTCAGTATTAGATAAAAGTGTCTCAGAACTTGAGAAGACAGGTATATTTGTTTTTCCTAATAGTTTAAAAGAACAAGAAGGGATAACTAAGGAACAAACAATCCTAAATAAAGTGGGTCAAAATTATCGTTCTAGCAACATTATGGGATTCCTTGGCTACAATCAAGAGAATTTGATCATTGAATCACGTTTTTCAGAAGGACAAAATGATTATTTTTTTCAATATTTAATAGAAAATGTCTTAAAAATCCCATATGTAATTGATCTAAATACAATAATTGATAGAGATGAAAAAGTAATTGATCTTTTTATATTTATATTTCCTTACTATTTAAAGAAAGCTATGCGAAAAGGGTTGTACAAAGAATATACAAGAAATGAGTACAATAATAATAATGTAAAAGGAACTATAGATATTCAAAGACATATTAAAAATAATACGCCATTCATAGGTGAAATAGCCTATTCTCAGAGAGAGTTTTCATATGATAATTATATACTTCAGTTAATCAGACATACGATAGAATTTATTAAGAAGAAAAAAGAAGGCGTAAATGTATTAAGTAACGTTAGGAATGAAGTGAGAAAAATTTGTGAAGTTACTACTAGTTATAATCATTTAGATAGAAATAAAATATTAATGTTCAACAATAAACAGCCTATCAGACATGCATATTATAAAGAGTATAGAGAATTACAAAAACTTTGTTTAACAATTTTACAACAACATAAGCATTATATAGGTAGAAACGCTGAGAAAATTCATGGAATCATATTTGACGGTGCATGGTTATGGGAAGAATATATCGATACATTAATCCATGAAGATTTTTACCATCCTAAAAATAAAGGTGGTAGTGGAGCTCAAAGATTATTTAGTACACAAATAGGTTCCAAAATTGGATTGGTTTATCCAGACTTTATTGGACGTAATCAAAAATATAGAATAATAGGAGACGCTAAATATAAACCAATTCAAAGTATAGGGAATAAAGATTATTTGCAAGTTTTAGCTTATATGTTTAGATTTGATGCTAAAACAGGTTATTATTTCTTTCCAAATCAAACTGGAAATAGTAGCGAAGTATTATATTTAAATCAAGGCCTAACATATGAAAAAAATGTACAAATGCGTGAAGATATAAAAATTATTAAAATTGGACTCACAATCCCAAAAGAAACGATAGATTATAAAGAGTTTTCCGAGAAAATGAAAATATCAGAGCAAGAATTTTTAGAGAAAATAAAGTCCACATAAGAAGTGAATTGCTATAATTTTATAACAACTGAATAAATAAATTAAGGACTATTGAAAGTGCGACTCATAGGCATTTCAATAGTCCCTTTAAGTTAAAATAGAATTTACAGCTCTGTATTAAAATAAATTATAGTATTTTTAGTAGATCCTCTTATATATATAATTTATTTGTTAGAATAAGCATAAGTATAAAATAATAATATCTAAGGGTGGGATAATTTTGGGACAGTTAGTTAATGATACGTTATCAGCATGGTTGTTGATTGAGTCTTTAAATCCAGGTGAAGTGAGCTATACCACAGATGATTTGCTTTCGCAGAAACATTTTAAGAATAATGTTCAACAAGTTCAATTACATAGTTTTGATGAGTACTATGATATATGGAATGATGAAAGATTTGTTATCTCAGATGAAATGAATAAACAAGGAGACCGCGTATATAAATTTTATAGAAACTGTTTTCGATATAACCAAATAAATCTGAAGATTCAAGATATTTTCAACAGCCATTCTGAAATTTTCAACCCCAATGCTACACATTGCTATGGTTATACATTTAATACTGATGAGAATGGAAACGTAATATTAGATTCTATACACGTTCCAATGATTATGAGTGCTTTGAAAGAAATTGAACAAGATAAAAGTGCTGATATTGAAACAAAATTTAATGACTCTTTGGAAAAGTTTTTACAAAAAGTGAAAGAAATTTTAGCTGATCAACCAATAAATGCGCAAAAGTTAGAAAAAATGGATCGTGTATATGACAAATATTTTTCAGTTTTAAAAACAAATGAAGACAGATTATTTCAACACTATGTAGCGATTGAATTTGTAGGAAAAAAGGAACTACCTACACCAGAGTTTAATAGCTTCTTTATCAGTGATATTGAAATGGCCAGAAAATCTCCTAATCAAACATTGGTTAAATATATTGAGGGGCTGAAGGATCAACAACGTATTGAAATTGATGAAAATAAAGAACAAATTGAAAAATTCTTGCACCCGTCAAACCTACCTGATGGACGATGGCCTTCACAAACTGAATTTAGATTATCATTGATGCAACAAGTAGCTGTAAATCAAATAACTAATAATGAAGACCCAATTAGTTCGGTAAATGGTCCACCTGGCACAGGTAAGACTACCTTATTAAAGGATATATTTGCTCACTTTGTCGTTGAACGCGCTAAAGCATTAACACAATTAGATAACCCTAAACATGCTTTTGAACCAACTAAAATTCATGAAACCGATGAGAAACCCGTATATTTATTAAAAAATGATATTGCTAAATATAAAATGGTTGTTGCTTCTAGTAATAATGGTGCAGTAGAGAATATTTCTAAAGACTTACCTAAAATAGAAGAAATTATTCGAAATCCAAATGATTGCGCATTTCCTGATTATGAAAGTGATTATGCATCGCTAGTTAGAGAATTAGAAAGCTTTGCAAGTATAGCTAAAGACTTAATTGATGAAAGCGCATGGGGTCTATTTTCTGGTGTGTTTGGTAAAAGTAAAAATATTAGCGAAGTCATGGAACATTTGTTAAAAACAGACGATAAGTCAGTTGGTTTATCAAAAATGCTACAAAATGAGTTTGAGAATATAGGGTACAACGAACTCATGAAACAATGGAAAAAACAAAAGAAAGCTTTTTTAGATGAATTGGAAGAAGTTAAAACACTAAAAGAGAAGTCTATTAAAGCATTTGATGTATACAAGAAATTTGAAAAATCTTTATCTGAAGAAAAGGCTTTAAAGAAAAGTGAGAAAAAAGCTCATTCACAACTAGCAATATTAGAAAATGATATTGATAAAATCCAAGAAAATATAAATCAATTCGACAAACAAATGAATGATAAAGATAAAAAGTTAGAAATTATTAATGAATATCTAGAAATTACACAACAAAAAGGTATTGTTAATAAACTTAAATCAATATTTAGTTCAGAAACTGATGAACAATCACAACAACACATTGACGAGAAAAAACGACTATTAGACCAAAAGTTAGATATAGAACAAGCTAAACAAGATAAGCAAAGTGAATTATCAAAAAAGATTAAAGAAAAGGATAAATTATCCAAACAAATTATCGCACTACAAGAACAACTAAAAGAGAATGATGAAGGTGTTCAACAATTTGATCAGTATCGTATGAATTCTGAAATTGCTATTCCATCGAAAGATTTTTGGATTGATAAAAATTATGATGAGAGACAAGTTTCTAACTTATGGACAAGTGATGCGTTACAGTATCATCGCGCAATGCTTTTCTTAAGAGCAATGATATTACACAAATTATTGTTAATTGCTAATTATAAAACAATATATTTTTCATTAAATGATTTTAAAAACCGTCGTAAGTTAATAGATTCTAAACCTGAAGTGGTATATAACGCGTGGAATGTAATGCATTTGATATTCCCAGTTGTAAGTACTACATTTGCAAGTTTTAAATCGATGTACCAAGGCGTACCAAAAGATTTTATTGATTACTTATTTATTGATGAAGCAGGGCAAGCTGTACCACAAGCTGCTGTTGGTGCTTTATATCGCTCTAAGAAAGTAGTTGCAGTAGGTGATCCAATACAAATAGAGCCAGTGGTCACACTTGAAAGTCATTTAATTGATAATATTAGAAAGAGCTATAATATCCCAGAACGCTTGTTATCTAAAGAAGTTTCAGTTCAATCTGTAGCTGATAATGCTAATAAATATGGATTTTGGAAAGGTGATAGTACGGATGATGAACAAAAAAGTTGGATAGGTATTCCACTATGGGTTCATAGACGTTGTTTAAATCCAATGTTCACTATCGCAAATCAAATTGCCTATGATAATAAGATGGTTTTACCTAGTAATATTAAAAAAGAAGGTAAAGCAGGCTGGTACCATGTGACAGGTAAAGCTTCTAGCAAACAATATGTTAAAGAACATGGTGAGAAAGTGACTGAATTATTAGCGAATGATTGGAGAGAAGCATTAAAAGAAGGTAAAAATGAGCCAAGTTCATTTGTCATATCACCGTTCTCAGCTGTACAAATGCGAGTTAAATCTTTAGTAAAACAAAAGTTACCAGACATGTTAGATATGGACAAAGAAACGGTTAATAAATGGGCTAATAAGTCTATCGGCACAGTTCACACTTTCCAAGGAAAAGAAGCACAGAAAGTATACTTTGTAGTGGGCACCGATAAAACACAAGAAGGCGCAGTAAATTGGTCATGTGAAAAACCTAATTTACTTAATGTTGCTGTGACAAGAGCTAAAAAAGAATTTTATGTTATTGGTGATATGCCAAGAATACAATCCAAACCATTTTATGAAATCATATACAAAGAATTAAACACATTTGAATAGGCGTGATGTTTTATAAATTTGTACTTAAAGTTGCGACATACAATATTAATCGATACTCGCGTTTGTTGGTTAAAATAATACTCAATTTTCTAACAGAATCTTTATTGTTTTAATTTTTTATTAAAATTTTATTTAGATATAGTAATTTTTGAAAATAGCACAATTTCATTTGTTACAATCATTTCATCAAATGAAATGAGGTGTAATAATGAGGTATTTGAACTGGTCACGCAAATGTATAATAACTACAATTTTCGTATTAAGCAGTTTATTATTAGTATTTTCGTCAATTACATATGCTAAAGAACGCAATCCTGAAGACAGTCTTAAAATCACAACACATAACGTTTATTTCTTGCCTACAGCCATATATCCCAATTGGGGACAATCTCAGCGTGCTGATTTAATTTCAAAGGCTGATTATATACAAGACCAAGACGTCGTAATTTTTAATGAATTATTTGATAAAAAAGCATCTACTCGACTTTTAACAAATTTACAATCACAATATCCTTATCAAACGCCTATTGTTGGTAAAGGTACAGAAGGTTGGCAGAAAACATCTGGTTCCTATAGTAAAGTAAAACAAGTAAGCGGTGGAGTTGGCATCGTGAGCAAATGGCCTATCGTCCAACAAGAACAACATATTTACAAAGATGGCTGTGGTGCTGACAAGCTAAGTAATAAAGGCTTTGCTTACATTAAAATTAATAAAAACGGTAAATACCATCATATTATCGGAACGCACCTTCAAGCCGAAGATCCAACGTGCATGAAAGGAAAAGACCAAAGCATTAGACAGAGTCAAATGAATGAAATCAAACAATTTATCAAAGATAAACATATTCCTAAAAATGAACCCGTATATATCGGCGGTGATTTAAATGTCATTAAAGGTTCAGATGAATATCAGCAAATGTCTGATAACTTGAACGTTTCATTGCCAACACAATTTGAGGGTAATCCCTATAGTTGGGATACTCAAAGCAACAGCATTGCAAAATATAATTATCCTAAATTAGAACCGCAACATTTAGATTATATTTTACTAGATCGAGACCATGCACAACCAAGCTCATGGCATAATTATGTACACAAAACGAAGGCACCAGAATGGTCTGTGAAATCTTGGGGCAAGACATACAAATATAACGATTATTCAGACCATTATCCACTTTCTGCATATGCATCAAATTAACATTATTATATGGATGTTAAATTTTTAAATCTAAATACTTAAAATCGGAGCTATATGGAAATCAAAATTCAAACTGATTTCACATATAGCTCCCTATTTTTTTATTGATTTGAAGTCAGTAGTTGTTAATTTAATAGATATAGAATAATAAGAAAAATGTTATTATAACTTCATAGTTAGTTAAAGACTATTTAGTGAGATTTCTAATTCAATCATTCTAGCAACATGATTTATTGCGTAAAAATATTCAGGATATACATTATTTTCAATGAAAATATATATTTCTTCTATATTTAGAATCTCTAACATAAGTCCTTCTTTAAATAATATGATAATTTTTTATAGAAACTTTTATTACTTTGTTATTTACGTTATGCTCAAAATGTAACATTTTAAATTTTTAAAGGAGATGTATATATAATGAAAAAGATATTATTTCTTTTAATTATTTGTTTAGTAACTTTCGCAACATGTTTTAGTCCAATGACACAAGCTAAAGACTCAACAAACACTAAAATGTTAACAAAAAAAGATGTAAAAAAAATTAATACCAATAACGTAAAGAACCTTGATTCTGTATTACAAAAACACAATTTAAAACGGAGTAACTTACTTGATAATAACTACAAAGTAAAGAAAGATAATGTAGGTTTTATGAATGCTAAAGATAATAAAGGTACATACTATAATTTCTATCTTGAAGGTAATAAAATAGAATATTATAGTATACAAAAAAAACTATCTAATGGAAATTCTACTTTCACATTATACGATATTAATGATAATTTTATTTTGAAATCAGAAGCAAACCAAAAAGGTGATATAGTAAAAGAAAATACTGCTGTGGATAATGGAACAACTACATATGCTATAAACAAAGCTGCATTTAAATGGGCATGCATATTCTCTAGCTATTCAGCTTGTATAGGAGTATCATTAGGCGCTGGAGCTGCGGGGTCAATGGTTAGTGGACCATTTGGTGCTGCTACAGGCTTTGCTGGAGGTGCTGCGTGTAGATATATTTTTCAAACTGCTGTAGAAAAATTTGGCAGTAAAAAAGCTGCATGTAAAGTACTTTCATAAAAGATAGGTGATAATATGAAAAATTTAAAAGAATCTTTAACAATGTTAGGTTGGTGGGATTTGTTATTTATAATACCTATGTTTCTTTTATTTGAATATTTACCAACTTACAATTTCATTAGTATATTGCTAAACGTAATAATCATCATTTTCTTTTCTATAGGATTGATTTTAACAACACATATGCTATGGATTTATATTAAAGAGCAAGATTAATCGGCTCTATACTAAATTGGGCTGGTGAGAATTTAAAAGTTCTCATCAGTCCATATTTTTAGGTTTTAAAAATCAAAACTATTCAATTATTAAAAATGTGTTAATAGTAAAATAATTTATTAACATTTATATAAAAATTCTGAAAAAACTTTTTAATTTGTGGTATATATTTGCTCATGTTATAGTTTTTTTGTAAGGCAATTTCTTAATTTAGTAAATTTTTTAAATTATGCGAAGTTGCCTTATTTTTTATAAATCAATTTAGTGTAAAATCACTAATTTAAAGTGCATATTATTGAGATTTTTTTATTTGTAAAACGTTCATAAAATCTCCGTAGATTTTTTGATGAAAATCACATATTAGGACGGTGCTTGAACGGGATAAAATACTAGGAGGTATTATTTATGAATAAAAAAAACTTAGAGAAAAATGATTTAAATTTACATGCATTATTTATAGGAGACAAAGCTGAAAATGGTCAGCTTTATAAAGAAATGCTAATTAATATGGTTGATGAACATCTTGGTTGGCGACAAAATTACATGCCTCAAGATCGACCAGTGATTACACCTCAAGAAAAAATTCAGAAAAATACATAAAAACGGTAAATCATATGAATGAAGTAATGAATGAAATTTCTGCACGGATGAGAACGCATTCAGTTCCATGGCACACTGCTGGACGATATTGGGGACATATGAATACAGAAACTTTAATGCCGTCTATTTTAGCCTATAATTTTGCCATGTTGTGGAATGGAAATAATGTTGCATATGAATCTTCTCCAGCTACTTCTCAAATGGAAGAAGTGGGATATGAATTCGCTGATTTAATGAGTTATAAAAATGGATGGGGACATATTGTTGCTGATGGTTCTTTAGCAAACCTAGAAGGATTATGGTATGCACGTAATATCAAATCTCTTCCTTTAGCTATGAAAGAAGTAGCTCCTGAATTAGTAGATGGAAAATCTGAATGGGAATTATTAAATATGTCAACAAAGGACATTGTAGACTTAACTGAAAAAGCAGGAGAAAAATTCGATGATATAAAAAATAATTCAGCAAGAAGTGGAAGAAATTTACGAAAATTAGGTAAATGGTTGGTTCCCCGAACTAAGCATTATTCTTGGTTAAAATCAGCAGATATTATTGGCATTGGCTTAGATCAAGTAGTATCTGTTCCAGTAGATGATTCATATAGAATGGATATAGATGAATTAGAAAAAATTGTAAGACAATTAGCTTCAGATGAAATCCCAATACTAGGCGTAGTCGGAGTAGTTGGATCAACGGAAGAAGGAGCGATTGACAGTATAGATAAAATTGTTAATCTCAGAGAAAAATTAATGATGGAAGGTATTTATTATTATATTCATGTAGATGCTGCTTACGGTGGTTATGGTAGATCTATTTTCTTAGATGAAGACAATGAATTTATTCCATATGAAAATTTAGAAGAAGTTCATAAAGAATATGGTGTATTTACAGAAAATAAAAAATTTATAACTAAAGAAGTTTATGACGCCTATAAAGCTATAGAATTAACTGAATCTGTTACTATCGACCCTCATAAAATGGGCTATATTCCCTATTCTGCAGGTGGCATTGTAATTAAAGATATTAGAATGAGAGAAGTGATTTCATATTTTGCCACTTATGTATTTGAAAAAGGAGCAGAAGTTCCTGCACTATTAGGTGCATATATCTTAGAAGGATCTAAAGCAGGAGCAACAGCTGTAGCTGTCTGGGCTGCACACCATGTACTACCATTAAATATTTCTGGTTACGGAAAATTAATAGGTGCTTCTATAGAAGGCGCTTTAAGATTTTATGATTTCTTAAATCAACAATCATTTAAAGTTGGTGATAAAGAAATTGAAGTTCATTCATTAGTACGCCCTGATTTCAATATGGTAGATTATGTGTTTAAAGAAAAAGGCAATAATGATTTAGTAGAAATGAATAAATTAAACCATGCTTTTTATGAACAAGCATCATATGTAGCTGAAAATATTTACAATAATGAATTTATCACCTCTCATACGGATTTTGCTATTTCTGATTATGGAAATAGTCCATTAAAATTTGTGAAAGATTTAGGATTTTCTGAAGAAGAATGGTATAGAGCTGGTAAAGTAACAATATTAAGAGCTGCTGTACTTACTCCTTATATGAATGAACAAGAAAACTTTGAAAAATATGTACCGAAAATACAAGCTGCAATGCAAGATAAATTAAGAAATATATGAGTGTTTTTAAGATGATTATATAGTATTTATCTTAAAAGGAAGTGTACATAATGAATGGCCAACAAATTAAAAAGAAGAAAGAAGTATCTTTTGTAGAAAGTTTTATTATCTTAATATCTCTATTAATCATATTAGGATATCTTATCATAATAGAAAAACTACCTCCCCATGTACCTATTTTATTAGTGTTTACGATTTTATTATTCTATGGAAAATTTAAAGGATTTACCTGGGATGAAATACAAGATGGAATTGTTTCAGGAATAAGTTCTGGTATCATACCAATAATAATATTTTTATTAATAGGAGTTTTAGTAGCGACATGGATAATGTCAGGTACAATTCCAACAATAATGGTCTATGGATTTAAAATAATTTCTATAAGATATTTTTTACTAACTGTTTTTATTGTATGTAGTATTGTAGGAGTTACAGTGGGGAGTTCTTTTACTACAATTTCTACTATGGGTATAGCATTTTTAGGTATTGGACATATTTTAGGATTTGATAATGCTATGACTGCTGGGGCAATAGTATCTGGTGCATTTTTAGGAAATAATATTTCACCATTGTCCGACACAACTAATTTAGCGGCAGGTATTGGAAAAGTGAATTTATTTGAGCATATTTTAAATGTTAAGTGGACAGCTATACCGGCATTGTTATTATCTAGTGTAGGTTATATTTTGTTAGGTGCGCCAAATATTTCTTCTGATTTAAATGGTGTTAAATCTATGATAAGCACATTAAACGAAGGATTTTGGATTTCCCCAATTACTTTAGTGCCAGTATTATTTCTTTTATTGTTTGCTTGGAAAAAAGTGCCGGCAATTCCAACATTATTAGTTGGATCAGTAGTAGCCATTATCTTATCATTAATTAATAATCCTCATTTAAGCTTTCAAAATATCGGAAAAGTAATAATGACAGGATATGTATCACATACTGGAAGTAAAAACATTGATGTTCTTTTGTCTAGAGGTGGTATATCTAGTATGTTGAGTTCTGCGTGCTTAATTATTTTAGCTTTAGGATTAGGCGGACTGTTGATTAAATTTAAAATAATATCTACGATGATAATAAAAATTAAAAATTTTGTAAATGCGCCATTTAAATTAGTAAGTCTTACAGCGCTAAGTTCGATAATGGTAAATGTACTAGTGGGAGAACAGTATTTATCTGTCATTCTTCCAGGAGAAACATTTAGAAATTCATTTGATTGGTTGGGATTAAATAAAAAATATTTAACAAGAACACTTGCTGATGCAGGCGTTGCTGTCAACGCATTAATTCCTTGGGGCGTAAGTGGTACTTTTATAATGGGAGCACTTAAAGTAAGTGCCTTAGAATATTTACCTTATGCATTTTTCCCACTGCTATGTCCTGTAATAACTATTATTTTAGGATTTACATTGAAAAATAAAATATCAAAAAATAAGATGACGTGACATGAATAACAATGCTTGCTAAAGACATTGTATTAAGTAGATTAGAAAAAGGTTGACTATATAAAAATATCGATAAAAGACTATAAAACTAAGATAGCTCGAACTATAAAATACTTTAAAGGAATGTGGGTAATCATCGATAACATAACTATTGAAACGATTAAAAAAACAGTAAATATAAATTAATACACTATAGAGATTCACACTATATTATTGATTTAAATCAGAATAAATTAACTTATATTTTCCCATTACTGAATTACGTGACAAGAAAATCATTAGTAGAAGTAAAAGAAAAAGACCTTAATGATATTAAAACTATCTTCACTTCAAAAGAGGAAAAAGAAAAGAGAGATTCTTTAACAATCTTAGCATCAGGTATAAGTGGTTTTATCGCCATTACAACTAAGTCCATTACGGATTATTTAGAATTCACGACTAATATGTACATAAATGTATTCATATTACTATTAACTATATTACCTACTTTAGCATTTAAAAATATTTTTGATAATAAGAAGAAAAAAATAATGATTAGATCAACCGAAGTACAAGCCTATGCTTTTGTATTGCCAAGTAAAAAATACATATTTCAGAACATATTCCTTTATACTTTTTTTATATACATGTTCATTGTAAGTGTAGCAGGAGTATTAACATTAAAGCACACTAATATATTTTTTGTGATTGGAATTATAATTACATTCATGATGATTTTATTTCAAAATTTAGTGCTTTATGCACAAACAACTATTCCCGGAAAAATAGGTGGAATTAAAATTAAAAAATAGGGCGGATTTTTATCTAAAATGAATGATTATAAGTCCTGGCTCTATTATATAAATAGAAGACCAATTCATATTGAAGGTAATCTGATATATGGGTAAGTATGAGGGTTGTCTGAAGTAAGACAACCGACATGGTTAAATTGACCTCATCATTATGATGGAACACTCCACACCTCATACACATTTCACTGAAAGTTCTACGCATCTAACTCAATCATTACACCACATTATAAAAAGCCTGTTGTCACGAATGAATGAACACGTCACACTTCAAAGACGTTTCATCATCTATAACGTGATGACAGGCTTTTCCTCTTATATCTTCATTAATTTCTCTTCTTGTTTAATACGCACATATAAGAAATATGCATATGGAATTAATAATATAGTTGTATACGTAGCGTGTGTTAACAATAACACGCCGATTAACTCTGGAATGATATTTAAGAAGTAATTCGGGTGCTTCGTCACTTTATATAATCCAGATTTAATAATAGGATGATTTGGCAAAATAAATAATTTCAATGTCCAAATTCCGCCTAATGTTCTAATGACTACAAATAACATGATATATGCAAAAATTAATATCATTAAGCCAATGCCGTTGACTAAGCTAAAAGTATCTTTATTCAACAATGCTTCTATGCCTGCACAAACATAGATGAATACATGAGTGATTGCTAGAAATTTTGAATTGTTAACGCCATATTCAACTGCACCGTCTGCTTTTAATTGTTGGGAATGGTTGATGGATATCTTTAAGCTGATGAGTCGGATACAGAAAAAGATAAATAATATAGTTAAAATCATGATGTCCTCCGTTTTTGTTATATGTATAAACTTTGATAACATAAAGTATTTTATAGAGGAAAAGCATGAAATACTATTAACTATTTATTAATTTTAGTAAACGTGTGCAGTAAAAGAAATATAATTTTATAAGATTTAATTTTGAAAAATGTGGTAGAAAGAATTATAAAGGAGGCAGATTGATTATGAAAATAGCTATTTACGGAGCAGGATCTCTTGGAACAATTATGGGTGCGTTCTTATCTGAATCAAACCCAGACGTTGATTTAATCGATGTGAATGAAGCACATGTCAATGAATTAAATAATAACGGTGCACATATCGTAGGCAAGGTAGACTATTCACAGAATGTAAAGGCGCTTACACCTAGTCAAATCAACGATAAATACGATATCGTTCTACTTTTAACTAAACAAGTCTTTAATAAAGATGTATTGCCAACAGTAAAAGAAATTCTTAAAGATGATGGTGTATTAGTCTCACTACAAAATGGCGTGCCAGAGGAATTTATTCAACAAACGATTCCAAAAGAACAAATTGTAGCTGGATCAGTTGAATTCGGTGCAACATTCGAAGGACCAGGTAAATCCAAACTTACTACAGAATTTGAATCTTTCAAAGAAAATGCAATTCAAATTGGTGAATTAAACGGAGAAATCACTGAACGTATACAAAATATCCAAAAAGCACTTTCTCCTATTGGTGGTATTAGTATATCTGAAAATTTACCAGGTACTAAATGGGCTAAATTAATTATTAACAGTGCCTTTAGTGGTATGTCTGCAGCGACTGGAGGAACATATGGTGACGTTGTAGATAATGATACAGGCGCTAAAGCAGCACTCTATGCAATTAATGAAGTAATTAACGTTGGTAAAAGTGCAGGAATTGAATTTGTAAGTTTAAGCGTACTAGATTATAAATATTTTGAAGAAATTACAAATGTTGAAAAACAAATTGATGAAATGAGAGAAATGATTAAACACTCTAGATCATTAGAAGCAAGCATGCTTCAAGATTTACAAAAACAACGCCCAACAGAAATCGATTATATTAACGGTATCGTTACAAAATTAGGCAAAGAAAATAACGTTAACACACCAGTTAACGATTTAATTGTAGAGATTGTTTCAGATGCCCAAAACCAAAAAACAGTACCTGATTTCAATGAAAGTATAGAAAAATTTAAATCAGTTGTAGAATAAAATTGGAATCATTGATTCATTTAAAGGAGCATTTAAACAATGAAAAAAGAAGACGTTCAAAACGTTGCTTCAACACCAGTAAACTCACCTATTTATCCACTCACTGAAATATATTTCAGAGACCGCGAATATTTAAATATTGTATATGAAACTGATAAAGAAGCTTTAGAAAAGGTTGTTCCAGAACCCTTAAAAGTCATTGATAATAAAATTAAATTTGAAATTATCAGCATGCCTGATGCTACAGGTCTAGGTAGTTATATGGAAGCAGGTCAAGTCATTCCTGTTGAATATAACGGGAAACAAGGCGAATTTTATCTATCAATGTATGTAGATAACCAAGCAGCTATCGCATCAGGACGTGAAATTTCTGCTTTTCCAAAAAAATCGGGTGAACCTAATCTTTATGTAGACAACGATGTTATCGTAGGAACTTTAGATTATCGTTCTCTAAGAGTAGCTCAAGCGACGATGGGATACGATTATTATAAAATGGAAGATCAAGAAGCAATTGATGCGATTACGCAACCGCAATTTATGTTAAAGCAATTCAGAGATTATGATACGACTTTAATTAAAAATGAATTAACACGTAGCCAAATTACAGATATTCACTTAAAACGTGCTTACAGAAGTCCAGCAAGATTACAATTATTCGAACATGTGATGGCACCACTGGCTGACTTCCCAGTTAGAAAAATTGTTGATGCACAACATATCATTGCGGATTTATCTTTAGGACAACCCGAACCAATCTATGATTATTTAAAAGACGAATAATCTAAGTTAGTATTAAAAGCTTCTTATAAAAATAACGATATACAAGCTCTAAAAGTTGGAATAACACGCACAACTTTTAGAGCTTATTTTTTATACAATAAAACACCCCTGTTAACCGAGTGATTAACAGGGGATATTTGTGCGATTAAGTTTACAGTTATAAGTGATAACCATTTACTTCTTAACTTGCAATGGCGAATATTAAGACTCTACACTACTGTCCATTCTTGCTTCAAATTCATCAAGCAATGCACGCGCTTCGTCTACAGTTTCAGTGCTCATTAATTGATGACGTAGTTGGCTCGCGCCTTTAATACCACGGACATAGATTTTAAAGAATCTGCGTAAAGCTTTGAATTGTTGCGTCTCTTCAGTAGAATGCTTTTCAAACAATGTTAAATGTAATCTAGACAAGTCTAATAACTCTTTGCTTGTATGTTCACGCGGTTCCTTTTCAAAAGCAAAAGGATTGTGGAAAATGCCTCTACCAATCATGACACCATCAATGCCATATTGAGATGCAAGTTCCATACCTGTTTGTCTATCCGGAATATCACCATTAATTGTTAATAACGTATCTGGTGCAATCTCGTCTCGCAAGTTCTTGATTGCTTCGATTAATTCCCAATGGGCATCTACTTTACTCATCTCTTTACGACTGCGAAGATGGATAGATAAGTTTGCAATGTCTTGTTCGAAGACATGTTTCAGCCAATCCTTCCACTCGTCTATGTCATAATAACCAAGGCGTGTTTTAACACTTACTGGTAAACCGCCTTCTTTAGTTGCTTGAATAATTTCAGCTGCTCTTTCAGGACGAAGAATTAAGCCTGAACCTTTACCTTTTTTCGCAACATTCGCTACAGGGCAACCCATATTTAAATCAATGCCTTTAAAGCCCATTTTTGCTAAACCAATACTCATTTCTCGGAATTGCTCTGGCTTGTCTCCCCATATATGAGCGACCATAGGCTGTTCATCTTCACTAAATGTTAAGCGTCCACGCACACTGTGTATCCCTTCAGGGTGACAATAACTCTCAGTATTTGTAAATTCAGTGAAAAACACATCCGGTCTAGCTGCTTCGCTTACAACGTGACGAAAAACGATATCTGTCACGTCTTCCATAGGAGCCAAAATGAAAAATGGACGTGGTAATTCACTCCAAAAATTTTCTTTCATAATATATTTAAACCTTCTTCATTATAAGTATCTCGAATTTTTACGCATGATGATATTACCACAAAAGATGAACTTATACAAAAGGAATTTTACAGTTATAACCATGAAAGCGGGAGGTCTTCCAGTAGTCTAAAAGATGTAATATTTAAGGTGATTTACATAAAATTTATCTAAAGACTAGTTAATTCTTTCTCTATTACCACTATATTTAGTACGTTGACAAGCTAGGACTATAAATACAATTGCAAATGGAAAAGCGATTAAATTGCCAAAACTACTTACGTAATCACCAACCATGAACGGTTGAAAGAACCACTGTAAACTTATAGGTATAATTGCCCAATAGATTGACTGATTGGTGTCACGCATTCTTCTTGCACCAATTGATGTTAGAGGTAAATAAAAAATCGTTAATGCAAGTTGATCTATAAAACTGTCTTGAGCTGATAACAGGTATAAGAAGAGAAAAACTAAGACGCCTGTTAAAGCATTGAATAAGTAGAACCACCAAAACCCTCTACGTGATGTTATCCCTTTGTAATTAAAAATATGTTTCCAACCATCTATGAAAAGTTCGAAAGGATTTTTCTTACTATGTTGATTGTTAGTTTGAAAATCTTGATTAGAATTCGAGTTTAACTTTTCTATGTTATGTCCACAATTAGAACAAAATCTAGAATCTCCTTCTATTTTAGTACCACAATTAGAACAATACATTTTATTCATCTCTTTTCATTTTATTTATCAGTTCTCTTTTTTATTGCTCACTTGATTCTTGTTAGAGCTATGAGCCTTTGTATCAGTATTAAATAGCGTATCTCTTGCAAAACTTACTAAACACAACACTAGCCCAATAAATATTATTGATAGAATTGCAATTAATAGAATATTAATAGCTTTTTTCATTGTTTATCCCCTTTACTGTAATAGTTTGAATTTCAGTAAGCTCATTTTATACAATTTTTATAGTTTTATCCACTACATTTTTTTGGTTTTATTAATGAATTAATTTTTATACTAGCTCTTAATCAACGATTATAAAATGTCATTGATTATAAATATGATTAATGATAAAACGCTCTTTCATAATAATTTCCAACTCGATTTTAAACTGTAAAAAACTTTATTAATATCGTGCTGTTTATATTGTGCCAAACTCATTTATACATTATAGTGAAAATACATATAAAAATTATACCTATGTTTTAAGAAAGTGGGGAAATACATAGTGAATAAAGGGGATATATTGGGAAGATTCACTCGTATCATTGTTGCATTGTTAATGATTATTGGTTTATCTGCGTTATTTCAAATCAATGAAGCGGGTGCCACAACTAAAGGGAATATTGTAAAGGCGAAAGGGACGCCAAAACAACAAGTAGTTATTCAACACAATCATCATTTAGCTAAAACTAAAAGTAATATTCAACCGACACAAGTCACTCAGAATAGTAATTATCGTACGCCAAAGACTAAACCAACTTCAACACAATATGTTAAACGCACACATCTATCTTCGAATAATGTGGTACCAAACAATAGTCAGAAATATAGTAATGCCAAACGTAAGGGGACCTCATTTTCAAGACAAACTGCGAAACCTCAGCACCGAACAATAGTTAAGCACGCAACAGTTCATCACAAAGTGACACCAGCCACTCTTAAATCTCAAAAGAAAACGAAGGTCGTTCATCCAGTACATAAACATCCACAATGGTTATCGCAAGCAACAAAGACAAGAAAGGTTTCGTCATCTTCAAAAGTCTCAAAATCCAAGACATCACGAACTTCAAAGACAACGCCAAAATCTAAAGTCACAAAGTCTAAAACTTCAAAATCAAAAGTCACAAAAGCTAAACCTGTAAAACCGAGCGTTAAAACTTCAGTAAGAACTAAGACTAAAACCACGCATTCACAACCTCAAAAGAATTACTACAATAAGCCACCTAAACGTTGGCCATCCAATGTACCAGGCGGTGACAACGTGCGTGATTTCGGTCAAACGACGAAAGAATCAGGTCTTGATGACGCTTTAAAAATCATGAAGAAGTCTGGCAATAAAGGTGTTTCAATTGAACATACTAAGGCGAAAGACGCTAATATCGGGATGGTATTTAACTGGAACCCAACAGCCAAACAATTAACTTACGGTACGGGGACAGCAATTGGTAGACATACGATTTTAACTGCTAATCATGTAGTCAATGATCAACGTGCACATAAACCTTTAACACCTTCACAACCGCAGAATATGAGAATTAGCTTGTTACAAGAAGGTTCTAAAGTTGGGCGTTCGCTTGAAGTATTCGGCGTTCAAATGCTGCAATATGGTGATGTTGCATTAGTTTACACATATGAAGACATTTCAAAATATATGAAAATACGTAAAATCGCTTCAGAAACTACCATTAAATCAATGAAAGCCAACACGCCTATCCATATGTATCACTATGGTACGCCGAGCGGAAAATATAAAAACGATCCAGCTGGCACAATGTACCATTCCAAAGGTAAATATTCGATGCCAGCACGCAATGTCAATCCTATTGGTTACTATCAAATGATGGCTGAACCTGGTTCGTCTGGTGGGGCAGTCTTAAATAGTAAAAATGAAATTGTCGGTGTCCATGCGTTCAGAATAGATTCAGGAGATTACAAGACATATCATTTAAACACTATGGCAGAAATCAGAGGGAAGTTACGTAAAGAAATTATTGATAATATTTTATAGGATTGATTGATGGTATAGTACGAAATTTGATTGAGCACGAATTGAAAATATTAAGTGATTTAAGTTTAGACCTTCAAAGGAGTATAAACCCTAAATTAGAACTCGGCTAGGCAACGTTGTGTTGCTTAGCTTTTTTCATATTTAGCCTATAAGCTCTTTATTATATCCTGTAACTTAATCATTGCTATACTAGGGTAACGGTATAAACGAAGGAGGTACTATATGTTTCTTGCATGGAATGAGATTAAACGCAATAAGCTTAAGTTCGGCCTAATCATCGGTATTTTAGTTCTCATTAGTTATTTATTATTTTTACTTTCAGGCTTAGCTAATGGCTTAATCAATATGAACACAGAAGGAATTAAGAAGTGGAAGGCGGATGCCATTGTTTTAAATAAAGATGCGAATCAAACTGTTCAACAATCTATTTTCAAGACGTCTAAAGTAGGAGATCAGTTTAAAGAGACGTCATCATTGAAGCAGATGGGCGTGATCGCCTCCAATGGTAGTCATGAAGAGAATGCATTACTCTTTGGTGTTAAATCAGATTCATTTCTAATTCCGAAAATCACTAAAGGCAAAAAGTTCACTAAAGATAATGAGGTTGTGATTGATCAGACACTTAAGGATAAAGGCTTTAAAGTAGGAGATGAGATTAAATTGTCTCAGTCTGATGAAAAGTTACATATCGTAGGTGTCTCAGAAAGTGCTAAATATAACGCATCGCCAGTCATTTTCACTAATAATAAAACAATACAGAAAATTAATCCGGCTCTAACATCCGAGAAAACAAATGCAGTGGTTGTACGAGATAAACATTGGAAAGATAAAAAAGTGAATAACGACCTTGAAGTCATAGGTATAAATAAGTTTATTGAAGACCTCCCTGGATACAAACCACAAAATTTAACAATGAACTTTATGATTACATTCTTATTTGTGATTTCAGCAACAGTGATTGGCGTCTTCTTGTATGTCATTACATTGCAGAAGAAGAACTTATTTGGCGTATTGAAAGCGCAAGGATTTACCAATGGTTTCTTGATGAAGATGGTTTTAGCACAAACGTTTATCCTTGCATTGATTGGTACTTTGATAGGTTTAGTACTTACATTACTCACAAGTTTAATTTTACCAGAGGCAGTGCCGGTACAATTTAATATGATGACGCTGATTCTGTTTGGAATAGTCTTGATACTGACTTCTCTCGTTGGCAGTTTATTCTCAGTGGCATCTATTAGAAAGATTGACCCACTTAAAGCAATAGAATAAGGAGGTGCGACAATGTTGAAATTTGATAAAGTATCGAAAGAATTTAAAGACGGAAATCAAATGATTGAAGCGGTTAAATCGACATCTTTAACCTTTGATAAAGGCGAATTAGTAGCTATTGTAGGACCTTCAGGTTCTGGGAAAAGTACATTCCTAACAATGGCTGGAGCACTACAGACGCCAACACACGGAGAAATACACATTAATGATAATAGAATTTCACAATTGAGTCAGAAGCAACTAGCTAAAATGAGAATGCAAGAAATTGGCTTTATTTTACAATCCACGAACTTAGTACCTTTTCTAACTATAAAGCAACAATTTCATTTATTGAAAAAATATAAAAAAGACGTGTTAAGTACTGAAGAATTCGATAAATTATTAAACGATTTAGGTTTGAAAGAAATTGAGAATAAACTACCTTCTGAAGTATCAGGAGGGCAAAAGCAACGTGTCGCAATTGCTAAGGCAATTTATACGAAACCTTCTATTATATTAGCCGATGAACCGACAGCTTCATTGGATACTGATAATGCAATGGCAGTGATGGAGATTTTAAAAGAACAGTCTAAGCAACGTCATAAAACCTGTATTATTGTGACGCACGATGAACGGTTAACGCAATTTTGCGATAAGACATATCATATGCAAGATGGTTACTTAAAAGAACAGTAACTCAATCTCGGAACATAAATTAATTTTGATTTAGGTAAAACGGTAATTTCTAACGATACTAATGTAGAAATTATCGTTTTTTCTTTAAAAATAAACAGATGCAAACTTCTAAATTGACTTTATAACTAACTTGTAACTATAATAGTTACATGAGGTGAGATATTTGAAAATAAGTAGTCGATTTACTGTGGCTGTTCACATATTATCTCTAGTTCACATCGAGCGTAATCAAACACTCACTTCCGCGTACATTGCGGGCAGTGTAAACACAAATTCAGTAGTAATCAGAAGATTGATTAGTAAACTAAAACAAGCAGGTTTCCTTGAAACACATCAAGGGAGCGGTGGAATTCAATTATTGAAACCACTCACAGACATTACATTACTTGATGTCTATAGAGCAGTAGAGGTCGTCGAAGAGGGCGAACTCTTCCAAATGCATGAGGATACGAATATCAATTGTGTTGTAGGTGCGAATATTCAAAGTGTACTAGAAATAGTGTTACTTCGAGCACAAGATGCGATGGAAACAGTGTTAGCCAATGTCACTATGGATGATATTGTGTCAGGTATTATACAACAAAACGGATAAAATCAATCCGTTATATCCAACTTGTAACTAATTAAGTTACATGTAGAGCACGCGGATATAGCTGGAAACTAAGTTAGAATCGAAGACACCATTCAAATAGAATCATAACAATCACTCTAAAAAATAAAAAAGTGGAGGAATTAAGCATGAAAATCGGTATTATTGGAGCAACAGGTAAAGTAGGAAATAAAGTATTACAAGAAGCAACACAACGTGGTCATGAAATAACTGCCATCGTCAGAAATGCAGCTAAATTAGATCATCAAGATGTGAAAGTGATAGAGAAAGACATCTTCCATCTCACAGTTGATGATATTAAAGATCTTGATGTAGTCGTTAATGCATTCGGTGCACCGCTAGGCGAAGAAGATGCACATGTTGAAGCTGGTCACGCTTTAATTAACCTATTAAAAGACGTAGATACTAGAGCGATTATTGTCGGTGGTGCTGGTAGTCTATTCGTAGATGATGCACAAACGACACGTTTAATTGATACACCAGAATTTCCAGATATGTTTAAACCAACAGCTGCAGGCCAAGGTCGTAATCTTCAAGAACTTAAAGACACAGAAGGAATCACTTGGACATTTGTAAGTCCGTCAGCAGAGTTTGATCCAGAAGGTCAACGTACAGGCACGTATACATCAGGTAAAGATCAATTACTAGTTAATAGCCAAGGTAACAGTTATATCAGCTATGCAGATTATGCGATTGCAATTGTTGATGAAGCTGAAAATGCAGACCACGTTAACGAACGATTCACAGTTGTTGGGGAACAAGAATAATCAATTTAATAAATAAAGACATGTGTAACTAACTTTATACAATACTAAGTCACATAATGACGTTAATTCTAACTCATTTTGTGGCTTTTTTGTTTTTAAAATTAAGTTTGTGTGTTGGGTTCAATAGTTCGAAATTACCCAACGTGTATACTTAATTTTTATAAAACATTAATATTTTCTTTATACTAGTGACAAATTTCATATTTTAAATATGAACATATTAATAATTTTAATGTAAATTTACATATAAAAATTGAATTTACTCTTTTTTGGAATTATAATGAAAGCGGTTGCTACCCTATAACATCAGGAGGAATTATATATGGAAAATATTTTATTCAACGGATATAGTCGCTACACAACATCAAATCATATTCAACGAAGCGCATTAGAAGAAAGAGATTTAGGTGATGGCCGCACATCATCCATTTCAGCTTCCGTTTCTTACACAGTTACTTGGAGTGCCGCATAACGCAGTTCATGATCAATAATATTGTAATTTAAATTATTAAGATTATAGGGTAGTAACTTTTAATATGAAAAAAAGAAATGACTACACGAGATATTGGAATCTCATAATAGTATCAATGATTACATAAAAACAATCATACCATACCCATTTTAAAATAAATAACCGAGCCTTACATGAAAGGAGCATGGAGATGTCGATGCTAAAAGTTAAAGAAGGTCGTAATATCATTAGTCTTGAAGAAGATGGAACAACGCAATATTTACATAAAGTAATTAAAGGTCCTAAAAGTGATGCGCTCAGAAGGTATCATAATTGCTTGAAATGGGAGGACCTACGCACAAACGATATTCGATTGAATTCTCCTAAGTTGATTGGCTATGAAGAGAATGATTTATCACTAAAATATCAATGGATTGAGAATGCTACATCATTAGAAGATGAATTAGAACAGCCGGCTCCAAATTTTAAAAATAAAATTGCAGAAGCTGCAGATATGTTAGTGACATTACATTTAGCTGATATTACTGATTTGAATATAGATTCAGAAGATCAATTACCCCAACGGGAATCGTTATTTTATGCACTAAATAAATATGAATATACCGGTTGTACAGGTGCAGAATTAGAGTTATTTCGTCTATTGCAACAAGATTTACAATTTATGGAAACGATAATGAAGGAATCTCATGAAAATGACGTTTGTATTTGTCATGGCGATATACGGTTGGATCAGTTTATATATTCGGATGATGAGCTTTGGATTATAGATTTTGAAGAATTACGCAAAGGTGACCCAACTAGAGATTTAGCTGGTTTAATAGGTTCAATTTATTTTGATTGTTTATTAAAGACTTTTACCGAAACGACTCAAGACACTTCAAATGCCAAAGAGATAGAAGATCAATTTATAGAACGAGGTGTCAATTATATTGAGGAAATGAGACCGTTAATTCAATTAGCTTATCAAACATATGTAACTAAAAAAGCGATTAATATAATACATCTTTCTAAAAATATAGGGTGGTTTCTCGTAGAAAGAATCATGAGTAGAGCTAAATTTTCATTTCGTTTAACTGCCATAGATAAAGCAATACTCGGAATAGGCAGAGAAATCATAGTGTTTCCAGAAAATCTAATAGAGCTATTTGAATAAAATAGGAGGTCTTTCTATGACAGAAAAAGTAAATACGTTAGAAGATTTAGCGCTGAAAATAGAATTAGAAACGGATTTGAACAGAGTTAAAATAGATAATGAAACATATGATGACGTGCTTGAAAATCAAAAAAGTAAGTTGAAACAGTGGCTATATTCAATGTTGCATACTGGAAATTTAAATAATCAAGTCAAACAAACAACAAAAACATTTATTGATTTGAACCAACAAATAGTAAGTCGTATTAAAGACCCAGGCATCAGAGTAGAGACGAGCACTCAGAATTTCAACGGTCACACTTATCATGTCATTCAAGGAGTTCGAATCAATGAAGAAGTAAATGAAGATAATAGCCTTGTCATACCTTGTTCTAGACCTAATTTGACTCCTGGATTTTTCATGTTCGTACATACAAACAATGGTTTACATATGAATAAGGTTACACGTCATTATATTTATGCAGACGCGCCCCAATATGCGATAGAACTATGGAGTCAATGTGTCAATGAGTTGGTTGAAAAGAATGTAAGCTTTTCCGCTAAAGTTTTGTCATCTTCTGACAGTTATCCAAGAAACGATGCACTTGTTTTTTACAGTAGTGAAGATAAAGAAAAAGTTGAAAAAGTATTAATTGAACATATTGAAAGATCTCCTATAGATATTAAAAAAGGTTCACAACTTGCTAGCCAATTAAGATATAACCTTTATACAGCTGAGGAACCTATTCAAATCAATGGTATCCAACAAAGCTTTGGTGAACATCGTTGTAGTGCCATAGCAGACGCCATTCAGGATTACTTTAATACAGGTGTAGCCTTCCAATTGTTATTGAAGCAAAGGTTGATTGCGAATCAGATAGATATTAAAGATTTATCTAAAAATGCCGTGCAGTGAACTTAAATGTGGGATGAGCGATTCGCTTATCATAAATTGTTTCATTCATTTGTGTGTAAATCTTCGGCGCTTGAGGCAGATGGAGCGCATGCAAATGGTCTTATTTTAAAAAGCGTGTGTTTCATATTGAACAATGCTCTAACCAAATTATGACTTATATTGACAGGAGTGATTCAACTTATGAAAGTATTGGCTTTAATTAATACAAATTTAGTATCAGAAAATGATGTAACCATGTTGTCTGATGTAAATATTGCAGGAACACCCATTCATTGTGGTTTGATTGAACTAGAACGACCAAGTTTCAAAGAATATGAGCTAGAGAACGAACATTTCGTGTTAGTAAAAGTTGATGCGTTTTCTTGTAATTACAGAGATAAAGCCATTATTTTAAAAGCTGCATTAAACATGCAAGAAGACGTGAACTTTCAAGCTCCGCCATTTGCTTATTTTGGTTCAGACTTTGTAGGGACCATTGTTGCTAAAGGGTCTTCAGTAAAACAATTTGAAATTGGACAACGTGTGATACCCAATTGTGCGTATCCGGATCCTCCTTTTCCTGGTGTGGCACCTGGAGCAGTAACAAATGAAGCTTCAAGAGGATGGCTCAGGTTACATAAGTCAAAGCTTATTAAAATACCTGATCATATGGATAACGCTGTGGCAGCAGGCTTTTCAATAGGTGGGCAAACATCAACGAGTATGGTAAGACGTGTAAATCTTAAACCTAATGAACGCGCGCTAGTACTAAGCGGCCGCTCTAATACGTCTATGTTCATTATTAACAACTTAATCAGAATGGGAATAGATACGACCGTATTAAGCACCTCTGAATGGACGCCCGAAGAACAAGAACTCATTAAGCCAGCTAGATTGTGTCACATAGATAGAAATGTGCATAAGTGGGAAGAAGCGGGTTTGGGCAAATTTGATGTTGTATTTGATCCTTATTTTGATTTGCATTTAGAAAAAGCAGTGAATCAAATGGAAACAGAAGAACGTTATATCACATGCGGTTATAAGAATCAGCATCCCGATTTTTCCGAATATGAAGATGAAAATACCCCCAATCATCTTAAAAATATAATGTTAAAAGTGATGCTTAATAATCTGTCATTAATCGGTAACTGCATTGGAACGTGGGAAGATTTGGAAAACGCCATATCAGACTATGATGAAAATCAATTTATCGTACCCATCGATAGAAGCTATTCAATTAAAGAAGGCAGTGAGTTTGTTAACCGTACCTACAACATGAGAGGTCGTTTAGGCAAAGCGATAATGTTATATGAGGAAGAGCCTAAATAGATGATACAAGGATAATTGATTACCGTCATTAAGGAACTAGAAGATGAGTTTTAGAAATGCTTACTAATAAATCATGAAACAATTTAAGAGTAAAAAATAATTGAGGAACCACGTAGTTATACAAAAAGATGACTATGTGGTTCTTATACTATATAAACATGACAATAATATGCAAAAATAAATTAAATTGAATGGGTATGTATTGTTTGATAATATAAAAGAGAAATTTGTATTATAACTCAATATTTATATGAAGATACCATGATTTTAGAAAAAAATTCAAAAACAGAGAGATGTGAAAATGTGAAACATTCTAAAAAGTTACTTTTATGCGTAAGTTTTTTAATAATAACGATTTTTATTGGAGGATGTGGATTTATGAATAAAGACGATAACAAAGAAGCACAAATCAAAAAAAGTTTTAATAAAATGTTAAATGTGTATCCTACTAAAAATCTAGAAGATTTTTACGATAAAGAGGGCTACCGTGATGAAGAATTTGATAAAAATGATAAAGGGACTTGGGTTATTAATTCTAAAATGATTGTTGAACCGAAAGGAAAAGATATGGAAGCAAGAGGGATGGTTTTACATATAAATAGAAATACTAGAACAACTAAAGGGGACTTTATTATAAAAAGAATAACAGAAGATAATAAAGGAAGACCTGATGTTAAAGACAAAAAATATCCAGTAAAAATGGAAAACAACAAAATTATTCCAACAAAACAAATTAAAGATGAAAAATTAAAAAAGGAAATCGCAAACTTTAAATTTTTTGTACAATATGGCAATTTTAAAAACTTAGAGAATTATAAAGATGAAAGTATATCATACAATCCTAACGTTCCAAGTTACTCAGCGCAATATCAATTGAACAATAATGATAATAATGTTAAACAACTAAGAAAAAGATATGATATACCCACGAATCAAGCTCCTAAATTATTATTGAAAGGTACAGGGGATTTAAAGGGCTCCTCTGTAGGTTATAAACATATTGAATTTACTTTTGTTGAAAATAAAGAAGAAAATATTTATTTTACTGACAGTATAAACTTTAACCCGAGTAGGGGGGATTAAGTATGTACCAAGCTGAATATAAAATAAAATCCAAAAATTTAACTAATAATTCTGAAGAAACAAGTTCAGTATCTAGTATTAGTTATGAAATAGAGAACGCTAAAAATAATGGTTTAAAAACAAAAAAATAGTAGAACAAATTGAAGATTTAAAACAAAGTGATAAGTTTCCCAGTAATCTTAAATACATTGATAGTTATACCGACCCAAATACTGGAACAACGTCTACTGCTTTTTTAAATAAAGATACTGGTAAACTTACTGTTGGTATGACAGGAACTAATTTTCATGGTGAACAACTAAAGAGGGTAGGTGCTAGCTTATTTAATCCACAGGTCAAAGCATCTAAGCAAGATTATAAAGATACAGCTGAGACACTAAAAGAGGTTCTGTTGCAAAGTAAAAAATATAGCTAACCACTAATATATCATGTCAGTGT
>ERZ1023415.19-NODE-19-length-88781-cov-29.276897_pt1 | contig 88781 bp, 92 predicted proteins | sample MGYA00380510_ERZ1023415 | MGnify/ENA primary metagenome ERZ1023415 (study PRJEB33173, sample SAMEA4830299) | metagenome | study: EMG produced TPA metagenomics assembly of the PRJEB25223 data set...
CTGCCTTACAAGCAGAGGGTCGGCGGTTCGAACCCGTCATTCTCCACCATTTAATCGAATAAATAAGTCGGAGGGGTAGCGAAGTGGCTAAACGCGGCGGACTGTAAATCCGCTCCTTCGGGTTCGGCAGTTCGAATCTGCCCCCCTCCACCATTATTAATGGGCTATAGCCAAGCGGTAAGGCAACGGACTTTGACTCCGTCACGCGCTGGTTCGAATCCAGCTAGCCCAGCCATTAGAGCCATTAGCTCAGTTGGTAGAGCATCTGACTTTTAATCAGAGGGTCAGAGGTTCGAATCCTCTATGGCTCACTCTTTAAAGCACCTTCATTATTGGAGGTGCTTTTTTTATTGTTAAATTTACAACTTCAAGTCGTTAAACCTTGAAAATTGCAAGCGTATACATTAATCTGAATCTATGTCAATGAAAGGAGAATATATCATGAATCAACGTATTGAAATAATTGGAGCACCTTCCACATTTGGTCAGAAAAAATTAGGTGTCAATTTAGGACCAGATGCAATTCGTTATGCAGGATTATTAGCGCGTCTTAAAAGAATGGGACATGATGTTATAGATAAAGGAAATATCGAAGTTCCAAATTTAGATGTTGAAAAGTTTCATTCTAATCAGGAAGGTTTAAGAAATTACAACGAAATCATAACTGTTTCTGAAAATCTTAGCAAAGCTGTATCTGAAACAGTTAAAAACGGAAACTTTCCACTAACATTAGGTGGAGATCATTCAATTGCTGTTGGTTCTATTTCAGGTATCAGTCAATACTACAATAATCTAGGTGTTATTTGGTATGACGCACATGGTGATTTAAATGTACCTGAAGAATCTCCTTCTGGTAATGTACATGGGATGCCTTTACGTATTTTAGCTGGTGATGGTCCAGATGAATTAGTTCATTTAAATGGATTCACTCCTAAAGTCAAACCTGAAAATATCGTATTAATTGGTATGAGAGATTTAGACAAAGGTGAGAGGGAATACATAAAAGATCAAAATATTAAAACATTCACTATGGCTGACATAGATCGTTTCGGAATACAAGAAGTCATTGAAAGAGCTCTGGAATACTTAAAATCAAGAAATATTGATGGTTTGCATTTTTCTCTAGATGTTGATGCGCTAGATCCTTCTGAAACACCAGGAACGGGTACTAGAGTATTAGGAGGCTTGAGTTATAGAGAAAGTCACTTTGCCTTAGAATTATTAAGTGAATCAAAACTGGTGACGTCAATGGATTTAGTTGAAGTTAATCCACTTATTGATCATTTAAATAGTACTGCTGAACAAGCGGTAGCATTATTAGGAACATTCTTTGGCGAAACATTATTATAGAAAGTAGATTAAAGCTTACATGATTTATAATTATGTAAGTTTTTTTCTATTTTAGTTATTGTTCATATGACACTATAAACAATGATTGGTATAATATTTAATATGGAAAAATATTACCCGGAGGAGATGTTATGGATTTTTCCAACTTTTTTCAAAATCTAAGTACATTAAAAATTATTACAAGTGTACTTGATTTACTGATCGTTTGGTACGTACTTTATCTTCTCATTACTGTATTTAAGGGAACTAAAGCGATTCAATTACTTAAAGGTATCGTAGTAATTGTTATCGGCCAACAAGTCAGTAAAATGCTTAATTTAACAGCAACCTCCAAATTGTTCGATATCGTTATTCAATGGGGAGTACTCGCATTAATAGTTATTTTCCAACCTGAAATTAGACGAGCATTGGAGCAATTAGGTAGAGGTAGCTTCTTAAAACGTTATACCAATACTTATAGTCGAGATGAAGAAAAATTAATTCAGGCTGTTTCTAAAGCCGTTCAATATATGGCCAAAAGGCGTATAGGTGCACTTATCGTTTTCGAAAAGGAAACAGGGCTTCAAGACTACATAGAAACTGGTATTCCTATGAATTCAGATATTTCTCAAGAATTATTGACTAATGTTTTTATTCCGAATACACCTTTACACGATGGTGCAATGATTATTCAAGGAACTAAAATTGCAGTCGCAGCAAGTTATTTACCTTTATCAGATAGTGTTAAAATTTCAAAAAGTTTGGGAACAAGACACAGAGCAGCAGTAGGGATTTCAGAAGTTTCTGATGCTTTTACAGTTGTTGTTTCAGAAGAAACAGGTGATGTATCGGTAACTTTTGATGGTAAATTACGTAGAGATATATCCAATGAAGTGTTTGAAGAATTACTTGCTGAACACTGGTTCGGTGCACACTTTCAAAAGAAAGGTGTGAATTAGTATGTTAGAAAGTAAGTGGGGATTAAGATTTGTAGCCTTAATTCTAGCCGTATTTTTCTTTTTATCAGTAAATAATGTATTTGGAAATGTATTTAATACTGATGACATATCCCAGAAATCTACTAAAACGATTCAAGATGTACCTGTAGATGTTATTTACAATAATAAAGATTTGCATGTTACAAAAGCACCTGATAGTGTAGATGTTAATTTATCGGGTCCTCAATCAAAGTTAATAAAAATTGAAAACCCTGAGGACCTCAAAGTTACAGTTGATTTATCTGATAAAAAAGCAGGAAGCTATCATAAAAAATATCAGGTTAAAGGTATAGGTAATGATGTTAGTTATAGTGTGAAACCTAAAACAGCAAACGTTAACTTAGAGAAAAAAGTAACGAAAGAAATGCATGTACAACCTGATGTTAGCCAAAGTGATATCGATAATAATTATAAAGTCAGTAAGCAAAAGATTTCTCCTGAAACTGTCAAAGTTACTGGAGGGGAACAACAACTTAAGAAAATTGCTTATTTGAAAGCTACTTTTAAAAATTCTAGTAAAATCACTAAAGATACAAATGATGTAGCAGAAGTTAATGCTTTTGATAAGGAATTGAATAAGCTTAATGTTTCAATTAATCCAAATGAGGTTAATTTAAAAGTCTCAGTTGCTCCTTTTAGTAAAAAGGTAAAAGTACATACTAAAACGACTGGGAAGTTAGATAATGATAAAGAATTAGACAATGTTAAATTGAATGATAAAGAAGTTCAAATTTATGGTAGTAGAGATGATTTACAAAGCATCAATGAAATAACTGCTGAAGTTGATTTGGATGGCATTTCAGACTCAACTGAGAAAACAGTGAAATTTGATTTACCTAAGAATGTTACGAAAGTAGATCCTAAAGAAACGAAAGCTTATATTAATGTTAAATAATTGATAGATACAAAAGGAGAGTTTAAGAATGGGAAAATATTTTGGTACTGATGGCGTTCGAGGAATTGCCAACCAAGAGCTTACTCCAGAGTTAGCATTTAAGTTGGGAAGATATGGTGGCTATGTTTTAGCACATAATAAAGGAGAGAAACATCCTAAAGTCCTTGTAGGTAGAGATACACGTGTTTCTGGTGAAATGCTTGAATCTGCTTTAATTGCGGGCCTTATCTCAATAGGAGCTGAAGTCATGCGTTTGGGTATTATTTCTACACCTGGTGTGGCTTATCTCACTAAAGAAATGGAAGCAGCTTTAGGTGTGATGATTTCTGCTTCTCATAATCCTGTAGCTGATAATGGTATTAAATTCTTTGGTTCAGATGGTTTCAAATTATCTGATGATCAAGAAAACGAAATTGAAACTCTACTTGACCAAGATAATCCTGAATTACCTCGTCCTGTAGGTGAAGATATAGTACATTATTCTGATTATTTTGAAGGTGCTCAAAAATATCTAAGTTACTTAAAATCAACAGTTGATGTTAACTTTGAAGGGCTAAAAATTGCATTAGACGGTGCTAATGGATCAACGTCATCACTTGCACCATTTTTATTTGGCGATTTAGAAGCTGATACAGAAACAATTGGCTGTAGCCCAGATGGATATAATATTAATGAGCAATGTGGTTCTACGCATCCTGAGAAATTAGCTGAAAAGGTACTAGAAACAGAAAGTGACTTTGGTTTAGCATTTGATGGCGATGGCGATAGAATCATTGCTGTTGATGAAAAGGGTCAAATCGTCGATGGAGATCAAATTATGTTCATCATTGGTCAAGAGATGCATAAAAATCATGAATTAAATAACGATATGATTGTTTCAACAGTTATGAGTAATCTTGGTTTTTATAAAGCCTTGGAAAATGAAGGCATTCAATCCAATAAAACAAAAGTTGGAGATCGCTATGTTGTAGAAGAAATGAGAAGAGGTAACTACAATCTTGGCGGTGAACAGTCTGGTCATATTGTTTTAATGGATTATAATACAACTGGTGATGGTTTATTAACCGGTGTACAATTAGCTTCTGTTATTAAAATGAGCGGAAAATCACTAAGTGAATTAGCAGCTCAAATGAAGAAATATCCACAATCTCTCATTAATGTTAGAGTAACGGATAAATATCGCGTTGAAGAAAATATCCATGTTCAAGAAGTTATGACAAAAGTTGAAACAGCAATGAATGGTGAAGGAAGAATTTTAGTTCGACCTTCCGGTACAGAACCATTAGTAAGAGTCATGGTGGAGGCAGCTACAGATGAAGATGCCCAACGCTATGCTCAAGAAATCGCTGATGTCGTTAAAGAAAAAATGGGTTTAGATGAATAAAAGTTACCGATAAACTTTAAATCAAACATTACAAAACACCTCCGAAAGGTATTTCGATACATCTTTCGGAGGTGTTTATTGTGGATGAAGTAGAGTATAAATTGTATATTTTTAAACTCAAATTTTTATAAAGCTTCTAAAGCTTTAACAATTTCATCAGCAAGTTGATCATCAACTTTGGCGTAAGCTTTTAAGAATGCTTTAGCACCATGTTCTTTAATATAAGTATTCTTCTCAACTGTCTCTTGATCAGCTTTATCATCATAAGCGAGAAGTAGTGCTGCTGTATTAACTAAGCCATCGCGTTCTAATCCTTTTTCATATAGGTATGTTAAAGGTTTAATAATACGATCTTTAGGGCCAATTTTACGTATCGTTCCTCGACCTACACGTGTCACTTCATCTGATAAATTTGGATTTTTAAAACGTTCGATAATTTTTTCTACATACTGTGCTTGTTCACTTTCAGAGAAATCAAATTGGTCTGTGATATATTGACTTGTTTCACTTAAAACTTGACGCAATCCAGCATTAATTTGATCATCTTCAACAGCATCTAAAACCGTAGCTTTATCACCATAATATCCTGCATATGCTAAATATGCGTGTCCAGTATTAACAGTTAATAATTTTCTTTCAATGTAAGGTGTTAAGTCATCTACGTATTTGATGTGGTTTAATTCTTCTCCATACCATGCATCTTTTTCGATGACCCATTCGAAGAAAGGTTCTACCATAACATCTAATATATTGTCGTTCTTTTGTAATGGTACGATTCTGTCTACAGCTGAATTGGCGAAGTGAATGTTATCACTTAATGGGCCTGTAATGTCTAAAATCGCTTTTTTCAATGTATCTGTCGCCATAATTGCATTTTCACAAGCTACAATGTTCACGTGATTTTTCTTTTCTTTTAAATAAGGTGCAAATGATTTAGCGATAATAGGTAAAATGTTGACGCCGACAGCTGTTGTAATTAAATCTGCTTCAAGAATCGCTTCTTTAAGTTCATCAGAAGGTTGGGCTGAATTAATTGCATCGACATTATTAACACGTGTCGTTGTTTTGGATTCATCAGCTAGGATAACATCATATTGATGCTCTTTATCTAAAGCATTAATGATTTCCTCGTTTACATCTGCGAAAGTCACTTTTACATTATTATCCGCTAAAATATATCCGATAAATCCCCGGCCGATATTTCCGGCTCCAAAATGGACTGCTTTCATTATGCGTCAGCCTCCTCGAAAACTTGTTTAATTTCTTCTGCTGATTTCGCGTTCACAATTCTATCGACATTTTCCTCTTCACTAAAAGTGATAGCAATTTTGGATAGTAAATCTAAATGTTCACCATCTTTACCTGCAATACCAACAACCACTTTAACTTCTTCGCCGTTCCAATCTACGCCTTCAGGAATTTGTAATAAGCTTAATCCTGAACGAATTACGTTACCTTTTGCTTCTTCTGTACCATGAGGGATTGCTAAGCCATTACCCATAAACGTAGATACTACATCTTCACGGTCTTTCATAGCTTGAATATAGTTCTGTGTCACTGCACCGCTGTCTACAAGTGCTTGTCCTGCTTTTTCAATTGCATCGTTTTGACTTGATGCAGATACATTTAAAAAGATATTTTCGTTACTAAATAATTCACTCATTTTTATACACTCCTATAATAATTGACTTTTAATATGATTTAATAAATTTCTTTTTAGTATAGTTTTAAATTCCTGTGGTTTTTGCATATATTCATCAATATCCTCTAAATGTGAACTTAGCTCCTCAGATAGGGCGCTAACAAATCGAGCTATTTTTTGATTATCAGGAATAAACATACTAATCATATAGTGAATTGAGCTTTCATCATTTTGATTGTGTTGAAATTGAATTGGCTTTTCCAAAATAGTAATGAGTATCATAGGTTTCTTAAACATATCATCTCTTAAATGTGGAATTGCCACTGGATACGGATTAAGTATCCAATTAGGATGCTGTTCATATTTCAATTGCAACAAATCAGCGAATGATTGATTCCGCTCAATAACATTTTCATTGAGTAAATAGTCTTCTAAATATTGTTTCCAATTATCTACTAATTTATAATCTATTTTCACTGAATCTAACACTTCTAAACCTACACGCATGTCTTCAATAATAGTATCGGGATTAACGAAGGAATGTGTGTCAGTATCTTCAGAAGTATGCGTTTCATTCGATTTTGTACTTAAAAAGGAAGAAACATAAGCGACTTCATGCTCAGGTAATAATGGGTTTACAACGAGAAACGGTACGTCGATATCTAAATTAACAGTTGAAATAATTCCATCGTAAGCAGTTAAATCTAAAACATTTAAATCACTCACAGAAGCTTGAGTAATTCTTTCAATTTCATTAAAAGCTTGTTCTAAACGGGTTGATAACAAACGACTTGTGCCTATACCACTACTACATACGACCAAGATGTTTAAGAAGCGATTGCCTTGATTCTTAATCGAACCACCAAAGTGAAGTACAATAAAGGCGATTTCGCTTTCAGGGAAGATTAAGTCTGGCCAAACCATGTGCAAGGCTTTATGAATATTTTCAAAAAGTCGAGGATATTTAAATTTAATCATTTCAGTTAAAGGATTATACGTTTCGATGTTTGATTTTAAACGATTAATTGCAGGATTAATATGCAGACTCAATCCCTCAATTAAATTGTCTTCATCATCAAAATGTTGTCCTGAAATGTGTTCTACCGTTTTTACAAATTGAAGAATCTTAGAATCATTACTTTCATCCTCTGAAGAGGCGTCTTTCGATACCTTTCGCTTTGCCCCACGCAAGTGAATCGTAATGAATGTGATTTCAGCTTGATTGAATGTGATATCATACATCTCTTCAAGTCGTTGAGCGATTTCTGTTGCAACTTTATGTTCAAGTGTATGTTTCACTGTTTCATAAATATCTTCATTAAGAGAAACATATTCGCCATTTTTCATGCGAGTGATACTTAAGACAATATGCACTGTTAGTGTTAAATAACTAGATTCAGTTAATGAATAGGGGAGTTCACCCAAATAATCCATGAGTATACGTTCGATCTTAAATATTCTGTCTAAATCTACTAAAGATTGTTGAGAATGATTTAATGACTGATATACGAAATGATTTTCAATCACTGAGTAGACGCTTGTACTATTCAAGTTATTTACCATGAGTTGGCTTAAGAACTCTCTTTTCTTTGATTCTGGACCGTTAAGATAAACACCTTCGCCACGCTTTCTAGATAGAGAAAGTTGATAAGAAGATAACTCAATTTCTAAATCATCTAATAATTTGGTTAACGTTTGAATAGAAACGCCTATTTCATGTGCCAAACTAAATTGTTTGATTGCGTGTTTGGACTGAATTAATGCATATAAGATGATAACTTTCTGTTCTTCAACTGATAAATCTAAAGTTTGTTGCTTTTTAACTTCTTCTTTTAAACCTTTAATATTAGCTTCTGTTCCTGATAAGCGAATCCCTTTTTTATTCGCACGTTCTAATTCAATAGAAAATGAATTGAGATATTTCTCGACATGTTTTAATTCTCTGTGAATTGTACGAGAGGACACCGCTAGTTGTTGAGCGATGTCGTATATAGTAACATATTGACCGTGATACTTGATTAATATATCAATAATATCTTTTTCACGTGTACTCAATAACATGGCGGTGTCCTCCATTTTCTTATATTTAAATTAGTCTTCTTTTTTCAAATTATTTAAAAGTTCTTCATATCTAGGTGAATTTAAGAAATTATCTACTGAAATATGAATGGCGTTAGGTACTTGTTTGATGGCACGGTCTGTCAATGTCTTTTGAGTAATAACAAGTTGTGCATCGTTAGGTAATTGGTTAATAGCTGTATTAGTAACATTTACATCTGTAATGCCAGCTTTCTTAAATTTATTACGTAACATACTTGCACCCATTGCACTTGAACCCATACCCGCATCGCATGCGAATATAACATGATTCACACCACTGTAGTCATGGGCATCTACATCCTCAGTATTATAGTTATCTAATAACTGTTCTGAGTCGTCTTCGCTTTCACTTGAGCTTGCTTGACTAGCTGTAGCGGCTGTTGCTCCTGTAGCACCAGCAGTTTGTTTAGATGTTTCAGTGCTTTCTTTGTCTGAAGCGGTTAATTTAGAAGACACATTCGATTTTTTACCTTTAGTAGCTTCCATTTGAGCAGTTGCAGCTTCTAAATCTTGTTTAGGTTCTTTCGTAAATTTCATGATTAATGCTGCGACTACAAATGATACGAGCGTTGCAAGAAATACACCAAGTAACATGTGTAAGAATTCGCCTTTAGGTGCGTTTAAACAATACACAATAAATGATCCTGGTGATGCTGGACTTCTAAAACCGAATCCAGTAGCTTGGTATGTTGCAACACCAGTCATACCACCTAAGATAACAGCTAAGAATAGTAAAGGACGCATTAATACATATGGGAAGTAAATTTCATGAATCCCACCTAAGAAGTGGATAATACCTGCACCATATGACGTTGCTTTTGCAGTTCCTTTTCCGAAAATCATATACGCTAATAAAATACCTAAACCTGGTCCAGGGTTTGATTCAATCGTGAATAAAATAGATTGACCTGCGTGCGCTGCTTGGTCAGAACCAAGTGGTGTAAATACACCGTGGTTAATAGCGTTATTTAAGAATAATATTTTAGCGGGTTCAACAATAATACTTACGATTGGTAGCATATGAAGGTGAACTAAGAATTCAACTGCAACTGATAGAATATGCATGATGAATTTCATAATTGGCGCTAAAATTTCAAAGCCAAGTATTGTCATGATGAAACCTAAAATACCAGCTGAGAAGTTATTAAACAACATTTCAAAACCTTGTGGCGTTCTAGGTTGAACAAACTGGTCAACTTTTTTCATTAACCAACCTACGAGAGGTCCCATAATCATAGCACCAAGTAACATTGGCGTATCTGGTAATGCTACAATGACCCCCATCGTCGCTGTAGCTGCAATAATACCACCACGTAAACCGTGGATTAAACGTCCACCACTAAATGCAATAAGTAGTGGAATTAAATACGTAATCATTGGCCCTGCTAATTGAGCTAAGTCTTTATTAGGGAACCAACCATTTTTTATAAAGATTGCGGCGATAAAGCCCCATGCAATAAATGCACCAATATTTGGCATAATCATACTACTTAAGAATGATCCAAATGCTTGAACTTTTCGTCCTAATCCTTTTTTCTCTTGAGTTTGTGACATCTCTACACCTCTTTTTAATTAGTATGTGTCTAAATTTAGTTTAAAGCCTTGGGTTACATTCACTCAATATAAACAAAATTTAAGTTTGTCATGTCATTTGTGACATATTAAATCTAACTATTGAAGATATTTAAAAGATGAATTAGTTTTTGTTTTAATTTCATTTCAATGGTTAAAAGAATAACTTTTTTAAATTGTTTCGAGAAACATTGTGAAATCATTTGCAAAATAAAACAACGACAGTGTACAATAATGATTAATGGAAAGGAGGAAAGAAAGGTAATAAATAATTATAGCGCCTGTGCAAAATGACTAAGTGATCATCGACGATTAAAAGTTAATTAGGAGAACTTTTATAGAGGATGATTTAGCTTTTGTAGACGAGGAGGATAGTGATCGAATAGATCGGCGGATGCTATCCCGGATGTGGCTCATTCGTTAGCTTATTAAGTAAAACACCAGGGTAACTTGGTGGACAAAGTTAATAAGATCGCCAAATATAATAAATACTTAGGGGAGCGTAGAGTAGCGTGTTTAAATTTGAATATCACACGCTTATTTCTTGATGTATTCAACATGACATCGTATATGATAGAAGATTATCAATCTAAATTAAGATAATGAATCATATTGCTCACGTTATCCCTCATTTTGGAGGAAATAAATTATGTGTGGAATTGTTGGTTACATTGGTTACGATAATGCCAAGGAATTACTATTAAAAGGTTTAGAAAAATTAGAATATCGTGGTTACGATTCAGCTGGTATTGCTGTAGTCAATGATCAAGGTACGAAAGTATTTAAAGAAAAAGGTAGAATTGCTGAATTACGTAAAGTTGCAGATAGTAGCGAAGAAGACGGAACAGTAGGTATTGGTCACACACGTTGGGCAACACATGGCGTACCTAACTATGAGAATTCTCACCCTCATCAATCTACTTCAGGTCGATTCACACTCGTACATAATGGTGTAATCGAAAATTATGAAGAGTTAAAAGCTGAATACTTATCAGATGTAACATTTTTATCTGAAACAGACACGGAAGTCATCGTTCAACTTATCGAGCGCTTATCAAATGAAGGACTTTCAACAGAAGAAGCATTTACTAAAGTAGTGAAATTATTACATGGTTCATACGCTTTAGGCTTATTAGATGAAGAAGATAAAGACACTATTTATGTAGCTAAGAATAAATCACCATTGTTAATTGGTGTCGGTGAAGGTTTCAACGTTATTGCTTCAGATGCTTTAGCGATGTTACAAGCAACAAATCAATATAAAGAAATTCATGACCATGAAATTGTTATTGTTAAACGTGATGATGTCATCATTAAAGATATTAATGGTCAAGTACAAGATCGTGAATCTTACACTGCTGAAATCGATGCTTCAGATGCTGAAAAGGGTGTATACGATCACTACATGTTAAAAGAAATTCATGAGCAACCTGCAGTAATGCGTCGAATCATTCAAGAATATCAAGATGAAGAAGGTAACTTGAAAATTGATCAAGACATCATTAAAGATGTTGCCGATGCTGACAGAATCTATATTATTGCAGCAGGTACAAGCTATCATGCTGGTTTGGTTGGTAAAGAATTCCTAGAAAAGTGGGCTGGCGTGCCAACTGAAGTACATGTAGCATCAGAATTTGTGTACAATATGCCTTTATTATCTGAAAAGCCTTTATTCATCTATATTTCACAATCAGGTGAAACAGCAGATAGTCGTGCCGTATTAGTTGAAACTAAAAAATTAGGTCATAAATCATTAACAATTACAAATGTTGCTGGCTCAACATTATCTCGTGAAGCGGACCATACATTATTACTACATGCAGGTCCTGAAATTGCGGTTGCATCAACAAAGGCTTATACAGCACAAATTGCAGTTTTATCAATTCTTTCACAAATCGTTGCTAAAAATCACGGACGTGAAGCGGATATTGACTTATTAAGAGAATTAGCTAAAGTCACAACTGCTATCGAAACAGTTGTTGATGATGCACCTATTATGGAAGAAATTGCTACTGATTTCTTAGAAACAACACGCAATGCGTTCTTTATCGGACGTACAATTGACTATAATGTAAGTCAAGAGGGTGCGCTTAAACTTAAAGAGATTTCATACATTCAAGCTGAAGGCTTTGCCGGTGGTGAATTGAAGCACGGTACAATCGCACTTATTGAAGAGGGTACACCAGTCATCGGATTGGCCACTCAAGAGAACGTTAACTTATCTATTCGAGGAAATATTAAAGAGGTAGTCACACGTGGTGCACATCCATGTATTATTTCTATGGAAGGCTTAGATAAAGATGGAGATACGTATGTTATCCCTCACGTTCATGAATTATTGACACCATTAGTTTCTGTAGTAACAATGCAATTAATCTCTTATTATGCGGCGTTACACAGAGATTTAGACGTAGACAAACCACGTAACCTAGCTAAATCAGTTACAGTTGAGTAAGCGTAGCTATCGCTATAGTAAATGCCGACAAAGAGTATTCTTTGTCGGTATTTTTTGTTTGAGTCTTATAATAGAACTTTTGAAAATATAAAAAATCATCTTACAATATTTCTATTTTAAAGTGATGAAGAACAATTTTTACTCCTGTGGTTGAAATAAATAGGTATTTTCTAAAAACTAAGTCGTTGCACTTTATCTTAAACAGTGCCACAATTTATTCAAGTAGAAATTGTAACGAGTGGAGGAACATATGAAAAACGTTAAAGCAATATTCTTAGACATGGATGGAACAATCCTACATGAAAACAACAAAGCATCTAGCTATACTAAAGAGGTCATCGACGAATTACGAGATAAAGGGTATAAAGTCTTTTTAGCGACTGGACGTTCGTATTCAGAAATTCATCAATTAGTACCTGAGGGATTTAAAGTTGATGGAATTATTAGTTCTAATGGTACGACAGGTGAAATTGACAATCGTAATTTATTTAAACATAGCATGTCTTTAGAACAAGTTAAAAATATAGTTGAATTAGCTGAGCAACAAAATATTTATTATGAAGTATTTCCTTTTGGGGCACAGCGTATTGTTTTAAATAGAGATGAACAGTGGATGCGTGAAATGATTTCTAGTGAGACACCACCGAATCATGTAAGTCAAAGTGAGTGGTCATCTAGACGAGATGCCATGAGAGATAAGATAGATTGGCGCGACGAATTGCCTAATTTAGATTATTCTAAGATTTACTTATTCAATCCTAATTTAGATAAAATAACTATATTTAGAGACGAATTGATTCAAAATAAAGTGAAACTAAGTATTAGTGTATCTAATTCATCTCGTTATAATGCAGAAACAATGGCTTATAATACAGATAAAGGCACTGGCATTAAAGAAATGATAGAGCACTTTGGGATTAAACAAGAAGAAACGCTAGTCATCGGCGATAGTGATAATGATCGAGCTATGTTTGAATTCGGTCATTATACAGTGGCTATGAAAAATGCAAGACAAGAAATTAAAGACATCACAGATGATGTCACTGCAGAAACAAACGAGGAAGATGGCGCAGCCAAATATTTAAAAACGCATTTATTAGATAAATAATTGAAACTTAGATTATTTCAAGATATATGAAAAGCTCGCAGGTAACCATAATTGGCGTTACTTGCGAGCTTTTTCATATTGATTTAATTATTTGTTATCGAAAGTATCTTTTGCTTTATCACTGATGTTATCTTTAACGTCATTCGCTTTATGAGATGCATTATCTTTTAAATCTTGACCTTGATCAGAAATGCTATCTTTTTTATCGTTGATTTGACTTTCAGCTTTATCTTTGAAGTTATCATCAGTTGATTGATGATTATTAACTTTATCTTGTGCTTTTTCTTTCGCATCAGATGTTTGATGATTAACATCATCTTTAGTATCCGCTAAAGTATTTTTATTTTTCTTCTTATCTTTACGTGCTTTTTTATCAGGTTTATCTATCTTTTCACCACGAGTGATGAAGTAGTATACAATTCCCATGATGATAACGATGTAAATAAAGATTCTGATAAGGATGATAAGAATGAATACGATATATGCTAAAACTTGGGCAACAGATTGTGACATATTACCTGTTAATAAACTAAATATAGTAATAAGTGGTTGACCTGCAAGAAGCACAATTAGATTTAGTAATAATACACCAATAAAGAATTTAAACCATGTTTTATGACCATTTTTAATGCCTTTAAATCCTTCTTTGACATTGCTGAATGGACGACGCGTTGGATCTTCAGCAAATGCAACTGTGTAATTAATCATGAAAATAAGGAAGAACCAGTAAAATATTGATGTAATGAATCCCATTACTAAAATAAATACAATTTGAGAAATAAGTAAAATAGTCATTCCATTATCTGCAGTAGCTACGGATTGTTGAATCATTCCAAATAATGGTATTAATGTGAAATTGTATAATAAATTTAATAAGTATGCGATTGCTAATAAAATAAGGATTGTAATCACTGAGATCAATGCAAGTAATAAAGATTTTAAATAATACCCTTTATTAGTGAATGCAAAGAATAAATCGCTAAATTTTACTTTTTCATTTTTCATAGCTTTTTGGATAACATTCAATGCACCAGCGATTAATTGATATCCAATAAAGATGAATAGTATAGCTAAAATCAGATAAATAAGTAATAGTGGTAATAACAATGAAGTGGTCGGTTGACCAAATTGTTGTAGCATTTGCATTTGTTGATTAATTTTAGTAGTCAATACAGATGCATATCTAGCAACAAAGAAACAAACTGCAAAACTTAATAAAGCAAATAATAAAGCTTTGAGTATTTGCGGTTTAGCATTTTTAAATGCTGATTTATAATATCTAAACAAATTATAAGCACTCCTTTACCGTAATATAAATACAATATCAAAAATCCTAATTTTTTTAAATTAATATCTAACATAATTAGGTATTGAGTGTTAAAATATGCTAATGAATTTATATTGAAAGGAGATATCATCATGAAATTTGCAGTTATTACTGATATCCATGGTAATTATGATGCATTAGAAAAGGTATTGGATGATATTGATAGTAGGGAAGATATCGATAAAATTTACAATCTTGGCGACAATATAGGTATTGGACATGAGACAAATAAAGTTTTAGATACTGTTTTTGATCGTGATGATATGGAAATAATTGCAGGAAACCACGATGAGGCAATTATGACACTTGTGAATGGTACAGAATATCCAGAAGACCTTAAAGGTAAATTTTATGAACATCATCAATGGATAGAAAGCCATCTCGACGAATCTTATTACGAGGAACTTAATCATTTACCACGTTATATAGAAACAACAATAAAAGGTAAAAAGGTTTTATTTATTCATTATGAAATTCCTAACGATAAATTAGACGTGGGTATTGAGGGACAACCGTTTGCTCCGATAGCAGGAGACGATGAACAAGAAATCGCTAAACTTTTTGAAGATAAAGAAGCTGATTTAATCTTATTTGGACACAATCATAGATTACACATGTTTGATGGTAAATCTACCATTTATTTTAATCCTGGTGCAGTAGGTTTAAACAATGGAGCACACACAGTTTACGGTATTGTCACTATAAATGAACAAGGAATCTCAATCGAACGCGTTAAATTAGCGTATGACGATGAAGAATTTATAGAAGGCTTCGCTGAGAAACAAGTTCCTGCTCGTGATTTTATATTTGAAAACTTTATGTAAATAATACACATTACGAATAACAAATAGGCCTGTCTAAAGTGAATTTGAGGTTAATTCATTTTAGACAGGCCCTTTTTAATGTATACAATTTTAAACTCGAACCATTTTTAATGACTATGGGCGTGTTGATGTGTATGAGAATGTTCATGAACGCCAGAGCATAATGTTGATTCGTCATGTTTATGTTTTGGTGTTTCTAATTGTATCGTCATATGTTGAACATTTTGATGTAATAAATCATGTTCGATTGTTTCCAAGAGTGATTCACATTCTTCAACTGTTAAGTGCTCAGGTACAACTGCATGACAACTTAATGCATTCATGTCGTTAGAAATTGTCCACACATGATAATCATGAACATTTTGGATACGCTTATCTTTAGTAATCGTTCTTATAACGGCCTCTAAATCAACATCGCTTGGTGTCCCTTCCATTAAAATATTGAGCGAAGATTTTGCTATGCCATAAGCACTTTTCAAGATAATAAGTGACACTAAAATACTAGCGATAGGATCGGCAACTGTGAAGTTGAATCCCCAAATTAATAATGCTGCTACGATGGCGCCAATAGATCCGAATAAATCGCCTAAAACATGTAAGAAAGCGCCACGCATATTTAGATTATGGGAAGTGTCGCCGCCTCTAAACATAAGTACTGCAACGATGACATTCACGATGAGACCCACCATACTAATGATAAACATTTCTTGTGATTGTACCTCTGGTGGTGCAAAGAATCTACGTATCGCTTCAATAATAATCATGATGCTAATGATAAATAGCGTTACACCATTGAATAGAGCAGCTAATACTTCAAAACGTTTATATCCATAGGTTTTAGTTTGTGTGGCATTCTTTTCAGCATAAATAAAGGCTACAAGTGCGACGCCGAGTGAAATCGTATCGCTTAACATGTGAAATCCATCTGAGAGTAATGCCAAACTATTAGCGACAAACCCACCGATAATTTCAACTATCATAAATAAACCGATAATAATAAATGAAATAAGAAGTACCTTTTTATTATTAGTGTGTACGTGACCGTGTGCATGATTGTGACCGTGATGTTGATGATTATGAGTTGTCATTTAATTTCCACCTTCATTAGGGTGACTTGCATGATGAATGGCTTGTTTCAGTAAAGTGGAGACATGCATGTCATCTAAAGCGTAAATCATAGATTGACCTTGGCGTTTAGATTTTACTAGATGAATACTTTTTAATAACTTAAGCTGATGAGATACGTTGGATTGAGACATGTTCAAAGTGTGAGAAATATGTCCAACACTCGCTTCACCATATTCAAGTAATTCCATAATTCGCAACCGATTTAAATCACTCAGAGCTTTAAATATTTCTGTGACTCTCGTTAAAGTCTCGATATGAGAATCTACGTCATGTTCAAATTCATTCATCATGCTACACCTCTTTATATGAATATTTGTTCATATATTAATATAATCCACTGGCCACCTTATGTCAATGTGAATTGAATGAGGTTTATCTATGGAAAATAGTGGTAAATATCTTATACGATTTTTATAAGGAGGACGTTGATAATGAGTATTTTATTAATAGGTGCAAACGGTGGCGTAGGTTCAAAATTAGTGCAACAACTCAAAAATGATCATGTAGAATTTACTGCAGGTGTACGTAAAGAAGAACAAGTAAAAGATTTAGAAAATGAAGGCGTAAAAGCTACACTCGTTGATGTAGAGAAAGATAATATTGATGACTTAACTCAAACATTTAAAGAGTTCGATAAAGTGATATTCTCAGTAGGCTCTGGCGGTAGTACAGGTGCAGATAAAACAATTATTGTTGATTTAGATGGCGCAGTTAAAACAATGGAAGCAAGTAAAAAAGCAGGTATCAAACATTATGTAATGGTTTCAACATACGATTCAAGAAGAGAAGCATTTGATCCAAGCGGAGACTTGAAACCATATACGATTGCTAAACACTATTCAGACGATTATTTAAGAAATTCTGGTTTAAATTATACAATTGTTCATCCTGGATTGCTTAAAGATGAAGCGGGTTCAGGAAAAATTGAAGCGGCACTATATTTTGATGATAAAGGTTCAATCCCACGAGAAGATGTTGCCTCAGTACTTAAAGAAGTTGTAACGTCTGATAAATATGCTAATCAAGAGTTTCAAATTCTAAGTGGTGAAAAAGATATTAAAGACGCACTTCAAAAATACGAATAAAATTTGTAAATGTAGTGAATTAATCTTTCTTCAAAGAAGTCGAGTTGTTCAAAAATAACTCGGCTTCTTGCTTTATTTTACATAGATAAAGAGTAAAAGTGATGCTATTCAATTTTTAGCGCCATTGATATAATAATGAGTAACTTCATTTCAACTTTATAGAATATTGTTGAATTTAAATTTAATTAATGACGATTTGTTCTATTTGATTTTAAATAATTATCTTTATTTAAAAAATTCGATACTTCGCTAGAATTTGAAATATGGTACAATCATTAATAGTGATAATAGGGAAGAAATAAAAGTACATAGATACAGGGGTCTATACATATTCAATCATTTAAATCTTTATTTTTTAAATGATTTATATTACGAAGTAAAAGATATTAAAGTATCTGATGGGATGTAAGGATACTAAAGTTAACTTGAAAAACGATAGATTAAGTTAACATGTGAGATAATGGAGGTGTAATTATGCCGTTATTTTTAAAGCCAATTTTTCATGAAAAAGTTTGGGGAGGTAGCAAACTTGAACAATTTGGATACAACCTTCCCAATGCCCATATAGGTGAGTGTTGGGGAATTTCAGCACATCCAAATGGTAAAAGCGAGATTATCAACGGACCATATGCTGGGCAAACGTTAGATCAAGTTTGGAATGATCATAGAGAACTATTTGGCGAATTTCCAAGTAAAGACTTTCCTCTAATGGCCAAAATTGTAGATGCTGAAGCACCTCTATCAATACATGTCCATCCTGATGATTCATATGCATATGAAAATGAAGAAGGACAATACGGTAAGTCTGAATGTTGGTATATTATTGAAGCAGAGGAAAATTCCGAAATTACAATTGGAACTCATGCCACATCTCGTGAAGCGTTTGAAAAGCAATTAAATGAAGGTACATTTGAAGAAAACTTGAGAAAAATTAAAGTTAACCCAGGTGACTTTTACTTTATTCCGGCAGGTACAATTCATTCTATTGGAGCTGGAATTATGGCATACGAAACGATGCAATCATCAGATATTTCTTATAGAGTCTATGATTATGATCGAAAAGTAGAAAACGGGGAGCCAAGATCTTTAAATATAGCTAAAGCGTTAGATGTGATGGACTATTCTAGTGAGTTACCAACCATTGTTCCTCAAAACGAAGTGATAGAAAGTCATAATTGTACTCATATTGTATCGAATGATTTCTTCACCATAGTAAAATGGGAAATTTCTGGCACTTTAAATTATATGAAGCCACGTGAATTCTGTCTGATTTCTGTACTAGAAGGCGATGGCAAAATTATCATTGATGGTGAAATTTTCGAAATCCATAAAGGAACTAATTTTGTCTTGACTTCGGAAGATTTAGATAGTGTCTTTGAAGGTGATTTCACATTAATTATCAGCTATATATAACTTTTGGATTAGAAGATATATTGCGGTAGAGATTAATGATATAAGGAGCGTTAACGTTGAAACAATTTTTATATATTTCTCTCGTTTGTGGAATTATTGCGGGAGCAGGGATATTCTTACATATGCCACATTATCCATCGCTGATCATACCTAGATGTGTGGCCATATTAGGTATAATAAGTGCTTTAATTACTATTAAAGATAAAGAAATTAATATCATGCTTAAATTAGGAGGAGTAATGATTAATTTACTTCCTCTTTTAGGTAGCCTTATCACTCCTCGTTAAATAATGATTTATAGGTGCAAGTGTCTTCAATAGATACTTGCACTTTTTTACTGAAAATAATTAAAAAAATCAAATAGTTAGTGAATAATGAATATGTATGATAAAAATTATGATAAAATGAATTTAAAATTTGTGAGGAATAGCTCGAATTACGCAAATATATTTATATTATAGGAGAGGTAAGGAGTATCATAATGACTGAGGAAATCAATTATTTTTGGCTAAACTGTGGTTATAATAGATGGAATCACAATGAACCTCTAGTAGGACAAACTACTTTATTTGAATCAGGAGCCCATTTCAATCCTTCTCAAGGTTTTCGTGCCTTTAAAAAAGCTAAGGCTGGAGACAAAGTCATCTTTTATCAAGTACAAACAGACTCTGGCTTATTAGGTATGGGCGAAATTATAAGTGTTCAATCGGGAGCTCAAAATAAAATTAGAGTGGAATTTAAGTTCACCGAAGAATTAAAATCATTAACTACGGATTATTTAAAACGTAGTGAAGCTTTAGATTTTCGTATGAATAATATGAAAGAAACATTATTCAATCAGATTAAGGCATCAGAATTTGATTTAATTGTAAGTTTAGGTAAAGGTGAAACTAAAATTCCTAGGTACTTTTTATTATCAGAAACTGAGGATTTCGAACCTGGCAAAAATTATACAATTTATACACATACTTACAATGGAATTAAAAGAAATGGCTATCATTTCTACACACAACTAGAAGTTGGAGACAATATCATTATTTATAATAAGAAGAAAGAACAATCAGTTGTAGGCTTAGGAGAAGTATCACGTCATATACATGAAAAGCCACCAATTCCAGGTAGAACCAATAGTACAGCTATAGAAATATTATATAACGAAGATATTACACCTATTTCACTTGGACACTTAAATAAGCATCCTAAGTTAAAAAACTTATATTTCTTACAGGAAAATGCCAAACAAGCTATTGCAAGTATGTCGCAAGCACAATATGATGCAATATTAGACATGAGTGCGAATAATGGAATTAAAAATCCATTTGAAACCGTTCAAAAATCTGAGATAACTGAGCATCAGAATGATGACGCACTTAAGCCTTTTATTTTATTAGTTGTTGAGAAAAAAGAAGAAGGTTTAAAAGCAGCGAACGACTTGTTACAAAAAACGAATGCCAATCCAGTAATTACAAGTGGTCATCCTGATTTTACAGAAGATATGCTATATGGTAAATATTTACCAAACGAGACGGGTGCCTTGTATTATCGAGAAGGATTTATTACTCAACTTATGCCAAATAAAGATAAAAATTATCTTGTGATTGATAATTTCAATCGTATAGATCCTGATATTTTCCAGACATATATTAATGTACTTGAAGGTTATGAAGTCACTTTACCAAGATATAATAAGGATGGAAGTATGATTAAGTGGTCTAAGAATAAAGATTCGTTCTATCATTTTAATCCCAATTGGCACATTATAGGTGTGACTTACGATTCTATTGATGAAATTAAGGAAAAATATTCACAACAATTCCTTAAATACACACGTATCGTCCGCGTAAAAAATGATTAGGGAGCGGGACAGAAATATAATTTAGTAAAATTATTTTCGTTGTCCCTCACCCAACTTTCATTGTTTGTAGAATTTCTTAAAAAGAAATTCTCTGTGTTGGGGCCCCGCCGGCAAGGATGGCTAGGATTGAGAGAAGCTTAATATAAGCGCACTTTCAATTCAGACATCTACTGCTAATACGTTGAATTAAACTGTAATATTAAATTTTGTGCCACTCTCTCATGCAATAGACAAAGTCTATTGTAAACCTTTAAAGAAGTACTGGTTTCTTTGAAAGCTAGTACTTCATATTTAAACCTAGAACTTCAAAATATCTATATTTACTCCCTTTAAAATTGTCATTAACAGTGATGATAATTTTAAAGGGAGTTCTTCTATTGAGACATGGGTGTTTAATTTTATTTAAAAAAAGGAAATATATTTATATATAGATGACAATAAGGAGGGTATTTAATTATGCCTATTATTTATTATGACGGTAATTGTGTATATTGTTATAATTACGCAATTTGGTTAATTCAAAACGGTCTTTCTCATAGATATGAATTTGCAACAATAAAAGGCAAATATGGAGAACACTTTTTCAAACAATACCCTGAAGCTGAAAATAGAAATAGTGTGATATTGCAAGAGGGCAATCATTTAGAGTACAAATCAAATGCAATTGCAACGCTCATCACTTCATTGCCTAATAACCATAAATGGCTCGGTATAGGTTTAAGAGTAGTGCCTAAACCATTACGTGATCTAGGTTATAACTTATTTGCGAATAATAGAGATAAAATGTGGAAAACACATTGGCATAAGCCAACAGAATATGAAAAATCTTTCTTTTTAGATGATAATGCAAAAATTAAGTTAACTTAATTGATAATAATAAGGTCTAATTGATAATATAGTATTATAAGGGAAAAAGCTGAGCTGTGATGTACAAGCTTTAGGATAAAAGCATCCAGCAGGATGAATAGTTATTCATTCCGTAGACTTCTGTCACAATCTAGATATTTATTTATAATTACTACAAATAAATGTGTGATTTTGCTTTACAGATTATAATTATTATAATATAATAGTCGTTGTAATTAAGAAGGAAACATTTAAGGAGTGTATTTAGATGAGTAATCAACAAGATGTAGTAAAAGAATTAAATCAACAAGTAGCAAACTGGACAGTAGCATATACGAAATTACACAATTTCCATTGGTACGTTAAAGGACCTAATTTCTTCTCATTACACACTAAATTTGAAGAACTTTATGATGAAGCAAGTCAATATGTAGATGATTTAGCAGAAAGAATTTTAGCAATTGGTGGTAATCCAATTGGAACGCTAACAGAAAGCTTAGATAAATCAATTGTAAAAGAAGCTGGAAAAAATTATGCAGCTGAACAAATGGTAGAAGAACTTTCTAAAGATTTCACTAATATTTCTAAACAATTAGAAAATGCAATTGAAGTCGCAGGTAATGCAGGTGACGATGTATCAGAAGATATGTTTATTGGCATGCAAACTTCAGTAGATAAACACAACTGGATGTTACAATCATATTTAGGTAAATAATTGAATAGTTAAAGCAAACACTTTGTTAAGTGTAAGTGATATAAATAAAGAGGGAACAAGTCTTCAAGTAGGCTTGCTCCCTCTTCTTATTTTGTATCTGATTATTCTGCGATTTCTAGAGCGATTTCCATCATTTGTGTAAATGAATTTTGTCTTTCTTCAGCACTTGTTGCTTCATCACGTAAAATGTGGTCACTTACTGTGAAAACGCCAAGCGCCTTTTTACCAGAATGAATCGCGTTTAAGTATAAGCCTGCGGATTCCATTTCGATACCTAAGATACCCATTTTCTTCCATGCGTCATTAAATGTTGTATCAGCGTTGTAGAAAGTATCAGAAGATAATACGTTTCCTACATGAGAGATCGCACCAATTTCATCTGCTGCTTTTTTCGCCTTAGTGACTAAATCAAAGTCGGCAATAGGTGCAAAGTGTCCAGGAATATTAAATTGATCTACGTAATTTGAGTTTGTAGAAGCGGCTTGAGCAATGATGACATCATATAAGTTGACGTCCTCCTGAAGCGCACCACATGAGCCAACTCGAATAATTGTATCTACATCAAAGAAATTGTATAACTCATATGAATAAATTCCGATACTAGGAATACCCATTCCTGACCCCATTACAGAAACTTCTTTACCTTTATATGTACCTGTATAACCGAACATATTTCGAACTTCATTGAATTGTTCCACATTCTCTAAAAAATGATCTGCAATATATTTAGCACGCAAGGGATCTCCTGGCATTAATACTGTTTTAGCAATTTTCACACCATTTGGTTGAATATGTGGTGTACCGTTTGTCATTTGTAATCTTCTCCTTATTTTAAAACGATTAATATGGTTAAAAACCTCTCTATTACAATAATAAGATAACATTTGTTTATCTTTTTTGCGAATTTTTGTACTATATAATTGTAGGCAAATATTATGTGATTATTAACTAAGTATTAATGTTATATTTAATATTTATAACTGAGGAATATATTGCATTTTATTTTGGAAAATGGAGGAATGGAAATGAATAAAGCAAAATATATAGACCACACATTATTAAAGCCAGATTCAACACGTGAGCAAATTGATACGATCATTGAAGAGGCCAAAACATATCAATTTAAGTCTGTATGTATAAACCCGAGCCATGTGGCATATGCTGCTCAAAAATTAAAAGAAACGGATGTACTTGTATGTACAGTCATCGGTTTCCCGTTAGGTGCTACTACGACAAATGCGAAAATTTTTGAAACAGAAGAAGCAATCAAGAATGGCGCTTCAGAAATTGATATGGTGATTAATATCGGCGCATTAAAAGATAAACGCTACGATGATGTACAAAAAGATATAGAAGGCGTTGTAGGCGCAGCTAATGGTAAAACAGTCAAAGTCATTATTGAAACTGTGTTATTAACGGATGAAGAAAAGGTTAAAGCTTGTGAATTAGCTGAAAAAGCTGGTGCTGATTTTGTTAAGACGTCTACAGGATTTGCAGGTGGGGGCGCCACACCTGAAGATGTTAAATTAATGAAAGATACAGTAGGTGATCGTTTAGAAGTTAAAGCCTCTGGAGGCGTTAGAAATCTTGAAGACTTTAACAAAATGATTGAAGCTGGAGCGACTAGAATTGGGGCGAGTGCAGGAGTACAAATCATTAAGGGACTTGAATCAGACTCAGATTATTAAACAATTCATTTAAGGGAATGATTTTTATGAGAATGGTCGATATTATCGAAAAGAAACGTGACGGACATACTTTAAGTAAAGAAGAAATTGAATTCTTTATTAAGGGTTATACAAAAGGTGACATACCAGATTATCAAGCTTCAAGTTTAGCTATGGCTATCTTTTTCCAAGATATGAACGAAGAAGAACGAGCGGCAATGACAATGGCGATGGTCAATTCAGGTGATCGAATCGATTTATCGCAAATTCATGGTACTAAAGTAGATAAACATTCTACGGGTGGTGTAGGAGATACAACAACGCTTGTACTTGCGCCTTTAGTTGCATCAGTAGGTGTACCTGTGGCCAAAATGAGTGGTCGTGGATTAGGTCATACAGGCGGAACAATTGATAAGTTAGAGTCAGTTAAAGGTTTTAATGTTGAAATCAGTGAAGAAGATTTTATTAAATTGGTCAATGACAATCAAGTAGCTGTCATAGGGCAATCTGGCAACTTAACACCTGCTGACAAAAAACTTTATGCATTACGTGATGTAACAGGGACAGTTAATTCAATACCACTCATTGCTTCATCTATTATGAGTAAGAAAATAGCCGCTGGGGCAGACGCTATTGTTTTAGATGTGAAGACAGGTAGCGGTGCTTTTATGAAAACATTAGAAGATGCAGAAGCATTAGCACACGCAATGGTAAGTATAGGTAATAACGTAGGTAGAAATACTATGGCAATTATTTCAGATATGAGTCAACCATTGGGACGTGCAATTGGAAATGCATTAGAGTTGCAAGAGGCAATTGATACATTAAAAGGTCAAGGGCCTGATGATTTAACAGAACTCGTATTAACGTTAGGTTCTCAAATGGTTGTCTTAGCAGGTAAAGCAAGTACGCTAGATGAGGCGAGACAGCTTCTTGAAAGTGCAATCCACACAGGACAAGCATTAGAAAAGTTTAAAACATTTATTAGTAATCAAGGCGGCGATGCGTCTATCGTCGATCACCCTGAACAATTGCCACGTGCGCGCTATCAAATTCATTTTCAAGCACAGAAAGATGGCATGATTACTGAAATGATTGCGAATGAAATTGGCGTAGCTTCAATGATGCTTGGAGCAGGTCGTCAAACCAAAGAAGATGTCATCGACCTTGGCGTAGGTATTGTTCTAAATAAAAAGGTCGGCGACCGTGTTACTAAAGGTGATAGTATTCTTACTATTCATAGTAATAAAGAAAATGTTGATGAAATATTAGACAAATTACAAGAGAGTATTACAATTGAGGAAAAAGGTGAAGTTCCAACCTTAATTCATAAAATAATAACTGAGTAGGAGATGTAAAGAATGACTACAGCGTTTAATCGAATTCATCTTATCGTTATGGATTCAGTGGGTATTGGTGAGGGTCCAGATGCAGTTGCCTTCAATGATGAAGGTTCACATACGTTAAAGCATACACTAGAAGGATTTAACCAAGATCTTCCTAATCTTCAAAGATTAGGTTTAGGGAATATCGATACTTTACCAGTAATTTCAAAGGTTGATAAACCTGGCGCATTTTATACTAAATTGAGCGAAGCTTCAGTTGGTAAAGATACGATGACTGGACATTGGGAAATTATGGGTCTAAATATTATGCAACCATTTAAAGTTTATCCTGATGGCTTTCCAGATGAATTAGTTAAAGAAATTGAAGCAATGACGGGACGTAAAGTTGTAGCAAACCGTCCGGCTTCAGGCACACAAATTATTGATGAGTGGGGCAAGCATCAAATGGAGACAGGGGATTTAATCGTCTATACAAGTGCAGACCCTGTGTTACAAATAGCTGCCCATGAAGATATCATCCCATTAGAAGAATTGTATGATATTTGCGAAAAGGTCCGCGAGTTAACGAAAGACCCTAAATATTTAATTGGTCGTATTATCGCAAGACCATATGTGGGTGAACCAGGGAATTTCACTCGTACATCTAATCGCCATGATTATGCGTTAAAACCTTTTGGAAAAACAGTCATGAATTCATTGAAAGATAATCATTACGATGTCATTGCCATTGGTAAAATTAATGACATTTATGATGGCGAAGGTGTGACAGAGGCGATTCGTACTAAAAATAATATGGATGGCATGGATCAACTTATCGAAGTGGTTAAAAAAGACTTTACTGGTATCAGTTTCTTGAATTTAGTCGATTTCGATGCGCTATATGGTCATCGTCGTGATAAAGAAGGGTACGCACAAGCGATCAAAGATTTTGATAATCGTTTACCTGAATTAATTGATCATTTACAAGAGGATGATTTAGTGATTATTACAGCGGACCACGGAAATGATCCAATCGCTGATGGCACAGACCATACACGTGAATATATTCCAGTATTAATGTTTAGTCCAAAAATTAATGAATATCACGAACTATCACAAGACACGACATTCAGTTCAATTGGTGCTACGATTGCAGATAACTTCAACGTAGAACTACCAGAATACGGTAAAAGCTATTTAAAAGAAATGGGAGTTGAACACGAATGAAATTGTTAAGATTTCTATTAGGCTTAGGATTTGGAACAGCAGGCGTTCTTCACTTTACAAATGAACGTCAATTTAGAAATATTGTTCCAGATTACTTACCATTACAAAAGACAGCTGTACTTGTGACAGGTGTTTTCGAAATCTTCTTTGGTGTGATGTTAGTGCTTAAAAGACCAGCAAACTGGTTGAAAAAAGGTATTAATTTATTCTTATTAGCAGTATTTCCAGCAAATATTTACATGGCTCGAAAAGAATTACCATTAGGTGACAAAGAGGTCCCTAAATGGGCGCTTTATTTAAGATTGCCATTACAATTTGTATTGATGGGTATTGTTAAAAAATTATAATTAAGCCATTCGATAAACATACTAAGATGAGCTATGTGGAGATCTATGACGATAGATTTCTTCATAGCTATTTTTTATTTATTAAGGGAAGTTTGATTTAAGCGTACTATAAATCCAGTTATCTTCAGCCAATATGTTTGATATTTACAAATAAAAAGCCTCTAGATTAACCTTGTAATAAAAAGTTAGTCTAGAGGTTTATTTAAGTTGATTGAACTAATTATTTTCCTTCGCCGTAAATATCATTCCATTGTTCACGTTTGTCTAAAAAGGCTTGAGCGATTTCTTTTGCACCTTCTAATGAATGACTTGCAGCCCAACCGCATTGTACTTCATTACATGCTGGCACTTCAGTCGCATTTAAGACATCGTTTAAAGTTTTTTCAACAATATTTAAAACATCTTCATAATCATCATGATTAATAAATGATACATAGAAGCCTGTTTGACATCCCATAGGACTTAAATCTACTACTTTGTCTGTATGGTTTCTAATATTTTCAGCCATTAAATGTTCTAATGAATGTAAACCAGGCATTTCCATATGTTCTTTGTTAGGTTGTTTGAAACGAATATCATATTTATGAATGACATCCCCGTTTAAACCTTCCATCGTACCAGCCAAACGAATGAATGGGGCAACGACTTTTGTATGATCCAAATTAAAACTTTCAACGTTCATTTTAGGCATTTCATAATCCTCCTTATTGCGAATACGCAACATATTGTTCAATTCAATAGTTAGATTGTAACAATCCTTTTCATGATTTACAATTTTGAAAAATATCGAGACAAAGTTGGAAATTGAATTGTAAGAAAATTGTGTAAATATAATTAAAAGTAATGACAACGCTAATTTAATCCGATAGAATAAGTAATAATTAAATTGAAGTCACAATGGCAAAGCCATAAATCTTCACAATAAGGTTTATCTAAAATGTATATCGTTTAATTATATAAGAAATCTATCAATGCTTTTCATCTTAATCAATGTGAAGCAAAAATGATGAGATGGCAATGTTTCAAAGGGAGTTAGATACAATGAGTGCTAAACAAGAGATTTTAGATTTTATTGAAAATAAAAAATATGATTATGTCGAAATCAGTCATCGTATTCATGAACGCCCTGAATTAGGAAATGAAGAAATTTTTGCTTCAAGAACATTAATCGACATTTTAAGAGCTTATGAGTTTGAAATTGAAACAGATATCGCTGGTCATGCGACAGGTTTTATCGCTTCTTATGATTCCAATAAGCCGGGGCCTACAATCGGCTTTTTAGCAGAATATGATGCTTTACCGGGTCTCGGGCATGCATGTGGTCATAATATTATAGGTACTGCAAGTGTGTTAGGCGGTACAGCTTTAAAACAAGTCATCGATGATATAGGTGGCAAAGTTGTGGTGTTAGGTTGTCCAGCGGAAGAGGGTGGCGAGAACGGTTCGGCGAAAGCCTCTTATGTGAAAGCAGGTATCATTGATGATATAGATGTTGCGCTTATGGTGCATCCTGGTAATGAAACATATCGTACAATCAATACGCTTGCTGTAGATGTATTGGATGTTAAATTTTATGGACGCAGTGCCCATGCTTCTGAAAATGCAGACGAAGCACTGAATGCTTTAGATGCTATGATTTCCTATTTTAATGGTGTGGCTCAACTCAGACAGCATATTAAAAAGAGCCAACGCGTGCATGGTGTTATTTTAGATGGTGGTAAAGCTGCAAATATTATTCCTGACTTTACACATGCTCGTTTTTACACGAGAGCTACGACGCGTAAAGAATTAGATATTTTAACTGAAAAGGTTAATCAAATTGCACGAGGTGCAGCAATTCAAACGGGTTGCGATTATGAATTTGGCCCAATTCAAAATGGGGTGAATGAGTTTATTAAGTCACCAAAGCTCGATGATTTATTTGAAAAATTTGCAATTGAAATGGGCGAAGATGTCATCGATGACGATTTTGGTTATGGTTCGACAGATACGGGTAATGTAAGTCACATCGTGCCTACGATTCATCCGCACATTAAAATAGGTTCTGGAAATTTAGTGGGCCATACGCATCGCTTTAGAGAAGCGGCAGCAAGTGTACATGGGGATCAGGCATTGATAAGAGGGGCTAAAATCTTAGCTTTAATGGGCTTAGAATTAATTGAAAATGAGCAGTTGTTCAATGAAATAGTTGAAGAACATACTCATAAAAAGGGGCATGTTAAATGATGAATGAAAAAGTGAAAGGACCTATGTTAACACTGAGTGATCTATACAATGACGATGTAGTATATACATCCAGGCCTTCATATATTTCCAATCCGTGGTTAAAACCTGATGAACATCAATCAAACTTTTTAACGGGAAGAGAATTGCTTATCGCAAATCAGTTCCCAGTTATTGTGCATGAGGCAAGTGTAACTGAGAAATTAGAACAATTATTTAAATTGGTTGGGAAACAAATACCTGAACATATATATAAATTTAAGAATAAAGAAACGTATGAAGCATTAATTAAACAACTCGCACATGAAAAAGGGAAAAAGATTTATTTTCAATATATTCATGATGAAGATATCTTAGAGAAAGAGTTTTACGCATTAGACAAGGATATCTTTGTAGCTCTAAATAATAAATCTCGAATTCCTGAATGGACTAATTATAAATATGTACCTAAAAGAGATATTGTACCTATAGAAGAATTTGAAACGCGTATCCAATCATGGTCATATCCATTTGTAATTAAACCCGGTGATGATTTACCTACAGCCGGTGGGTATGGCGTGATGATTTGTTATAACGATGAAGATTTAGAAAAGGCGAAAACACGTATTAAAGAAGCTACTGAAGCCACAGAACAATTAATTATTGAACAGAAAATTGAAGCAGTAAATAACTATTGCGTTCAATATGCTTACTCGGATGAACTAGGATTACAATATTTAGGAACAGCACAACAACTGACTAATGATTATGGCTTTTATAACGGCAACGAAAATGTGACTGATGTTCCACAACATGTGATTGACGCTGGCAGAGAAATCATGGAAATAGGCGTGAGTAAAGGTTTCTTTGGTGTTGCTGGTTTTGATTTACTTGTAGATAAAAATGACGATGTTTTTGCGATTGATTTGAATTTTAGGCAAAATGGTTCGACAAGTATGCTATTACTCGCTAATGACTTAACTGATGGATATCACAAATTTTATAGTTATTTTTCAAAAGGAGATAACACACATTTCTTTAACACGATTCTTAAATACGTAGAAAAAGGTGTATTATATCCTTTATCTTATTATGATGGCGATTGGTATGGTAAAGATGAAGTGAATTCTCGATTCGGATGTATATGGCATGGCGCGAATAGGTCAGACATTATTGACTATGAAAAAGCATTTATCAAAGAACTAGGTTTATAGAAAATAGTATGATGCTTGATTTAAAATGATTATCTTTCGATTTATTATTTTCTTAATATTCAGATATTAAATTCTTGAAATGTTTATATTTTGCATAATTGACTAACAATTCTAAGTCATTTAAGATTTTGATTGTAAACGATACGAATAACTAATGAATTGAGGGTTAAGCATGTCATATAAACATGAAGCATTTTTCAAAGATATTTTAATCAACGAATATATTTATTTTGCTTCAAAAAATAAGAAATTAGTAAGATTAAATCAAAATAATCAATCCTATATTGCGATGTGGACGGACGAATCTGTAGCAGAGTCTTATTTATCTCAAAATTCTGTTGAGTTTGACAAGATTGTCCGTGCGGATATCGACCGTTTTGTCACATATGAAATGGATGATTTGTTTGATAACGGGGATGAAATTCTAGTAAATATTACTGAAGAAGAACAAGGTCATTTAGTGGATGTTGTCAAAATGACTGACGAGTTAATGTCAGAACTCGATGAAATTAGAATGAAAGAATTTGTAAAAGATGTAGCTAAATATGATGAAGTATATGGTTTAACTAATAAAGGCGAGAAAAACTTTATTATGATTAGTGATGATGACCATCATAAACCTCATATTATGCCGGTATGGAGCATTAAAAATCGTGCACGTAAAGTGCGAGACGAAGATTTTGAAGAATGCGAAATTATCGAAATTGAAGGTAAAGTATTTGGTGAATGGTTAGATAAGTTACGTGATGATGATAAAGCAGTAGCTGTAGATTTAAAACCTGGGGTTGTAGGTACTGTATTATCAGCACAGAAACTTTCTAATGAAATTACTTTTTAAAATATGATAAGTATAAAAAATAGGAGCAAGGTAGAAATCTAATTTTTAGTAAGATGATTTCTATACCTTGCTCTTTTTTATGAATATGAGTTAGAGGTAGATTGCACCTAATGCGCCTGAAAACGCGCCATGTTCAATATAATAAGGTTTAAATCCTCTTAAAACAGTGTAATCTTCAATGACTTCGCGTAATAAATGATTATTATTAAAAGATGAGCCGATGTAGACTACATTCTCAGTGTGATATTCACGAGCTAATGTAATAGCCATCGTTGTAATTACTTCACCGACGACACCAATAACAGAAGCAAGTTTATCCGCAGAAGAAAAATTCTCATCTAGATGATGTAGGACATTTCCAAAGTTAGCAGCAGTTAAATCGCCAGAAATCGGTGGTTCAGTATCTTTATAAATATGTTTGACCTTCAAATCAATCGAATCTCGACAGCCACCTTGTGCTAAATTAGTTAATTCAGTGTAATCAGTTAAGTTTGATAACAGATAACCTAGCCCTTGGATCATACCGCCTCCAGTTCCGACACCACCCACACGTTGTTGATCTTTACCATCAAAGTAATGCAGTGAAGTCCCTGTACCAACATTTGCAAATATATAATTTTCAAGATGATGTCCTTGTTCTTTCAAAAGAATACCTAGCCCTTTTGAGGAAGCGTCAAATTCCACAAAAGTTTGAGCTGGAATCGTAATATTTTCTGCAATAACACCAGCATTACCACCAGTTAAATGAAGTGAGTCGATTGTTTCATGATTTAACCAATCAATCACTTTCTCTATATTTGTAGTTAATTCTGTTCTGTATGAACGTTTATCATTTTGTTCTTGAACAATCTTTATTAAAGTGCCCCCGGCATCAATACCGACCTTCATATGATTATCACTCCACATCAAAAATACGTCACTCATAATAGTATATTAAAATTTTTGAAAAACAAGTGCAATTTAATTAAAAATCACTTTATGGTTGTTAATTTACTTTAATAGGGTATGGACATTGTAAGAATCTTTTTTGTAAAAGGGTAAAGTAAATCAATCCTTGTCAAATTAGTAAATTTCTACAATCTTAAATAGTAATCGATATTTAATTCATATATAATTAATAGTGTAACTAATGAATAGGGGATTAATCATATGTTTATCAAAAAAGAGTTTGAAGATATTATAGTTCAAGTCTTCGAGGAAAAGTATCGCGAAGCAGTACAAGAGTTTGAGTTAAGTGAAAGACAACAAATTTATTCTTCACTACCGAAAGATGTTTTAGATGACGCTTTAAATGATGACAATAGAGTAGCTAATATCGCTATGAATCAACATGGGGAAGTCGTGGGATTCTTTGTTTTGCATCAATTTTATCAACATGAAGGTTATGATACACCAGAAAATGTCGTATATGTTCGTTCATTGTCAGTGAATGAGAAATTTCAAGGTCATGGTTATGGCACAAAGATGATGATGTTTTTACCACAGTATGTGCAAGAATTGTTCCCAGATTTTAATCATTTGTATCTTGTCGTAGATGCGGAAAATAAAGGAGCATGGAATGTTTATGAGCGTGCTGGTTTCATGCATACGGCAACCAAAGAGGAAGGACCAATCGGTAAAGAGCGTCTTTACTACTTAGATTTAGATTCTAAACATGTGTCTTCACTTCGATTAGTTGAAAGTGAAACATCAGAAGAAGCAAATATTCATGTAATTAACTTACTTAAAGATAAAGAAAAAGTTGGATTTATCGCTGTAGAGCAAATCGAAAATAGAATGAGAATTTCTGCAATTGAAGTCAATAAAGAACACAGAAATGAAGGTATTGCTGAAAGTGCACTTCGCCAACTGCCAACGTATATTCGTAAAAACTTTGATAGTATTAAAGTTTTGGCAATCACTTTATATGGTGAACATAATGAATTGAAACCTTTATGTGTAAATAGTAATTTTGTAGTCATTGAAGAAGCTGAAGATTATGTACTATTTGAAAAATACATAAACTATTAGTTGTGATTGCGAAATCACATGTTGTCATTTATAATTTATTTTTGTTAATATTAGTTAATGAAAATTTGACGTTAATAAGAGAAAAATCCTTTGAAAGGAAGTATTTTTTAATGAAAATTCAAGATTACACGAAAGAAATGGTAGATGAGAAGTCATTTATCGATATGGCTTACACTTTATTAAATGATAAACAAACAACAATGAACTTATACGATATCATTGATGAATTTAAATCTTTAGGTGGATATGAATACGAAGACATTGAAACACGTGTTGTTCAATTCTACACTGACCTTAATACTGATGGACGTTTCTTAAACGTTGGAGAGAATCAATGGGGACTTCGTGACTGGTATTCAGTTGATGATATTGAAGAGAAAATCGCACCTACGATTCAAAAATTTGATATTCTTGATGACGATGATGAAGAAGATAAAAATCTTAAATTATTAGGTGAGGATGACATCGATGATGACGATGATATTCCTGCTGAAACTGACGATCAAGAAACATTAAATGATCCTGAAGATGAGGATGTAGAAGAAGAAATCAACGATTCTGACATCGTTATTGAAGAAGATGAAGACGATGACATGGCAGAAGAGGAAGAAGAAGAGTTCGAAGACGAAGAAGACTTCAACGACTAATTCACATTCTTTGATTTAATTATTAGTAAATGAGTTAGACATAAAGTGGAGTACGAACACATATGATTTATGCATGTGTCATAAGAAAGCTGGTACAAAAAGATTTATTCTTAATTTAAATACGGAGTATTGATAATCTAGCTTAATTTTAAAAGGTATCTCTACAGTCTAGATTAAAAAATGGGACTTTTATTTTTAGTTAAAAGATGATAGAATTTTATTCGGGCTCCTTTAATTAGGACACGTGTATTAAGTAGATACGCTCCCCCTTACAATTGTTGTGAGAGGGAGCGTTTTTTTGTTTTTTCAAATAACTCAATATTAAAAGTGAACAGAATTGTAGAGTAACTTTAAAACATTTATATGTTTTACATAAAAGGATGTCATGTTACTCACAGTTTTAAATATTATTTCAACTACGAGGTAGCAACCCTAAATTTTACAGGAGGTCAGACAATGACAAAATTTATTTTTGTAACAGGCGGAGTAGTCTCATCATTAGGAAAAGGAATCACAGCCGCTTCTCTCGGTAGATTGCTCAAAGATAGAGGGCTTAAAGTTACAATTCAAAAATTTGATCCATATTTAAATGTGGACCCAGGTACAATGAGTCCATATCAACATGGTGAAGTATTTGTTACAGATGATGGAGCAGAAACAGACTTAGACTTGGGTCACTATGAGCGATTTATTGATATTAATTTAAATAAATATTCAAACGTAACTGCTGGGAAAGTATATTCTCATGTATTAAAGAAAGAGCGTAGAGGCGACTATTTAGGTGGAACAGTACAAGTTATTCCACATATAACAAATGAAATTAAAGAAAGATTATTATTAGCAGGAGAAAGCACAAATGCAGATGTCGTTATTACTGAAATTGGTGGTACGACAGGTGACATAGAATCACTACCTTTCTTAGAAGCAATCCGTCAAATTAGAAGTGATTTAGGCCGTGAAAATGTCATGTACGTGCATTGTACATTATTACCTTATATTAAAGCAGCTGGAGAAATGAAGACTAAGCCTACACAACACAGTGTTAAGGAATTACGTGGTTTAGGTATTCAACCAGATTTAATTGTAGTAAGAACAGAATATGAAATGACTCAAGACTTGAAAGATAAAATTGCATTATTCTGCGATATCAATAAAGAAAGTGTTATTGAATGTCGTGACGCAGATTCTCTTTATGAGATTCCGTTACAACTTAGCAAACAAGACATGGACGATATTGTTATTCAACGTCTTCAGTTAAATGCGAAGTATGAAACACAACTAGATGAATGGGAACATCTTTTAAATACAGTGAATAATCTTGATGGTAAAATTACAATCGGTTTAGTAGGTAAATACGTAAGTTTACAAGATGCATACTTGTCAGTAGTTGAATCACTTAAACATGCGGGTTATCCACTTAAGAAAGATGTAGTGGTAAAATGGATTGATTCTAGTGAAGTTACTGATGATAATGTTGAAAGTTACTTATCAGATGTTGATGGTATCTTAGTACCTGGTGGTTTCGGTTTCCGTGCTAGTGAAGGTAAAATTTCTGCAATTAAATATGCTCGTGAGAACAATGTTCCATTCTTTGGTATCTGTTTAGGTATGCAATTAGCAACGGTAGAGTATGCACGTAACGTATTAGGTTTAGAAGGCGCACATTCAGCCGAACTAGACCCAAGCACACCTTATCCAATTATCGATTTATTACCTGAACAGAAAGATATCGAAGATTTAGGTGGTACACTTCGTCTTGGTTTATATCCATGTCATATTAAAGAAGGCACACTTGCCGAATCAATTTACTCTGAAAATGATATCGAAGAACGTCATCGTCATCGTTATGAATTTAACAATGAATTTAGAGAACAAATAGAAGAAAATGGTATGGTCTTCTCAGGTACAAGCCCAGATGGACGACTTGTAGAAATTGTTGAAATTCCTGAAAATGATTTCTTCATCGCATGTCAATTCCACCCAGAATTCTTATCAAGACCTAACCGTCCACAACCAATATTTAAATCATTTATTGAAGCTTCATTTAAATACCAACAACAATAAATATTTATAAAACATATAAAAACGGAGATCGCTATTCTGATGTCATAGCAATCTCCGTTTTCTTTGCTTTTAAAGGTCTATATCATATTCTTATTCTAAAATTACAGATTATGAATGATTATTTTCAATACAAAAATAATGTAGAGGGCGTAAGTTTAAAATTTAAATATAACTGGAGGTTTTGCCTCATAATCTGTTGATTTAAGTTTCGTTTTCCGGATGATTTCAGTAGGAAAATCTGGATTTTCTGAATCAGTTTTAAACATTTTATCAATGTTGTCAGAAATAGTAAGATCTTCTTCGAACTGAAAGTTTGTATCGCTAGTCATTGTAGCAGTGAAATTCAATCTTTTATTATGGTTGATGGTACCTTCAATGTTATAACTTCCCATTGGAGATTTATAAGTGTTTTTAATATCAATATTTTTGTAGCCTTTTAAATTATGTTTAAAAAATAATTCAATACGTGCTTTTTGAACTTTGATATAGTGCTCTCTCTTAATTTCATGAGATATGTAAATAAATAGTATGATTATTACTGAAATTAATAATATTAAAATGCTGATTTTTTTCATTTAATTCATTCCTAATAAAAAGGTTAATATATGAATAGTTCAAATGAAGGCACACATAATGCTGATTCCTCATATAAAGATGAGGACATTGATAAAGGCTCTCTATTAAAATACTAGGGGAGGAGACATACTACTATGTCTCTATAGCCCACCATCTTAGCTCTTATGTTTTAAATTGTACCTTATAATTCTAAATCTCGTGTCATTTCTATCATTTGCGTATAGATTTCATAATATACGTAATTGAATGCCATTGGATGAGGTTGAACAATTTTATCGTAATCTTCAGTATAAACAATAGGTCTAGGTGTAGATAAATTCACATAATGCATCAGATGCTCCGGAAAATCATCACGCTTAGGATTGTTACATACCAATACGAAATCAACATCTAAGTCAATTAAACGTTGAACATCTTTTTCTACTTCTTCAGTATAAAATGGCGCAAATAAGAATACCCGATCAGTCGAATCTATCTCTTCATATGAATTTAAGCGTTCAAGAGAACGACTTGTATCAAGCTTTTCCTCACTATCTAACACAAATGCTTCATAAAATTTTAAATCGCCATATCCTTTTATGTATACATAGCCTTCGCCTCCGATAGCTTGTATTAAACATTGTGCTGCCATTTGAATATCTAATGCTTGTTTTTCGAGTCTATTAAATATGCCTGTCAATTGTGTATTAAGAATTTTTGACATGATGTTCCTCCATTCTTTTCATTAAAATATTGTAAATAATACGAGTAGGTTATGCAATATGTGAGTAATTGTAATCTTGTATGCGTTTGCAATTGTTGAAAAGTTAAGGATTGTGAAAATTATTAATTTTAAATAAAGTATTCGCATGCATTCACTATGTATTTTTGATATAATGATGTTGAAAAAATACGTGCACAGATGCACTCAAGGAGGAACTTTCATGCCTTTAGTTTCAATGAAAGAAATGTTAATTGATGCGAAAGAAAATGGTTATGCAGTTGGTCAATACAACTTAAATAACCTTGAGTTTACACAAGCTATTTTAGAAGCGTCACAAGAAGAAAATGCACCAGTAATCTTAGGTGTTTCTGAAGGTGCTGCTCGTTACATGAGTGGTTTCTATACAGTAGTTAAAATGGTTGAGGGATTAATTCATGATTTAAATATTACTGTTCCAGTGGCGATTCATTTAGACCATGGTTCAAGTTTCGAAAAATGTAAAGAAGCAATTGACGCTGGATTCACTTCAGTTATGATTGATGCTTCTCATAGCCCATTCGAAGAAAATGTTGAAATCACATCTAAAGTAGTTGAATACGCACATGAAAGAGGCGTTTCTGTAGAAGCTGAATTAGGTACAGTTGGGGGACAAGAAGATGACGTTGTTGCTGACGGCGTAATCTATGCAGATCCTAAAGAATGTCAAGAATTAGTTGAAAAAACTGGTATCGATACTTTAGCACCTGCATTAGGTTCAGTTCATGGACCATACAAAGGTGAACCTAAATTAGGCTTCAAAGAAATGGAAGAAATTGGTGCTTCTACTGGATTACCATTAGTATTACACGGTGGTACAGGTATCCCAACTAAAGACATTCAAAAAGCAATTCCTTACGGTACTGCGAAAATTAATGTAAACACTGAAAACCAAATTGCTTCAGCTAAGGCTGTTCGTGATGTATTAAATAACGATAAAGATGTTTACGACCCACGTAAATATTTAGGACCAGCACGTGAAGCAATTAAAGAAACTGTAAAAGGTAAAATTAAAGAATTCGGTACATCTAACCGCGCTAAATAATTTTATATCATATCGCTCTAAGACCATTGAAACGATGCTTTCAATGGTCTTTTTTATGCTATACTAAAATCAGAAATTCAATTATAAATATACACTTCACACGTTTAAACAGATATTAATTAAAATGAAACAATATTTATTTCATACATATACACAATTTTAACGATTAAATTATTGTAGAAGAGGTAATAATTTAATATCGATGTAAACTTGAATTAAGTAGAACACGAATTAATGACGTTAAGTATAATAATTTTTCAAATAAATCATTTTCTGTAGCTAAGAATTGAAGTATTTTACAAACAAAGTAAAATTATTTTATAATGCTAATAATGTGAAATTTTAAAAAAGAAGGAAACAAAGGAGACAAATCGTATGGTTCAAGAGGTAATAAAAATAAGAGGTGGACAAACACTAAAAGGAGAAGTAGAAATTAGTGGTGCGAAAAATAGCGCTGTTGCTATTATCCCCGCAACTTTATTAGCTCAAGGACATGTAAAGTTGGATGGTCTTCCTCAAATCTCTGATGTCAAAACTTTAGTGAGTTTGTTAGAAGATTTGAATATTAAAACGAAATTAAATGGTAAAGAATTAGAAGTAGATACTACTGAAATAGAAAATGCGCCTTTACCTAACAATAAAGTTGAGTCGCTTCGTGCTTCATACTATATGATGGGCGCAATGCTTGGACGCTTCAAAAAGTGTGTAATTGGTTTACCAGGAGGATGTCCATTAGGACCACGTCCAATAGACCAACATATTAAAGGGTTTAAAGCATTAGGCGCAGAAATAGATGAATCGAGTGACACATCTATGAAGATAGAAGCTAAAGAATTAAAGGGAGCTAATATTTTCTTAGATATGGTCAGTGTAGGTGCTACGATTAATATTATGCTTGCAGCAGTTCATGCTAAAGGGCAAACTGTCATTGAAAATGCCGCTAAAGAACCTGAAGTTGTAGATGTTGCAAATTTCTTAATGAGTATGGGTGCTAATATTAAAGGTGCAGGGACTACTACAATAAAAATTACAGGCGTTGAAACATTGAATGGTACAGAATACCAAATCATCCCTGATAGAATTGAAGCGGGTTCATATATGTGTATGGCTGCTGCAATGGGTGAAGAAGTGACATTAAATAACATCGTACCTAAGCATGTAGAAGCTTTAACGGTAAAATTAAGAGAACTTGGTGTCGACATCCAAATTGAAGACGAGAAAGCAATTATTCGTAAACAAGCGCCATATAAGAATGTAGATATTAAAACTTTAGTTTATCCAGGTTTTGCTACGGATCTTCAACAACCAATTACACCTCTATTATTTATGACGAACGGTCCTTCTTTTGTAACGGATACGATTTATCCAGCAAGATTTAAACATGTGGAAGAACTCAAACATATGGGAGCTAATATTTATTCTGATGAAGGCACTGCAACTATTAAACCATCTCACTTAAAGGGTGCAGAAGTTTATGCAAGTGACCTTCGTGCAGGCGCATGCTTGATTACGGCTGGTTTAATTGCTGAAGGTGTAACTACTATTTTCAATGTAAAACATATTTATAGAGGGTATACTAATATCGTTGAACACTTGAAATCACTCGGTGCAGATATTTGGACTGAAGAAATTTAAGATTTTGTGATATACTATTTATACTAATAATTGGGAGACAAAAGATACATGCCTACAATTATGAGCATATTTAATATGAGGTGAGGCAAATGGAAATCTGTCCATATCTTGAAGAAACCTTCAAAATTGTCGGTCGCAGTTGGAATGGACTTATTATTAACTATTTATCTAGATGTGAAAGTCATTCTGCTCACTTTTCCGATATGAAAAGAGATTTAAAAACAATTACTCCTAGAGCTTTAAGTTTAAAATTAACTGACTTAGGAGAATGGAATCTTGTTGAAAAGAAAATTATTTCTTCAAGTCCTATAGAAATTGTGTATGAATTGACTGATAAAGGACATGCATTAGCAGAAGCATTGAAGCCTATGGAAGAATGGGCACAAAAATATGTTGAATTAGAAACGAATGCTTCAAAATAAATCTAAGTAAAATATTTAGTCAGAAATTGCTTACGGAGTTCAACTTTGTAGGCAATTTTTTTGTGCAATAAAGGGCATTTCGTTTATAGTTACTAAACGGAAAATAAATAACACTCAATTTATTTCCAATTATATTGATGTTTAAAGTAGGCTTTCAAAGGTTATTTAATATATATAACTATTTCGAAGGAGTGAATATTGAATATGAGAAATTTCACTAAACAATATATTAACGGCGAATGGGTTGATAGTGCGAGTGGCGAAACAATAGACGTAATCAATCCTGCAACTGAAGAAGTGATGGGTTCAGTAGCAAAAGGTAATGCAGATGACGTTAACAAAGCAGTAGAAGCTGCAGATAGCGTTTATGTACAATTCCGTCATAGCTCAGTTGAAGAGAGAAGAGATTTATTAGATAGAATTGTAAAAGAGTATGAAAATAGAAAAGAAGATATCATTGAAGCAATTACTGATGAACTTGGTTCACCATTATCCGTTTCTGAAAATGTACATTACCAAATGGGATTAGATCATTTTACAGCTGCAAGAGATGCGCTAGATAACTTTGAATTTGAAGAACAACGTGGTGATGACTTAGTAGTTAAAGAAGCAATCGGGGTAGCTGGATTAGTAACACCATGGAACTTCCCAACTAACCAAACATCATTGAAATTAGCTGCAGCATTTGCGGCAGGTAGTCCAGTCGTGTTAAAACCTTCTGAAGAAACACCATTTGCGGCAATTATCTTAGCTGAAATCTTCGACAAGGTTGGTGTGCCTAAAGGTGTATTCAACTTAGTAAATGGTGATGGTGAAGGTGTAGGTAATCCATTAAGTGAACATCCTAAAGTAAGAATGATGTCATTTACTGGTTCTGGCCCTACAGGTTCTAAAATTATGGAAAAAGCAGCAAAAGATTTCAAAAAAGTATCTCTTGAATTAGGTGGTAAATCACCTTACATCGTATTAGATGATGTTGATATTCAAGAAGCTGCTAAAGCGACGACTGGCAAGGTTGTCAACAATACTGGACAAGTTTGTACTGCAGGTACACGTGTACTAGTTCCTGAAAGCATTAAAGAAGATTTCTTAACTGCAGTGAAAGAACAATTTAGTCAAGTTAAAGTTGGTAATCCTAGAGAAGAAGGCACACAAGTTGGTCCAATTATTAGTAAAAAACAATTCGACCAAGTTCAAGATTATATTGATAAAGGTGTTAACGAAGGTGCTGAACTCTTCTACGGTGGTCCTGGCAAACCAGAAGGATTAGATCAAGGTTACTTCGCTCGTCCAACTATTTTCATCAATGTGGACAATCAAATGACTATTGCTCAAGAAGAAATCTTTGGTCCTGTAATGTCTGTAATCACTTATAATGATTTAGATGAAGCCATTGAAATTGCGAATGATACTAAATATGGTTTAGCCGGATACGTTATCGGTAAAGATCAAGACACATTACGCAAAGTAGCACGCTCAGTAGAAGCCGGTACAATTGAAATCAATGAAGCTGGCAGAAAACCAGACCTACCATTTGGTGGCTATAAACAATCAGGTTTAGGTCGCGAATGGGGCGATTACGGTATTGAAGAATTCTTAGAAGTTAAATCAATTGCTGGATATTTTAAATAATTGAATAAATAGATTAAATCTTGCAATTAAACGATGCACGGAACTATTTTAGTTCCGTGTTTTGTTTTTATTGTTATATTTTCTAAATTCATTTTGTAATTAAAATGAAAATTTGCTATAGTTATTCTAGTATTTAGAAGGTTAAGACACATATGAACGTGAAAAAGTAGTTAACTTTGCTTTGTTTTTATAAAAGTTAAAAAAGTTTTCGCAAGGTTATATTTTGAAACTTTTCATCAAAACCTACTAAAAACGTTTAATATGTCAGAGCCTCGCAACATAAAAAATAACGAAATGGGTGCAAGTCTATGCCTGAAAGAGAACGAACGTCTCCTCAGTATGAATCTTTCCACGAACTTTACAAGAACAATACTACTAAAGAGCTCACTCAAAAAGCCAAATCTTTAAAATTAACGAATTATAGTAAATTAAATAAAAAAGAATTAGTTTTAGCCATCATGGAAGCTCAAATGGAGAAAGATGGTAATTACTATATGGAAGGCATCTTGGATGATATACAACAAGATGGATATGGTTTCCTTAGAACAGTCAACTATTCTAAAGGTGAGAAAGATATTTATATTTCTGCCAGCCAAATTCGACGTTTTGAGATTAAACGTGGCGATAAAGTAACTGGTAAAGTCCGTAAGCCTAAAGATAATGAGAAATATTATGGATTACTCCAAGTTGACTTTGTTAATGATCAGAATGCAGAAGAAGTAAAAAAACGTCCTCACTTCCAAGCGTTAACACCTCTATATCCTGAAGAAAGAATCTTATTAGAAACAGCTCCAACTAATTATTCTACTCGTATTATGGATTTAGTGACGCCGATTGGTTTAGGTCAACGTGGGTTAATCGTAGCTCCGCCTAAAGCTGGTAAAACAAGTTTATTAAAAGAAATTGCAAATGCGATTGCAGCGAATAAACCAGAAGCAAAACTCTTTATTTTACTTGTAGGTGAGCGTCCAGAAGAAGTGACAGATATTGAAAGATCTGTTGAATCTGCGGAAGTTGTACATTCTACATTCGATGAGCCGCCAGAACATCACGTTAAGGTAGCTGAATTATTACTAGAACGTGCCAAGCGTTTGGTTGAAATTGGTGAAGATGTCATCATCTTAATGGATTCAATTACACGTTTAGCTCGTGCATACAACCTTGTTATTCCACCAAGTGGTCGAACGTTATCTGGTGGTTTAGATCCAGCGTCTCTTCATAAACCGAAAGCCTTTTTCGGTGCGGCGAGAAATATCGAAGCAGGGGGTAGCTTAACTATTTTAGCTACAGCACTTGTTGAAACAGGATCAAGAATGGATGATATGATTTACGAAGAATTCAAAGGTACAGGAAACATGGAACTTCATCTTGATCGTAAATTATCAGAACGTAGAATATTCCCAGCCATTGATATTGGTAGAAGTTCTACGCGTAAAGAAGAATTACTTATTTCGAAAGCCGAACTCGATTCATTATGGCAATTACGTAATTTATTTACAGACTCTACTGATTTTACAGAACGCTTCATCCGAAAATTAAAACGCTCGAAAAATAATAAAGAATTTTTCACTCAATTACAAAAATCAGCCGAAGAAAGCACGAAAACAGGTAAACCAATTATCTAACGAATATTGATAAAGGGTTGCGTTTTAAATTGATTCCTATTATAATTACACAGTATTGGGTAAAAAACTCACAAATAACTCTGTTCCAGATGGTTCAGGGCAAAGGAGCTGAAAGAAATGAAACAAGGAATTCATCCTGAATACCACAAAGTTATCTTTTTAGATACAACTACAAACTTTAAATTCTTAAGTGGTTCTACTAAAACATCTTCAGAAACTATGGAATGGGAAGATGGAAATGAATACCCAGTTATTCGTTTAGACGTATCTTCTGATTCACATCCATTCTATACTGGCCGTCAAAAATTCGCTGCTGCGGATGGTCGTGTGGAACGCTTCAACAAAAAGTTTGGTTTCAAATCAAACAACAACTAATTTTGAATTTCAACTGTCTACGTATCCATTATTATGGGATTGTAGACAGTTTTTTTATTTTGGATATTTTCGTTACAATAAATGAGGGTTGAGAGTTAAGTTCCTAAATTGTTTGTAATAAGTGAGTATCATTGCTTAATTTAGAATAATACTTTGAAAATGCATTTAACTACATAAAAAATATGATATAATTAAGCGATTATGTTTTGAAAAAAGGTGGAACTCTCAATGTATGAAACGTACCATTCCGGATGGATTGAAACTATTACTGGAAGTATGTTTAGTGGTAAATCCGAGGAGTTAATACGTCGATTAAGACGTGGGATTTATGCGAAACAGAAAGTAGTCGTGTTCAAACCGGCAATTGATGATCGTTACCATAAAGAAAAGGTCGTCTCCCATGATGGTAATGAGATTGAAGCGATAAATATTTCTACGGCTAGAGAAATTTTAAATCAAGATTTACACAATGTAGATATTATCGGTATAGATGAAGTGCAATTCTTTGATGATGAGATTGTCAATATAGCAGAACAACTTGCTGAAAATGGTCATAGAGTTGTTGTAGCAGGTCTTGATATGGATTTTAGGGGAGAACCATTTGAACCTATGCCAAAGTTATTAGCGGTAAGTGAACAGGTAACTAAACTGCAAGCGGTATGTGCCGTTTGTGGCTCACCATCAAGCCGTACGCAACGATTAATCAATGGTGAACCAGCTAAAATTGATGATCCTATTATATTAGTTGGTGCGAATGAAAGTTACGAACCACGTTGTAGAGCGCATCATATTGTGGCTCCAAGTGAAAATGAGAAGGAGGAAATGTAGTGTTTGATCAATTAGATATAGTTGAAGAGCGATATGAACAATTAAATGAAATGTTAAGTGACCCTGATGTTGTCAATGATTCAGATAAATTAAGAAAGTATTCTAAAGAACAAGCAGATTTACAGAAAACGGTAGATGTTTATCGTAGTTATAAATCGAAAAAAGAAGAATTAGAAGATATCGAAGAAATGTTAAGAGAAACTTCTGATAAAGAAGAAGTTGAGATGCTTAAAGAAGAAAGTACTGCATTAAAAAATGAATTACCAGATATGGAAGAAGAACTGAAAATTTTATTAATACCTAAAGATCCAAATGATGAAAAAGACGTTATCGTTGAGATTCGTGCTGCTGCTGGAGGAGATGAGGCAGCTATTTTTGCCGGAGATTTAATGAGAATGTACTCTAAATATGCCGAAGCAAATGGCTTTAAGACTGAAATAGTCGAAGCATCAGAAAGTGATCATGGTGGTTATAAAGAAATCAGTTTTTCAGTATCTGGTAGTGGCGCATATAGTAAACTGAAATTTGAAAATGGGGCACATCGTGTGCAACGTGTACCAGAAACAGAATCAGGCGGTCGTATTCATACATCTACTGCTACAGTAGCAGTTCTACCTGAAGTAGAGGATGTTGAAATTGAAATACGCAATGAAGACTTGAAAATTGATACGTATCGTTCAAGTGGTGCGGGTGGTCAGCACGTCAATACAACTGACTCAGCTGTCCGTATTACTCACTTGCCAACGGGTGTAGTTGCGACATCTTCTGAGAAATCTCAAATTCAAAACCGTGAAAAAGCAATGAAAGTGTTGAAAGCACGTTTATATGATATGAAATTACAAGAAGAGCAACAAAAATATGCATCTCAAAGAAAGTCGGCAGTAGGGACAGGGGACCGTTCTGAACGTATTAGAACTTATAATTACCCACAAAGTCGTGTGACTGACCACCGTATTGGTTTAACACTGCAAAAGCTCGGCCAAATCATGGAAGGACATTTAGATGAGATTATCGACGCGCTCACACTTTCTGAACAAACCGAGAAATTGAAAGAATTAAATAATGGTGAATTATAGAGAAAAGCTTGAAGAAGCTATCCAACTCACTTTAGATAAAGGATATGAACAAAGTAGAGCAAAATGGTTATTCTTAGATGTTTTTCAATGGTCTAGGACAGATTATCTTATTCATAGTCAGGAATTAATGTCACAGGCTGATATTTCGAAATTTGATTTAGCGCTACATAGAATGTTGAAGGGAGAACCGATTCAATATATTGTAGGTTTCCAATCATTTTATGGATATAAGTTTAAAGTTGATGCCAACTGTCTTATCCCACGTCCGGAAACTGAAGAAGTGATGCTTCATTTTCTTAAATTATGTCGTAATAAAGATGGTGTAGTAGATATAGGAACAGGTAGTGGAGCAATTGCAGTCACTCTGAAATTGCTTCGCCCCGATTTAGATGTTTACGCTACAGATTTATATGAAGATACTTTAAATGTGGCTAGAAACAATGCGGATACCCATCAACAGGATATTCACTTTCTTCAAGGAAATGCGTTAAAGCCATTAATTGAGAAGGGGATTAAAGTGGATGGCTTAATTTCGAATCCTCCTTATATTGATGAAGCGGAATCTAAAGACATGGATGATACGGTACTTCAATTTGAACCTCACCATGCACTTTTTGCTGAAAATAAAGGCTATGCTATTTATGAGGACATCTTAAAAGATTTACCACAAGTAATGAATGAAAATGGACATGTTGTTTTTGAAATTGGTTATAATCAAGGTGAAAAATTGAAGTCAATCGTGACAACAATGTATCCAAACAAAGAAGTAGAAGTGATACGAGACATTAATGGGCATCAGCGTATCGTATCTATTAAATGGTAATTCAACTTTCAATTGTTAAGTGTATATTTAATCGTGGTTTCAATAAATAAAAAATGTTTAACCATATGTTGTGTTACTAATATAATGATTATAAATATAAGATGGGTGGGACTTTAAATTCAACAAACGGCAAACTGAATTAAGTTCCACTCTTTTTCCGTACATGATATAAATTAGAAAGAGGTGAAGAAAATGGAAACTCACATTTGGGATGTTCGGGCCTTTAAAGATAACTTACATCAATATCCATATATAAATGATATTAAAGATACCGTGATTAAAGGTGGCTTAGTAGCGATTCCAACGGAGACGGTATATGGGTTAGGTGCAAATGCAAAAGATGAAGTAGCAGTGAAAAAGATTTATGAAGCTAAGGGTCGACCTTCTGACAATCCTTTAATTGTTCATGTGCATCATAGAAAACAACTGGATAAATTTGTTGAACATATTGATGAACGTGTTTCAAAACTAATGGAAGCATTTTGGCCTGGGCCTATTTCCTTTATTTTACCGCTTAAATCAGGTTATTTATGTGAAACAGTAACGGGGGGATTGAATTCCATTGCTGTTCGTATGCCTAGTCATAAAATAGGAAGAGCGTTACTTCAAGTTATAGATGAACCCATTGCTGCACCAAGTGCTAACTTAAGTGGTCGCCCATCACCTACGACATTTGACCATGTGTTTCATGACTTAAATCATAAAATTGACGGTATTGTAAACGGTGATCAAAGTGAAGAAGGACTCGAAAGTACAGTTCTTGACTGCACGCAGTTTCCATTTCGCATTGCACGTCCAGGCTCAGTAACGAAAGAGATGATTGAGAAAGTCTTACCAGAAAGTGTGCAAGATATTCATTTTACTGAAAATGAAAAGCCTATTGCGCCAGGTATGAAATATAAACATTATTCGCCAGATACTCCTCTTACAATTATTGAAAATTTAAATCATAAAATTGATAATAATGAGAAATGGAAAGATACTGCTTTTATTTTTCCTGAAAGTATGAAATCTTTACTACCGGAAAGTGCACAGTTCATTTCTTTATGTAAGAATGCTCAAGATATTAAAACTGCTAACCACAATTTATATAGCATCTTGCATTCAATAGATCGATCTAGTGACATTCAACGTGCTTTTATTTTCGGATTTGAAAAAAAGGATCAATCTGAGGCAATTATGAATAGAATGCTCAAAGCAGCAGGTAATGAAATAATTAAAGGTGATACGCTATGAAAATCATATTTGTATGTACAGGAAATACATGTCGTAGTCCATTGGCAGAAAGTATTGCTAAAAAGTTATTGCCAAATGATGATATTCAATCACGTGGATTATTTGCGATGGATGGACAAGCTATTTCAGAAGCATCGTTACAACTTATTCATGATCATCATTTGCCTGAACCTACGAATGCCCAACAGTTAGGCATAGATGATTTAGAAGCGGATTTAATTTTAACGATGTCTAAATCTCATAAAGAATTGATTATGGCACAATATGGTCAGCATTCAAATGTTTATACACTCAATGAATACGTCAATGTTAATGGTGAAATTGCAGATCCTTATGGAGCTCCTGCCGAAGTTTATGAACAAACGTATCACAAGATTTACGATTTAGTTAAGAAAATGAAAACCACTCGGGATTAAATTATATATAATTAGTATATGTTAGGCTTTAAATAAGTTATAATTAGGGAGTATAGCAAGTTTGCTATGTTCCTTTTTATTTTATACAAAGGGGTGGGTTCAAATGCGTGATTTACAAAAACTGCTTGACGAACTAAAAGATATGTCGTTCTTTAAGAAAGGCGAATTGTGTATCATTGGATGTTCAACTTCAGAAGTGATTGGTGAAAAAATTGGTTCAGTGGGATCAATGGATATTGCTAAAGAAATTTTTGAAGCATTGAAACAAATTGAAAAGGATACAGGCGTGTCGTTTGTCTTTCAAGGATGTGAACATATCAATAGGGCGATTACAATGGAAAGCACAAATTTCAACCCACTGACTATGGAAGAAGTTACTGTTGTTCCAGATGTACATGCAGGTGGAAGTTTATCCACTTATGCTTATCAACATATGAAAGATCCAATCGTAGTAGAACATATTACTGTTCCAAAAGGTATAGATATTGGTCAAACATTAATTGGTATGCATATTAAACATGTTTGTGTTCCAGTTAGAACAAGTGTTAAACAAGTTGGAGAAGCTATCGTTACCATAGCAACATCAAGACCTAAGAAAATTGGTGGCGAACGTGCTAAATATCATTAATATTAAGGAAGAAGGGGATTTTTTATGTCTTATATCGAAAAACAGGATAAAGTTATTTTTGAAGCAATTCAAAAGGAGTACAACCGTCAAAACGGAAATATTGAATTAATTGCATCTGAGAATTTTGTATCTGAAGCTGTTATGGAAGCACAAGGCTCAGTTTTAACAAATAAATATGCAGAAGGATATCCTGGTCGCCGTTACTATGGTGGTTGTGAGTATGTAGATGTAACTGAAACTGTTGCAATCGACCGTGCTAAAGCATTATTTGGTGCTGAACATGTAAATGTGCAACCTCATTCAGGTTCTCAAGCCAATATGGCTGTATACCTAGTAGCCATTGAAATGGGAGATACTGTTTTAGGAATGAACTTAAGTCATGGAGGTCATTTAACACATGGCTCACCAGTGAATTTCAGTGGTAAATTCTATAATTTCGTTGAATATGGTGTAGATAAAGAAACTGAACGTATTAATTATGACGAAGTACGTCGATTAGCTTTAGAACATAAACCAAAATTAATTGTCGCTGGAGCTTCTGCATATTCAAGAACGATTGACTTCAAAAAGTTTAAAGAGATTGCGGACGAAGTTGGCGCTAAATTAATGGTAGATATGGCACATATTGCTGGATTAGTAGCAGCTGGTTTACATCCTAACCCTGTGGAATATGCTGATTTTGTTACGACTACGACACATAAAACTTTACGTGGACCTCGTGGGGGTATGATTTTATGTAAAGAAGAGTATAAGAAAGACATAGATAAGACAATCTTCCCTGGCATTCAAGGTGGACCTTTAGAACACGTAATTGCTGCTAAAGCAGTGGCATTTGGAGAAGCATTGCATAGCGACTTTAAAGTTTATCAACAACAAGTCATTAAAAATGCTCAAGCTTTGGCTCAAACTTTAATAGATGAAGGGTTTAGAGTTGTCTCAGGTGGCACAGATAACCATTTAGTAGCTGTTGATGTCAAAGGTTCTATTAATATTACTGGTAAAGTAGCAGAAGAAACACTTGATAAAGTCGGTATTACTTGTAATAAGAATACGATTCCATTTGATCAAGAAAAGCCATTTGTTACAAGTGGTATTAGACTTGGAACACCTGCAGCAACAACACGTGGTTTCGATGAATCAGCATTTGAGGAAGTAGCAAGAATCATTAGCTTAGCTTTAAAACATACAGATGATGAAGCTAAACTCAATGAAGCTAAAGAAAGAGTACACGCCCTTACTTCAAAATATCCACTATATGAATAATAGATAAACACATTGGAGGAATATGAAAATGAGTAAAGTACATGTTTTTGATCATCCGTTAATTCAACACAAATTAAGCTATATTAGAGACGCTCATACTGGTACGAAAGAATTCAGAGAGCTTGTAGATGAAGTAGGCATGTTGATGGCTTATGAAGTAACTAGAGATTTAGAGTTACAAGATGTTGAAATTCAAACACCTGTAACCAAAATGACAGCTAAGCGCTTAGCAGGTAAAAAATTGGCTGTTGTACCTATTTTGAGAGCAGGTTTAGGAATGACTGATGGCGTATTAAGCTTAGTTCCTGCTGCAAGAGTAGGGCATATTGGCTTGTACAGAGACCCAGAAACACTTAAAGCTGTAGAGTACTTTGCCAAATTACCTCAAGATATCGATGAGAGACAAATTATTGTTGTTGATCCAATGTTAGCAACAGGCGCTTCAGCTATAGAAGCCATTTCATCATTAAAACAACGTGGTGCGAAAAGTATTCGTTTTATGTGCTTAATCGCTGCACCAGAAGGTGTTGAAAAGATGCAAGAAGCACATCCTGATGTTGACATTTATATCGCAGCACTTGATGAAAAGCTAAATGATAAAGCATACATTACACCTGGTTTAGGTGATGCTGGTGATAGATTGTTTGGTACTAAATAATAGATTCGGAGATAGATATTTTTGAAGAAAAAAATTATGACCATTTTCGGAACAAGACCTGAAGCTATTAAGATGGCACCACTTGTAAAAGCATTAGAAAAAGATCCTGAGTTGGAGCCTATAGTTGTTGTTACAGCACAACATAGAGAAATGCTTGATTCAGTTTTGAAGACGTTTAATATCGTTCCTCATTATGATTTAAATATCATGAAAACAGGGCAAACATTGTCTGGTATTACATCGAAATCGATGGTTCAACTTGAGGACATAATTAAATCTGAAGTGCCAGATATGGTTCTTGTACACGGTGATACAGTCACTACATTCTCAGGAGCACTTGCTGCATTTTATAATCAAACACCAATCGCTCATGTTGAAGCTGGTTTAAGAAGTTACGATAAGTATTCTCCATTTCCTGAGGAGATGAACAGACAAATGGTTGGGGTAATGGCAGACTTGCATTTTGCCCCAACTCTTAATGCAGCAACGAATTTAATTAATGAAGGTAAGGCTTCTGACAAAGTAGTTGTCACAGGTAATACAGCTATTGATGCAATGGATTATACAATTGATGATCAGTATACATCTCAAATTATTGATAAACATAGAAATAAAAAGTTTATTCTACTTACTGCACACAGAAGAGAAAATATTGGTCAACCAATGAAAAATGTGTTTAAAGCAGTGAAAAGGTTAATTGAAGATTACGATGATTTAGCTTTAGTATATCCAGTACACATGAATCCTAAAGTAAGAGAATTAGCTGAAACATACTTAGGCAATCATGAACGTATAGAACTCATTGAACCGTTAGATGTTGTTGATTTTCATAATTTTGCGAAACATGCATATCTTATTATGACAGATTCAGGTGGTATTCAAGAAGAAGCGCCATCATTGCATAAACCAGTCCTTGTGCTTAGAGAGACGACTGAACGACCTGAGGGGGTAGAGGCAGGCACCTTGAAAGTTGTGGGTACCGATGAGCAACAAGTTTATAACGCAACGAAACAATTATTAGATAATGATATTGTTTATAACAAAATGAGCCATGCAATGAATCCATATGGAGACGGCAAAGCTAGTTTAAGAATTGTGGAGCATATCAAATTCTACTTTGGCTTATTAGATAAAAAACCTAATCATTTTAAATAACGAAAAAATTGCATTGATATATTTTGTGAATATTTTGTGACGAAAATGTCTTAAAATTTAACAAGACTTTGAATGGAATTGACACCGTACAATAGCCTGTATTATCATTTAGATTGTATGAGTGGAACGGTTTACATGATTGGTATAAGACACTCGGAGGCATATAAATGAGTCGTTTCTACATCATTTTCAAACAATATATCCAATATTATCTCTATCTCTTGATAATACTTGGGATATTGTATCTAATTGTACCCCACCCTTTTATTTTAGGTTTATTGATAGGTGCATGTGGTTCTTTGGTTAATACATACATCTTTGAAAGCTATTTGGCAAAGGCTAAAGAGAAAGATGCTATACATATATCAACGGGCAATATTTGGAGATATTTAGTAGCAATCATTGCGTGTTTGTTATGGTTTTTCTTTAAGGATCACATCAATATCATAGGTGTATTAATTGGTTTAATGATTTCTTATATTGTAATCATATTGCGCCCTCTACTTAAAAGGGAGTAAAAATTTAATATGAAAGAGGTGAGTTTATGGATCACAAATCCCCACTCGTCAGTTGGAACGTGTTTGGATTCGATATCGTCTTTGACATGGCCAGTGTTATGATGGTAGTTATTACAGCGATTTTGGTTTTCATCATAGCTATAATATGTACACGTAATCTTAAAAAACGACCAACTGGAAAGCAAAACTTCATTGAATGGGTATTTGATTTTGTAAGAGGTATCATTGAAAGTAACATGGCTTGGAAAAAAGGTGGCCACTTCCACTTCTTAGCAGTGACATTAATTCTGTTCATCTTTGTAGCCAATATGCTTGGTTTACCATTCGCTATTGTTACTAACGATCATTATCTGTGGTGGAAATCACCGACAGCTGATGCAACGGTAACTCTTACTTTATCTACAACTATGATTTTACTAACGCATTTTTATGGTATTAAAATGCGTGGACCTAAAGCATATGCAGCTGGATACTTTAAACCTTTCTGGCCACTTGCAATCATTAATGTATTTGAAGAATTTACATCTACATTAACGTTAGGTTTACGACTTTATGGGAATATCTTTGCTGGTGAATTACTACTAAGTTTACTAGCAGGACTATTTTTCGAACATCTATCATGGGGCTGGATTATTAGTATTCCAGGTTTAATCGTTTGGCAAGCTTTCTCAATCTTTGTTGGCACAATCCAAGCGTATATCTTCATTATGCTTTCAATGGTTTATATGTCACATAAAGTGGCAGATGGACACTAAATTAATTTAATAATTATATACAATTCTTAGGAGGAAAATTTATTATGAATTTAATCGCAGCGGCAATCGCAATTGGTTTATCAGCATTAGGTGCAGGTATCGGTAACGGTCTTATCGTATCTAGAACAGTTGAAGGTGTAGCACGTCAACCAGAAGCACGTGGCCAATTAATGGGTATCATGTTCATTGGTGTTGGTTTAGTTGAGGCTTTACCTATCATCGGTGTTGTAATTGCGTTCATGACATTTGCTGGATAAGACATATTAAGGCGAAGTCTGTTACAAGACTATCGCCGTTCGTTTTGTTTTTTTATAGCTTAGTGATTATATCGACGAAAGGAGTGTCATGAGCCCGTGACTGCAACAGCTAATACATTCGTTCTAGGTGCAGGTGTACAATGGGGAACAATGCTTGTAACTATAGCCACATTCGTAGTACTACTTGCACTATTAAAGAAATTTGCTTGGGGTCCATTAAAAGAAGTAATGGACAAACGTGAGCGTGATATCAATAAAGATATCGACGATGCTGAACAAGCTAAAGTTAACGCTCAAAAACTTGAAGAAGAAAATAGAAAGACACTTAAAGAGACTCAAGATGAAGTTCAAAAAATCTTAGACGATGCTAAGATTCAAGCTCGTAAGCAACATGAAGAAATTATTCATGAAGCAAACGTAAGAGCTAACGGCATGATTGAAACTGCTCAAAGTGAAATTAACAGTCAAAAAGAACGTGCGCTTGCTGATATCAACAATCAAGTATCTGAACTATCAGTATTAATCGCATCTAAAGTTCTTAGAAAAGAAATTTCAGAGCAAGATCAAAAAGCATTAGTTGAAAAGTATTTAAAAGAGGCAGGGGATAAATAATGGTAAAGGTAGCAAAAAAATATGCCAAAGCATTATTTGATGTCTCTAACGATACAAATCAATTAGATGTAGTATATGAAGATTTAGAAACGATTAGTCATTCATCTTTTGACTACATTAAAAGTTTAAAAGCGATTGATAGTAACCCTTCATTAACAGCAAATGAACGTAAAACGTTCGTTAATGAGGTTTATAGCGGTGCAAATGAATATGTTGTTAACACGCTAAAAGTTTTAGCAGATAACCGTCATTTATCATATATTGAAGATGTATTTAGAGCTTTTCAAAGCTTATATAATGCACACTACAATCAAGACTTTGCAATTGTAGAGTCAACTTATGAATTAAGTGAAGATGAATTATCAAGAATCGAACAATTAATTAAGAATCAAACACATTTATCTAGAGTAATTGTAAGCACTAAAATCAATCCAGATTTAATCGGTGGATTTAGAGTGAAGGTCGGTACAACTGTGATGGACGGTAGTGTTAAAAATGACCTTGTTCAATTACAAAGAAAATTTGAAAGAGCTAACTAATATTTAAAGAGGAGTGACATAGATGGCCATAAAAGCTGAAGAAATCAGTGCATTACTTCGCTCACAGATTGAAAATTATGAGTCTGAAATGTCCGTAACTGATGTCGGTACTGTACTTCAAATTGGTGATGGTATTGCATTAATTCACGGATTAAACGACGTTATGGCTGGTGAGCTAGTAGAATTCCACAACGGCGTGCTAGGTTTAGCGCAAAACCTTGAAGAGTCTAATGTTGGTGTGGTTATTTTAGGACCATACAACGAAATTAGTGAAGGTGACGAAGTTAAACGTACAGGTCGTATTATGGAAGTACCAGTAGGAGACGAATTAATCGGAAGAGTCGTTAATCCACTTGGTCAACCTATTGATGGGCAAGGTCCTATTAATTCAACTAAAACACGTCCAGTTGAGAAAAAAGCAACTGGTGTTATGGATCGTAAATCAGTTGATCAACCATTACAAACTGGTATTAAAGCAATCGATGCATTAGTACCAATTGGTCGCGGTCAACGTGAGTTAATTATCGGTGACCGTCAAACTGGTAAAACAACTGTTGCTATCGACTCAATTCTTAACCAAAAAGACCAAGATACGATTTGTATCTATGTTGCAATTGGTCAAAAAGATTCAACAGTTCGTGCAAATGTAGAAAAATTAAGACAAGCCGGAGCTTTAGATTACACAATCGTTGTATCAGCTTCAGCAGCTGATCCAGCTCCATTACTATATATTGCACCTTATGCTGGTGTAACTATGGGTGAAGAGTTCATGTTTAATGGTAAACATGTTCTTATCGTATATGATGATTTAACTAAACAAGCAGCAGCTTACCGTGAATTATCATTACTATTACGTAGACCTCCAGGTCGTGAAGCGTACCCAGGTGATGTATTCTACTTACATAGTAGATTATTAGAAAGAGCAGCTAAACTTAATGATGAGTTAGGTGGCGGTTCAATTACAGCATTACCAATTATCGAAACGCAAGCTGGTGACATTTCAGCGTATGTACCAACTAACGTTATTTCAATTACTGATGGACAAATCTTCTTACAATCAGACCTGTTCTTCTCTGGTGTAAGACCAGCTATTAACGCTGGACAATCAGTATCTCGTGTTGGTGGTTCAGCTCAAATCAAAGCTATGAAAAAAGTAGCCGGAACGTTACGTTTAGATTTAGCTTCTTACCGTGAGTTAGAATCATTCGCACAATTTGGTTCTGATTTAGATGAATTTACTGCACAAAAATTAGAACGTGGTAAACGTACTGTAGAAGTCTTAAAACAAGACCAAAACCATCCTCTACCTGTTGAATATCAAGTGTTAATTATTTATGCATTAACAAAAGGTTATTTAGACGATATTCCTGTGGAAGATATCACTCGATTTGAAGATGAATTAAACCACTGGGCAGATGCGAATGCAACTGAATTATTAAGTGAAATCAGAGAAACTGGTGCTTTACCAGATGCTGATAAATTTGATTCTGCTATTACAGAATTCAAAAAAAGTTTTAATAAATCAGAACAATAATTCTACCTAAATAGAATGTAACTGCGAAATTGAGAGTACATTTAAAACGTCACTTCATTTTGAAAGTTTAAAGTGAAGCGTTAATACTCTAAATAATAAGGTGGTGAGATAATGGGCTCTCTAAAAGAGATAGATAATCGAATAAAATCGACAAAAAAGATGAAACAAATTACTAAGGCCATGAACATGGTATCTAGTTCTAAATTACGTAGAGCTGAGAAAAATACTAAACAGTTCAGACCTTACATGGAGAAAATGCAAGATGCTATTACAGCAGTAGCAGGTGCAAATAGTTCTTCAAATCATCCTATGCTTAAACCAAGAGATGTTAAACGTAGTGGTTATTTAATTATTACGAGTGATAAAGGTTTAGCAGGAGCATATAGTACGAACGTATTAAAAAGCTTAGTGAATGATATTAAATCTAAACACAAAGATAATAGTGAATACAGTATTATTGTTTTAGGTCAACAAGGTGTAGATTTCTTTAACAATAGAGGTTATGAAATCGAAAGTTCTTTAGTAGATTTACCAGATCAACCTTCATTTAAATCAGTTCAAGCGATTGCGAAACATGCGATTGATTTATATAGTGAAGAAAATATTGACGAATTAACTATTTACTATAGTCACTATGTGAGTGTTTTAGAAAATAAACCAACAACAAAACAAGTTTTACCATTATCTCAAGAAGATTCTAGCCAAGGTCATGGTCAAATGTCATCTTATGAATTTGAACCAGATAAAGAATCTATTTTAAGCGTTATTCTACCGCAATACGTTGAAAGCTTAATCTACGGTACTATCCTAGATGCTAAAACTAGTGAGCATGCTTCTCGTATGACTGCAATGAAAAATGCTTCTGATAATGCGACTGAACTTATTGATGATCTATCATTAGAATACAATAGAGCGAGACAAGCAGCGATCACTCAACAAATTACTGAAATTGTTGGTGGTTCAGCAGCTCTTGAATAATATTAAAAGGAGGAAATCAACATGGGAATTGGCCGTGTAACTCAAGTTATGGGTCCAGTAATCGATGTTCGTTTTGAACATAATGAAGTTCCTGATATTAACAATGCCCTACACATCGAAGTTCCTAAAGAAGATGGCACGCTTCATTTAACTCTTGAAGTTGCTCTTCAATTAGGTGATGATGTTGTACGTACAATCGCTATGGACTCAACTGACGGCGTTCAAAGAGGTATGGAAGTTAAAAATACAGGTAAAGATATCAGTGTACCTGTTGGTGATGCAACTTTAGGAAGAGTATTTAACGTATTAGGAGAAACAATCGATTTAGACGAAAAAATTGATGATTCAGTACGTCGCGATCCTATTCATAGACAAGCACCTGGCTTCGATGAATTATCTACTAAAGTAGAAATCTTAGAAACTGGTATTAAAGTAGTAGACTTATTAGCACCTTACATCAAAGGTGGTAAAATTGGATTATTCGGTGGTGCCGGAGTTGGTAAAACAGTTTTAATCCAAGAATTAATCAATAACATCGCTCAAGAACACGGTGGTATTTCTGTATTCGCCGGTGTAGGTGAACGTACACGTGAAGGTAACGACCTTTATTATGAAATGAGCGACAGTGGTGTAATTAAGAAAACAGCGATGGTATTCGGTCAAATGAACGAGCCACCAGGTGCACGTATGCGTGTAGCATTATCAGGTTTAACAATGGCAGAATACTTCCGTGATGAAGAAGGTCAAGACGTGTTATTATTCATTGATAACATCTTCAGATTTACTCAAGCTGGTTCTGAGGTGTCTGCATTATTAGGACGTATGCCTTCAGCCGTTGGTTACCAACCAACACTTGCTACTGAAATGGGTCAATTACAAGAACGTATTAGTTCAACTAATAAAGGTTCTGTAACGTCTATCCAAGCAGTATTCGTACCTGCCGATGACTACACTGACCCTGCGCCAGCTACAACTTTCGCTCACTTAGATGCAACAACTAACTTAGAGCGTAAATTAACTGAGATGGGTATCTATCCAGCGGTAGATCCATTGGCTTCAACTTCAAGAGCTTTAGAACCATCAATCGTTGGTCAAGAACATTACGATGTAGCGCGTGAAGTTCAATCTACATTACAAAAATACAGAGAATTACAAGATATCATTGCTATTCTTGGTATGGATGAATTATCTGATGAAGATAAACAAACTGTAGAACGTGCACGTAGAATTCAATTCTTCTTATCACAAAACTTCCACGTAGCTGAACAATTCACTGGTCAAAAAGGTTCTTATGTACCTGTAAAAACGACAGTATCTGATTTCAGAGATATTTTAGATGGTAAATATGACCATATTCCAGAAGATGCTTTCCGTTTATTAGGTAGTATGGAAGACGTAATTGAAAAAGCCAAAGATATGGGTGTTGAAGTCTAATAATTAGGAGGTATGGATAATGAATACATTAAGCCTAAATATTGTCACTCCTAATGGTTCTGTCTACGATCGTGAAGATGTAGAACTAGCTGTATTACAAACGACAGCTGGTGAAATGGGTATCATGAGTGGACACATTCCAACAGTTGCCGCATTAAAAACTGGCTATGTTAAAGTTAACTTTCACAATGGTAATGAATATGTAGCAGTTAGTGATGGTTTTGTTGAAGTTAGACAACATAAATTATCAATTATCGTCCAAACAGCAGAAGCTGCTAACGAAATCGATGTTGAGAGAGCTAAATTAGCTAAGTCGAGAGCAGAATCACATTTAGAAAATGATGATGATAATAGTGACATTAATAGAGCCAAAAGAGCGTTAGAACGTGCTAACAACCGTTTACGTGTGGCTGAGTTTAAATAATAATCAAAAAGGTTCGATGGCGTGAGCAACGCTTTCGAACCTTTTTTAAATTCTAATACCATTCATCTTTATTTACTAATTTATTAAAGTATCTTTATCACGTTATTTCGTGTACAATGTTATACAGTAATCTTGCGAAGGAGTTTAATATGGATTATCTGAGTCAATTTGCAATTGTACATCTTTTCTTACACGTCATATGTATTTGCATAGCTTATTGGGCTTTAAACTCTATTAGATTAGACCAATTTTTCAAAAAAGGTTATGCATTACAAGTGCAAGTCTGTATGATATTCGTAGCGATTTTATTAGGAACTTCAGTAAGTAATTTTATTGTTGATTTATTACAATATTCAACTCAAGTTAAATATTTATTAAAGTAATTCTAAAACTGTTATTTATATTGAATAATGGATATAATTATAGAATGAATATTAAATAAATAATCAGGGAAATGAAGAAGTAATAGGAGTTATAAGTGGAGGATTAAAGATGGATAAAATAGTAATCAAAGGTGGAAATCGATTAACAGGTGAAGTAAAAGTTGAAGGAGCAAAAAATGCGGTATTACCAGTTTTAACAGCTTCTTTACTAGCTTCAGAGGGTGAAAGTAAACTTGTTAATGTTCCAGCTTTAAGCGATGTAGAAACGATTAATAATGTTCTATCAACACTTAACGCAGATGTTTCTTATCATAAAGAAGAAAATGCTGTGACTGTTGATGCAACTAAAAAGCTAAATGAGGAAGCGCCATATGAATACGTGAGTAAAATGAGAGCGAGTATTCTAGTAATGGGACCATTGTTAGCAAGACTTGGTCATGCAATTGTAGCACTACCAGGAGGATGCGCAATTGGAAGTAGACCGATTGAACAACATATTAAAGGGTTCGAAGCACTAGGTGCTGAGATTCACTTAGAAAATGGTAATATCTATGCAAACGCCAAAAACGGATTAAAAGGTACACAAATTCATTTAGATTTCCCAAGTGTAGGTGCTACTCAGAATATTATTATGGCAGCGTCATTAGCATCTGGAAAGTCCATTATAGAGAATGCAGCTAAAGAACCTGAAATTGTCGATTTAGCTAACTACATTAATGAAATGGGCGGTAAAATTACAGGCGCAGGAACAGATACCATTACGATTCATGGTGTTGAAAAGTTACATGGTGTCGAACATTCAATCATTCCTGACAGAATTGAAGCAGGTACACTTTTAATTGCAGGTGCCATTACAAGAGGAGACATCTTTGTACGTGGTGCGATTAAAGAACATATGGCGAGCCTAGTTTATAAATTAGAAGAAATGGGCGTCAATTTAGATTATAAAGAAGATGGCATTCGTGTTTCTGCAGAAGGTGATTTAAATCCTGTTGACGTTAAAACACTACCTCATCCAGGGTTCCCTACAGATATGCAATCACAAATGATGGCTTTATTACTAACTGCAAATGGCCATAAAGTTATTACTGAAACAGTCTTCGAAAATAGATTCATGCATGTAGCTGAATTTAGAAGAATGAATGCAAATATTAATGTTGAAGGAAGAAGTGCCAAAATTGAAGGTAAAAGTCAATTACAAGGGGCACAAGTTAAAGCAACTGATTTAAGAGCTGCAGCAGCGTTAATCTTAGCTGGCTTAGTAGCAGATGGTACGACACAAGTGACTGAACTTAAACATCTAGACAGAGGCTATGTCAATTTACATGGTAAATTAAAAGATCTTGGTGCAGATATCCAACGTGTCAATGATTAAAATGAATACAACAAAGTTTCAAGTTTCGGAGGTTTAACATAATGGAAACAATTTTTGACTATAATCAAATTAAACAAATTATCCCACATAGACAGCCATTCTTATTGATTGATAGAGTAGTTGAATACGAAGAAGGTAAGAGATGTGTAGGGTTAAAACAAGTTTCTGGTAACGAACCATTTTTCCAAGGGCATTTTCCTGATTATGCAGTAATGCCAGGAGTACTAATTACTGAAGCATTAGCTCAAACTGGTGCTGTAGCAATGTTAAATAATGAAGAGAATAAAGGTAAGATCGCACTATTCGCTGGAATAGACAAATGTCGCTTTAAGAAGCAAGTCACACCTGGTGACACATTAATGTTAGAAGTAGAAATTACTAAGATTAAAGGTCCTATTGGTAAAGGTACTGCCAAAGCTACAGTGGATGGTCAATTAGCATGTAGTTGTGAACTTACATTTGCTATTCAAGATGCATAATTAATTCAATATATAACGAAACGGGTTCCTATTATTTTGCGATAGGAACCCGTAATTTAATTTCTTTCAAATTTTTCATCTTTTAATTTTGGTTTAGATTGCATCATTCGGTTAAAGGTTTTTTTAAGTTCTTCTCCTGTTAATCCTTCGTCAACTAACTCTTCTAATAGGCTTTCTGCGTACACCTGTCTTAAAGTATAAATATGACATTCAAATACAACTGACATTGTTTTCTTAAATTTCGCAACGTTTTTGACAGTGGCATCAAAGAGTGCAGGATCATTAGCCGGTCTTGTTATAACTACTCTAATATCTAATAACTTTTGGTCTTTCATATAAGTTTGAAATGTTTCATAGTGTTCATTTGAAATAACGATTTCAAGTAGCCAGCCTGTGCCACTTCCTTCTTTATTTATAATAACGCCATCCTCGATTTCATATTCTGAAACGCCACCATTTTCATTTACAATCTGAAATCGTACTGCCTTAAATGTCTTCATTATTTCACATCCCATTTGTTTTTTAAAAATATACAATAAATTAAATTACAAGCAGTGTTGTACTTATTTAATCATTATTTTCTTTAAATATATCAAAAATATACTACAAATAGCTAACGTTTTAGGGATATTTGTCACTTTGACCAAATGATCCCTTCTCAATTAAGATGTATTACAAGAAGGAGGTGACACATGTTAAATAAAATAGTAATTGTTGGTAGGTTAACTAAAGATGCCCAAATATATGAAAAGGAGGATAGTAGAGTTGCAACGTTTTGTGTAGCAACAGAAAGAAATTACAAAGACGAAAATAATGAAGTTTCGAGCGACTATTTACTGTGTAAGGCATTTGGTAAAACAGCTACGAATATTGAAAAATATACCAGTCAAGGTACTTTAGTAGGGATAACTGGACAAATGCGTTCAAGAAAATATGAAAAAGAAGGGCAAACACATTTTGTAACCGAACTATATGTAGAAACGATTAAATTCATGTCTCCCAAAACAAAAAGTAACGAAATTATCTCTCAAAATCAATTTGACGAAGACACTTATCACTCAGACGAATTTGAAACTATCAATATATAATAATTAACTCCCCCTAAACTCCATCTTATTTTAATAAAACTTAAATTATCCTTTTCTTTCAATTATACTCAAGCGACCTACTTTAATCGGCCAATATTAAAGAATAGGTCGCTTTTATAAATCCTTATTTTTAGCCACAACATACATACAATTATCTGACAGATTTCATTTATATTACAGATACATTTTGCAATCGAAACAAATTCAAAACTGTCATGACAGTTTTGAATAGAATTTTAATTCTATTTATAATTAATTTTTAGTGTAATTCGAGTGTAAAAAAGTAACGGTTTTTTTTATTTCACTGTAACCTACACCGTATTTTCAGATGTTAGAGTGGTATTTGTAAATTAGTTAAGAAAACAAATCACTTTTAGGAGGATTTTTAATAATGAAAAAAACATTAATTGCATCATCATTAGCAGTAGGATTAGGCGTAGTAGCAGGTAACGCTGGTCATGACGCTCATGCAAGCGAAGCTACTAACGTAGATAAAGCAGAATTAGCACAAAAAGCACAATCAAATGATCAATCATTAAACGAAAGCCCTATCCAAGAAGGTGCTTATAACGTAACATTCGATTATAACGGCTTCACTTACCACTTCGAATCAGACGGTAATAACTGGAGCTGGAACTATGCACAAACTGGTCAAGCAACTCCACAACAAGATGTAAGCGAACAAGCTTCAGCTTCAAATAACCAAACTTCAGCTGAACAAGTAAGTGCACAACAACAATCTAACCAAGCTCAACCTGAGCAAACAGCTGCTCCACAAACAGAGCAAACTCAACAACCACAAGCTAAAGCAACTACTTCTTACAGTGCACCATCTAACAACACTTCAAGTAGTAAAGCATCAAGTGGTTCATCAGTAAATGTAAATTCTCATTTACAACAAATTGCTCAACGTGAATCAGGTGGCGACATTCATGCAATCAACCCATCTTCAGGCGCAGCTGGTAAATATCAATTCTTACAATCAACTTGGGATTCAGTAGCTCCAAGTCAATATAAAGGTCAATCACCAGCTAACGCTCCAGAAAGCGTACAAGATGCTGCAGCAGTTAAATTATACAACACTGCAGGCGCTAACCAATGGGTAACTGCATAATTTAAGTTTATGAGTCCAATTAACCATCTTCTCTCAATGAGAAGGTGGTTTTTTCATGTTTTACAGCCCATTTGATTGATTTACAGGTATTCGTTTGATAATGTGATAGATGAAATACATCAATATAACTACTAGGGGAGCCGTTTGGCTGAGATGAAGTGATTCAGACCCTTATAACCTGATTTGGTTAGTACCAACGTAGGAAAGTAGTCATAATCAAATAAGCATCTTTTTGCCTTGATCATGCTACTTTTCATTGTTGGAAAGTAGTTTTTTTATTATCCAAGGAGGCATACGAATGACATTTTCAAAAGAATTAAGGGAAGCAGCACAACCAATTATTGAAGATATTTATAATGATGGTTTTATTCAAGATTTACTCGCAGGAACACTATCTAAACAGGCAGTCCGTCAATACTTAAGAGCAGATGCGTCTTATTTGAAGGAATTTAGTAATCTTTACGCTTTACTTGTACCTAAAGTGCCTACAATGGAGGATGTTAAATTTTTAGTAGAGCAAATAGAATTTATGCTAGAAGGTGAAGTTGAAGCACATGAAGTATTAGCAGACTATATCAATGAACCTTACAATGAAATTGTTAAAGAAAAGGTTTGGCCACCTAGTGGAGACCATTATATAAAACACATGTACTACAATGCTTACGCACATGAAAATGCAGCATATACAATAGCAGCGATGGCGCCTTGTCCATACGTATATGCAGTGGTAGCAAAACGTGCAATCAAAGATCCAGCCCTCAATAGAGACTCAATTACAGCAAAATGGTTCGATTTCTACAGTACTGAAATGGATCCACTTGTAGAAGTATTCGACCAATTAATGGATCGTTTAACAGAAGAATGCACAAAAGCACAAAAAGAAGAAATTAAAGAAAATTTCTTACAAAGTACCATTCATGAACGTAACTTCTTTAATATGGCTTATATTGATGAAAAATGGAATTTCGGAGGAGAAAAACATGAATAAACCTAAAATTGCATTAACCATCGCAGGAACAGATCCTACAGGTGGCGCGGGTGTTATGGCTGATTTAAAATCATTTCATTCATGTGGTGTGTACGGAATGGCAGCGATTACAAGTATCGTCGCTCAAAACACACTAGGCGTCCAACATATTCACAATCTCGAAACAAGCTGGGTGAAAGAACAATTAGAAAGCGTATTTGATGATGAGTTACCTCATGCAATTAAAACAGGAATGATTGCGACCAAGGAAACAATGGAACTTATTCAAACTTATTTGGAAAGATATTCTGACATTCCATATGTTATAGACCCTGTGATGTTAGCTAAAAGTGGAGATTCGTTGATGGATGATGACACAAAATCACATTTACAATCTACGCTTTTACCTTTAGCAGATGTGGTAACACCTAATATCCCTGAAGCTGAAGAAATCACTGGTTTAAAGATTGATAATGAAGAAAGCATACGTAAAGCTGGCGACATTTTTATTAATGAAATTGGTAGTAAAGGTGTCGTGATTAAAGGTGGACACTCTGCAGACTTAAATAATGCGAAAGACTTCTTATTTACTAAAGACGATGTGTATACGTTTGAAAATAAACGTTTCGATACGAAACACACGCACGGAACAGGGTGCACATTTTCAGCAGTAATAACAGCAGAACTTGCTAAAGGTCGCTCAATTTACGAAGCAGTGAAAAAAGCTAAAGCATTTATTTCCATGAGTATTGAGCACACACCAGAAATTGGTAAAGGAAGAGGTCCTGTTAATCACTTTGCATATTTAAAGAAAGTAGGTTTGGATGATGAATAATTTAGAGCGTTTACGTTCCGAAAATCCACTTATCGTATGTTATACGAATGATGTGGTTAAAAACTTCACGGCGAACGGATTACTTAGTTTAGGCGCAAGTCCTGCGATGAGTGAAGCACCTGAAGAGGCAGAGGAATTCTATCAAGTTGCAAGTGCACTCGTAATTAATATTGGAACGCTTACTCATGAAAATGAAGAAGATATTATGAGTATTGGTAAAATTGCTAATGATCAAGGCACACCTATTGTCTTTGACCCAGTTGCAGTAGGTGCATCTACATATCGTAAGCAATTTTGTAAGCGATTCTTGGAACAAATAGATGTCACGGTGATTAAAGGTAACGCGTCTGAAATTTTAACACTGATAGATTCGCAAACGACTATGAAAGGCACAGACAGCGATAATTCGCTTGATCCAATTGATATTGCTAAGAAGGCATCTGAGAGTTTGAATGCGGCAGTTGTCATTACTGGTAAAGAAGACGTCATCGTTCAAGATCAACAGATAGTGAAGCTTTCTAATGGCTCACCTCTATTAGCTAATATTACTGGGGCGGGCTGTCTATTAGGTGGTGTTGTCGCTAGTTTCTTATTTAGAAATACGCAACCATCTATAGAGGCTTTAATTGAAGCGGTAAGTATTTATAATATCGCAGCAGAACTTGCTGAAAATGAAAAGCATGTACGTGGACCAGGTTCATTCTTACCTGAGCTATTGGATCAATTATACAATTTAGATTATGCAACATTTGAAAAATATGTAAATAAAGAAGAGGTTCAGTCATAAATGTTTAATCCAAAACAATTACAAGTATATTTTATTTGTGGTACACAAGATATACCTGAAGGTAGAACAATTGAACAAGTGTTAGAAGAGGCATTACAAGCTGGCATCACTTTGTATCAGTTTCGAGAAAAAGGCCCTACTGCTCTAAAAGGCGAGGATAAAAAGCAACTAGCCTTAAAATTAAAATCACTTTGCCAAACATACCAAGTCCCATTTATTGTTAACGACGATGTGGCGTTAGCTAAGGAGATTGATGCCGATGGTATTCATGTGGGACAAGACGATGAAGCGGTAAAAGCATTTGCCGCAGAATTTGAAAATAAAATCATTGGATTAAGTATTGGTAACCTAGATGAGTACCAACATTCAGATCTATCTCAAGTTAATTATATTGGTGTGGGGCCTATGTATGCGACGCCTTCTAAAGATGACGCTAGCGAACCTGTAGGGCCATCAATGATTAAAAAACTGAGAGAATATCTGGATGACTTTCCTATTGTAGCTATCGGAGGCATTAATGAATCAAATGTTGCTTCGATAGCTGAAGCTGATGCAGATGGTATTTCAGTGATTTCTGCTATTTCTAGAAGTGATAATATTGACAAGACTGTTAAGCATTTTCTGAGTTACTTTAAATAATCTAGTTAAATTTCCACTTTTTGTTTTCTACTACAGTACGAGTATGATAAAATGAATCCTATGTGAATATTACAATAGAGGTGGAAAAATGAAGAAAAAAGCGTTACTACCTTTGTTTTTAGGGATAATGGTTTTTCTAGCTGGGTGTGACTACTCCAAACCTGAAAAGCAGGACGGATTCTTCTTTAATACATTCGTTCAACCAATGAAACATCTCTTACAATGGTTAGGAAATGATGTATTTAATAATGACTATGGACTAGCAATTATTATCTTAGTTCTAGTAATTCGTTTAATCTTGTTACCATTCATGTTATCAAACTATAAAAATAGTCACATGATGCGTGAAAAAATGAAAGTCGCTAAACCTGAAGTTGATGGCATTCAAGAAAAGGTTAAACGTGCACGTACACAAGAAGAAAAAATGGCCGCAAACCAAGAATTAATGGAAGTTTATAAAAAATATGATATGAACCCTATGAAGAGCATGCTAGGTTGTTTACCTATGTTGATTCAAATGCCAATCATTATGGGATTATACTTCGTATTGAAAGATAAACTTGTGAGTGGTCTTTCTGCACATCCTCATTTCTTATGGTTTAATTTAACTAAACCAGATATTTGGATTACAATTATTGCCGGTGTTCTTTACTTTATTCAAGCATATGTTTCAAGTAAAACAATGCCTCAAGAACAACGTCAAATGGGATACATGATGATGATTGTTTCTCCAATCATGATTATTTGGATTTCATTACAAGCATCATCAGCACTTGGCTTATATTGGTCAGTCAGTGCCTTATTCTTAGTAATACAAACGCACTTTGCAAACGTGTATTACTCTAAACTTGCTAAAAAAGAAGTTCAACCTTTCATTGAACAATATGAAAAAGAACATAACCCTTCTAAAAAGAAAGGTAAAAATACGCAAGTAGTCTCTAAAAATAATAAAAAATAAAGTATAAAAACCAGCAAATCGCGATAGGATTTGCTGGTTTTTTAGTTTTGAAAATGATAGTCCAAATCACTCTTTGAAATTCCATTCATTTAAAAATTGTTTTAAGAATTGAATCATAAATGTATGACGTTCTTCTGCAAGTTGCATTCCAGTAGATGTATGCATTAAATCTTTAAGTTTTAATAATTTTTCGTAAAAATGTTTAATAGCTGAAGCATCATATTTATCAATTTCATTCATTTGAATTGATTCGAAAGGCATATTCATTTCAGTCCACATAGGCTCTCCAAAATGTCCTGCAAATTGAAATGTTCGTGCAATACCAATGGCACCTAATGCGTCGAGACGATCTGCATCTCTTACAATTTTTCCATCGATAGACATCTCTATGTTATTATTCTTTCCGCCTCTATAACTCATATGTTGAATGATATGGAGGATATGTTTAATTTCTTCGTCAGTAAGCTCTATAGATTTCAAGAATGATACTAATTTCGAGTAGGCTAGCTTTTCATCAGTAATTTTGTTATCTACCGTATCATGAAGAAGTGTAGCAAGCTCGATGATAAGTGTGTTCGTATTTCCCTCATTGTGTGCAATATGTAACGCTAGCGCATATACACGTTCCACATGCGCAACATCATGACCCGTGTAATCATCTTTATGTGCGTTTTTCATATAATCACGTGCGTATTTAATTTTTAATTCATTTTCCATAAAATGGCTCCTTAATAGAATGAGAGGTTCAGGACATTCCCGAACCTCACTGTTGAAAGTTATAAAATTGGTGAAAGTAATTGAGAAATACCTTCTTTAAATTTGACCCAAGTACTACGTTGTTCGTAATTCTCTTTTGTAAGTCTATAAGAGACTTTCATGTCGTTAATAAATGCTTGTTTAAGAGAACGTGCCACGCCTTCATCATATATAAAGGCATTGACTTCGAAATTGAGTGTAAAGCTTCGATTATCCATGTTAGCGGTACCCACACTCGCAAGTTCGTCGTCAATGACTAACGTCTTAGAATGTAGGAAGCCGTTGTCATAATGATACACTTTAACACCAGCTTCTAGTAATGACGCAACATTTTTCAATGTGGCCCAATACACAAACGGGTGATCAGGTATACTAGGTATCATAATATTGACTTCTACGCCGCCTAAAGCAGCAATTTTAATGGAATCCAGAAAGGCTTGGTCTGGAATAAAATATGGCGATTGAATATAAATAGATTCTTTGGCTGAGGAAATCATTTTTAGATAACCGTATTTGATTTGTTCCCAGTCTTCATCAGGTCCGCTAGAGGCAATTTGAATACCGATTGTACCTCCAGAATCTACATCAGGGAAATAACGCTCTTCATAAGTTAAATTGTCACGCGTGGATTGAGAGTTCCAATCTAGAATAAAGCGTAATTGTAATGCGTTGACAGCATCGCCTTCAATACGTAAATGCGTATCTCTCCAGTAACCAAATTTCTTCGATTTACCTAAGTATTCATCACCAACATTGAAGCCACCGACGTAGCCAATTTTACCGTCTATAACCACAATCTTTCTATGATTTCTATTGTTCATTCTTAAATTAATAAGCGGTAATTTAGAAGGGAAGAAGGATTCGGCATGTCCGCCTTTAACACGAAAACGTTTCAAATCTTTTTTACGTAAGTCTCTTGAACCCATATCGTCAAAGAGCATTTTGACCTCAATACCTTCTTCAGCTTTCTTCTCTAGTTCGGAAAGTATCTGCTTTCCAAGACCATCACTATGAAAGATATAATACTGAATATGTATATAGTCTTGAGCATGACGTATATCTTGAATTAAATCATCAAATTTTTGTTGACCATCCGTATAAACCGTCAAATCATTATCCGTAGTTAAAAAGGCTGCGTTGTTATATAACAACATTTGAACCATTTCTTTGAATTTAACAATTTGATGGTTGCCTTTAGAGAAATCTTGTTTTTTAAGCGCCTCTAGTTGTTCATCCACAATCATTTCCAAACCGATTTTATCTTCTTTATTCAATTTGAAAATTTGGTCTCGTTGAATTTGACGACCTAACAATAAATATAAAATAAAGCCGATTAATGGGAGAAATACGAGTACAAGTAACCAAGCCCATATGGAATTTGCTGTTCGTCTCTCCATGAAAATGATAATAAATGCGAAAATTAAATTCAGCAAGAAAGCGCCAATCAATATAACATTCATAATAATGTTTGAATGGTGAAGCGCCATAGTAAAGACTTCTAACATGGGGTGCCTCCTTTGCAATTGCCATACATTATTTATTTTTTAACTATTCAATTATAGCATGAAGAATGTTGAATATCATAGTCGGTTTTTATTTTGAAAAGGAATTAAACAATTGACTTCATCAATATCGAATAATACCATGATGAAGAGTAGAGAAACGAGGTGACGCTTGTGACTGAAAATGAAAAAGCACATCATTCAGATCAAACAAAAGCAAATTTAAAATCACGTTTAAACCGAATAGAAGGGCAAGTTAGAGCAATTAATCGCATGATTGAAGACGACGTTTATTGTGATGATGTTTTAACTCAAATAAGAGCAACACGTTCAGCACTCAATAGTGTAGCAACCAAGTTACTCGATCATCATATGAAAAGTTGTATCATGAACAAAGTGAACAATGGTGCACAAGAAGAAGCAATGGAAGAATTATTAGTTACCTTTCAAAAATTAATTAAAGATTAACGAGGGATATACAGTGAAAAATGAAATCATCTATGTTTCAGGTGTCGAAACGACTGAACAAGAAAATATGCTAATGGAACGTTTACAAAACATGATTGGCGTTTATAATGTGGCAATTGATAGTAAAGTAGGAGAAATAAAAGTCGAGTTTGATACGCCTGCGAATTTAAATAGTATCGAAAAAGAGGTATATGATTCAGGTTATCGAATATTATATTAAAATGTTGTCCAACTTATTTCTGAATGATATTTTTCTTTATTTAGAAATATTTTTAAAAATTTTACAAATGATGTAGTAAAGTAGTCAGAATTAGGGTATGATAACCTTGAAGTCAATCCAAACGAGGTGATTATAGTGAAGAATCCAGATAAGATTCAAAACGTAGTCAAATTATTATCATCATTAGGTGTAAATATTAAAAAAACTAAATCTCGTTTAGATATTATTAATACCTTACCTACATCTAATAAAGTAAGTCATGAGTTAAAATAATTTGTTGATATAAAAAGCACTCACAATTCGTGAGTGCTTTTTATGTGCTCAAATGTTTATGCTGCTTTAGTTGTATCTGGTATTTCAGGCTCCTGATAGCGTTGAGGTTCATGGTAATAAATAGAGAGTACAACACCAATACCAGTCATTAAACTCCATAATGAACTACCACCGTAACTAATAAATGGTAAAGGAATACCAGTAATCGGAAGTAATTGAACAGTCATACCAATATTTTGTAATACATGGAAGACAATGAGTGACACATAGCCAATAATAAATACTTTATTATATTGACTATTAATTTTACTAGCCAGTCTAATTAAATGGAAAACTAAAAATAAGAAAATAAGAATAAGTACCACAGAACCAATGAATCCCATTTCCTCACCAACTACTGAGAATATAAAGTCAGTATGATTTTCAGGAATGTAAACTTCACCGTGATTGTAGCCTTTTCCTAATAGTTGCCCAGAACCAATTGCCTTGAGAGATTCAGTTAAATGGTAACCATCACCACTACTATATGAGTATGGATCTAACCATGAATTGATACGACCCATTTGATACATCTTAATGCCTAATATACTCTCGATTAATGTTGGTTTGAAAATGATAGCCAAAATAATACTAGCGCCACCGACAAATGCAGCAATAAATAATGGTGCAAGAATTCTCCAAGTAATACCACTGACTAACAACACACCTGCAATAATTGCACAAATCACAAGGGTAGTACCTAAGTCATTTTGTAATAAAATTAAAGCGGTAGGAAAGATAGACACACCAATAATTTTTAAGAATAACATCAAATCTGATTGGAAAGATTTGTTGAAAGTGAATTGATTATGTTTAGAAATCGTTTTGGCTAATGCTAGAATTAAAATAATTTTCATAAATTCTGAAGGTTGGATACTAATTGGACCAAAACTATACCAACTTTTTGCACCGTTAATTACTGGTGTAATGGCCGTTTCAGGTAAGATAAGTAACCCAATCAATAGGATACAGAAAATAAAATATAATAGATATGTATTGTTTTTAATCTTTTTTGGAGAAATAATCATGATTAAGAAAGCCATGATGGCTCCAAAAATGTAGTAAATAACTTGTCTAATACTGAAGTTTGCACTGTATTGTCCGCCACCCATCGCAGAACTAATCAGTGTAACGCTAATCATTGCTAACACTGTGATAATCAGTACTAATACCCAGTCGACTTTACGAAACCAATGTTTGCTTGGTTGTTGACGAGATGAATAATTCATTGCTTACTCCTTTATAATCATGTGTGTATTAATATTTTCTAAAAATGATCAATGTTGTATGTCATTCATTCGTTAGTCAAATCAGAATGTAGATTTATCGTCTAAATAAATATTCTATATTGATTTTACATGACTTTTTTTAAATTTGCTAGAATATCAAGACGTCAAGAACCAATGGTCATTTTTAAGAAGTATTGCAACTACTTGAAAAGAAATTCAGACTGTAGATGGCCTTTTTAAAGAAACGACTGATATTACAATACTTCGTATTGCTTTAGCTCCCTTGCCGCGGGCATGGCTTGAGCCTGTAGTCTCAAGACGCATGCTATTCCTGCAGGCGTGTCGCTATCAATACTCAGTTATGCAAGTGTGAATATTCGATAGAAAAGACTTTCTAACACTCTGCTTCGTTTATTTTATTTTTTGTCGATAGGATTTACTACTTGAAAAGTATTTATGATGTAAAGAAGTCATTAAAAATTAAATTTATGGGTGGATTATCAAATGCAATTAATTTTAGAAATATGATAATATTAAGTTTCAGAGATCGTTATGTACATTGAGTGATACATAAGAAATAAAAAACAACAATTATTAAACAGATAAATGGTATTCAAGCCAGGTAATTGTAATGGAGGAAAACGAAATGACAAAAGAGAATATTTGTATCGTTTTTGGAGGAAAAAGTGCTGAGCATGATGTGTCTATTTTAACTGCACAAAATGTATTAAATGCAATCAATAAAGATCAATATCAAATCGATATTATTTATATTACTAATGAAGGTGAATGGAAGAAAAAAGAAAATATCACTGAAGAAATTAAGAACACGGATGAACTCGTATTAAATGACGTAGAAGCTGGAGAAATCTCACAACTATTAAGTAAAGGCAGCACAGGTCGTTCATATGATGCAGTATTCCCATTATTACATGGTCCTAACGGTGAAGATGGTACGATTCAAGGATTATTTGAAGTATTAGACATTCCATATGTTGGAAATGGTGTATTAGCCGCTTCAAGTTCTATGGATAAATTAGTAATGAAACAGTTATTTGAACATAGAGGATTACCACAATTGCCATATATTAGTTTCCTAAGAAGTGAATATGAAAAATATGAAAATAACATCATTAAACTTGTAAATGACAAATTAACTTATCCAGTTTTTGTTAAACCAGCAAATCTAGGTTCTAGTGTCGGTATCAGCAAATGTAATAATGAAAAAGAACTAAAATCAGGTATTGAAGAAGCATTTCAATTCGACCGTAAACTTGTCATTGAACAAGGAATTGAAGCAAGAGAAATTGAAGTTGCTGTACTAGGTAACGATTATCCAGAAACAACATGGCCTGGGGAAGTCGTTAAAGATGTTGCATTCTATGACTATAAATCGAAATATAAAGATGGTAAGGTTCGATTACAAATTCCAGCAGAGTTAGATCAAGATGTTCAAATGACGCTACGCAATATGGCGCTTGAAGCATTTAAAGCTACTGATTGTTCAGGACTCGTACGTGCAGACTTCTTCGTTACAGAGGACAATCAAATCTATATTAATGAAACGAATGCAATGCCAGGATTCACATCATTTAGTATGTATCCAAGTCTTTGGGAAAATATGGGATTATCCTACCCAGACCTTATCGCAAAACTTATCGATTTAGCTAAAGAACGTCATGCAGATAAAAAGAAAAATAAATACAAAATTGATTAATAAAGGAATATTAATATGATTAATGTTACATTACAACAAATACAAAATTGGATATCTTGCGAAATTGATGAACAATATTTAAGTCGCTCAATTAAAGGTGTCACGATTGATTCTCGCGCTATTGAAAAGGATATGCTATTTATTCCATTTAAAGGTGAGAATGTAGATGGCCATCGTTTTATTGACCAAGCGCTAAAGGACGGTGCGGTTGCTTCATTTTCAGAAAAGGGAACTGAGTTAAGCGAAGATGTTGAAGGCCCAATCATATGGGTCGAAGATACACTTCAAGCGTTGCAAGACTTAGCTAAAGCATATCTTAAACATGTCAATCCTAAAGTGATAGCAGTCACAGGTTCAAACGGTAAAACGACGACGAAAGATATGATTGAAAGTGTGTTAACTACAGAATTTAAAGTTAAGAAGACACAAGGTAATTATAATAATGAAATTGGCATGCCTTTAACAATATTAGATTTGGATGAAGATACAGAAATTTCTATTCTAGAGATGGGTATGTCCGGTTTCCACGAAATTGAATTGTTATCAACGATTGCTGAACCAGATATTGCAGTCATTACGAATATTGGTGAATCACATATGCAAGATTTAGGTTCCAGAGAAGGCATTGCTAAAGCTAAATCTGAAATAACAATCGGTTTAAAAGATAATGGAACATTTATTTATGATGGCGACGAGCCATTATTAACGCCACATGTCAAACAGATTCAGCAAGCGAAGCTCATTAGCGTCGGTTTAGGAGATGCAAATTCGCTTGTATGTCATGTTGATGATGTTGAAACTGAAGGCATTGGATTTACAATTAATAATGACGAAAGTTATGTTTTACCTATTTTAGGTATACACAATATGAAGAACGCTGCAATTGCCATTGCAGTAGGGCATGAACTTGGATTACCTTACGCAACAATTAAAGAAAATATTCGTCATGTTCAATTGACAGGGATGCGTATGGAACGCCACCAAACTGATGATAATGTCACAGTGATTAATGATGCTTACAATGCCAGTCCTACAAGTATGAAGGCAGCTATTGACACACTAAGTAGTATGGAAGGTCGCAAAATACTTATTTTAGCTGACGTCTTAGAATTAGGTACAAATAGTCAACAGATGCACGAAGAGGTAGGCACTTATTTAGATGGTAAGTCTATTGATATTTTGTTCACTTATGGTACGGAAGCAGAATATATTTTCAATACAGGTCAAAGCTATGTTGAAACAGCTAAACACTTTGATGATAAATCTGAATTGATTAAAGAATTAAAAGCTATTGTGAAAGAAAATGATAAAATTTTAGTTAAAGGTTCACGAGGAATGAAACTCGAAGAAGTTGTTGAGGCACTTATTTAATTATTGAGAGTAAACTAAGCATGCACATGATTAATATAAAATCGGCTAAGTAATGTATAGAAGATTTTATCATGTGTATGCTTTTTTTCGTGAAAAAATTCATCCAGTAAAATGAAACGCTTACATCATATCATGTGCTATATTTTCCGGGTAGAATAATTTTAAAAAATTAAAGTAAAAGGTTAAAAGTAAGTTACTGCTTTATTGCTATAATATTTTTAAGGTGGTACTATATAGAAGTTGATAAAACATAAGTGAACATATATGCAAAAAAGTATATTAAGAAATAAACACTTAAAAAGGAGAATTATTTTGCAAAATTTTAAAGAATTAGGGATTTCGGATAAAACGGTTCAAACACTGGAATCTATGGGATTCAAAGAACCTACACCTATCCAAAAAGACAGCATCCCTTATGCGTTAAAAGGAGACGACATCCTTGGCCAAGCCCAAACAGGTACGGGTAAAACAGGGGCATTTGGTATTCCTTTAATTGAGAAAGTAGTCGGCCAAGAAGGCGTACAATCTCTTATCTTAGCGCCTACAAGAGAACTTGCAATGCAAGTGGCTGAACAATTAAGAGAGTTCAGTAAAGGACAACGCGTACAAGTCGTTACAGTATTTGGTGGTATGCCAATCGATCGCCAAATTAAAGCGTTAAAAAGAGGGCCACAAATTGTTGTAGGTACACCAGGCCGTGTCATTGACCATCTTAACCGTCGTACTTTAAAAACGCATGATATTCATACGTTAATTTTAGACGAAGCAGATGAAATGATGAATATGGGATTCATCGATGATATGAGATTTATTATGGATAAAATTCCTGCTGATCAACGTCAAACAATGCTATTTTCAGCAACAATGCCTAAAGCAATTCAAGAATTAGTTCAACAATTTATGAAGACGCCTAAAATCATCAAAACGATGAATAATGAAATGTCAGATCCACAAATTGAAGAGTTTTATACCATTGTTAAAGAATTAGAGAAATTTGATACATTTACTAATTTCCTAGATGTTCACCAACCAGAATTAGCAATTGTATTCGGTCGTACAAAACGTCGTGTAGATGAATTAACAAGTGCGTTATTATCTAAAGGATATAAAGCAGAAGGACTTCACGGAGATATCACACAAGCTAAACGTTTAGAAGTCTTGAAGAAATTCAAAAATGACCAAATCGATATTTTAGTAGCAACTGACGTAGCAGCGAGAGGTCTAGATATTTCTGGAGTAAGTCACGTTTATAACTTTGATATTCCACAAGATACTGAAAGCTATACACACCGTATTGGTCGTACAGGCCGTGCTGGTAAAGAAGGTATTGCAGTTACATTTGTCAATCCTATTGAAATGGATTATATTCGCCAAATCGAAGACGTGAACGGTCGCCGTATGAATGCGTTAAGACCACCACATCGTAAAGAAGTGCTTAAAGCACGTGAAGACGATATTAAAGAAAAAGTTCAAAATTGGATGTCTAAAGATAATGAAGCGCGCCTTCAACGTATTGCAAGTGAATTACTAGAAGAATATGATAGCGTTGAATTAGTAGCTTCTTTACTACAAGAACTTGTCGAAGCAAATGATGAAGTAGAAGTTCAATTAACATTCGAAAAACCACTTGCCCGTAAAGGTCGTAATAATAAAGGCGGCTCAAGAAGAGGTAATAACAAACGTGGTAATGGCAAATTTGATAATAAAAATAGACGTTCAAAAGGGCCAAAAGGCAACTCAAATAAAAAGAAAAACACTAAAAAATTTGATCGCCGAGACAAACAAAGTAAAGGTTCTAACCAATCAATGAGAGGTCGCACATTTGCAGATCATCAAAAATAAATGATTTCATTCTAACCAGTTAAGGTCACAATCTTAGCTGGTTTTTGTATTATTATTGCTTTATTTAGACCTTTCATGCTCTATGCTATAATATGAGTAAATCAGACAAAGGAGCTATAATATGAATCTGGATAGTACATTTCATCGAAGCCCTAAAAATGCTTTAAAGTACTATTATATAACTAGTTTTATAACTTTAATTATCATATTAGTTATATTAAGCATTCTTTATTATTGTTGGTCTACTTTTCATTGGTGGGATTTTATTTTATACATACTCATAATGATAGCTGCGATTGCTATCGTTCATTTTATATTTTCACCTTTCATTAGATATAAGTATCATTTTTATAAATTTGAAGGAAATTCAATTATTTTAAAAGAAGCATTTTTCTTTAAAAGAGAAGAACTTAGTAAAATCGAAAGATTACAATTTATTACTATTGGAACAAATCCTTTAGCTAAAAAATTCAAAATCAATTCAATTGAATTAGTAACTGCTGGACATGAAATTACATTACCAATGATTTCAGAACAAGAAGCGCAAATGATTCAACAACAGGCATTAGATCGATTGAGAGGTGTCAATGACGATGTATAATCCTCAAAGATTGCATCCAATCTCGTACGTAACCGGATTAATAGATGTAATTAAACAGAACTTTATTGTGATTATCCTCTTTTTATTTAACATAAGAAATTTTAAATTTGATGACTTTGGTTCTTATATTTGGCCTGGCGTAATGACTTTAATATTTTTAGTATCATTCATACACAATATTATTAAAGTTTATAATACGCGTTACTGGATTGAAAATAATCACTTCATACTAACGACAGGTGTATTTAATAAAGAACGAAAAGAGCTCAACATAAGTAGAATTCAATCTGCTGATACCACTCAAAGTTTAGTCAACCAAGTTGTGGGTGGAGTTGAACTGATCATTAAAACGCCTAGTGATGGTATCGAATTAAGTACCATTTCTAAAAAACAAAGTGAATTGGTAGAGAAAGAAATTAAGACATTACAACATCAAATGAATGATACTCAACAAGAAGTGGCGAGTGAAAATAATGCAGGTGATAATGAAACAACGCCTCAAAATCTACCTTCTCAATCTATATTTAAAATGCCATTCAAACAATTATTATTGATGGCTATGACGAGTGGTGCAATTGGGATTGCTCTATTTACAATTTCGCCGATTGTAGGGAGCTTCTCGAGTATTATTCCGTGGGAAAAGCTAGGAGATGAACTATCATACATTTTTAAAACGATCTATCTCTTAGTGACTGCCATTGTAGTTTTCGTATTAATAGCCAGTTATATTATTGGAACATGTCTGGCATTCATTAAATATTATGGGTACAAAGTCACACAACAAGGCCATCAACTAAAAATTCAATATGGTTTATTTACAAAAAAGAATATAACTGTACCTACTGATCGCCTTCAAGGTGTACTAGAACATCAATCTTATATTAGGAAGTTGTTTGGTTACACATCCATTCATTTTTATATCACAAGTGATATTGATGCCACTTCTGGTGAACCGAGTGATGATAATGGACGCATCATGATTCTTCCTTTTATTAAGCGTTCTCAAGCGTATGAGATCATTCGGTCATTAGTGCCCGAGATGCAATTTAACACTGCGCATGCTGGCATGCCTATGAGAGGATTTCACCGTCATTTTCTTATACCGACTATAATCCTAGTTATAGCTGGAATAGTTGGATGGTATTTCTGGTCAGCATGGTCATTCGTCATTATGGCAGTACTAATTATTTTATTTGTCATTGCAGCAATACTATACGTTTGTTTCGGTGGCTATAATTTGGAAAATGATGAACTCGTGATACAAAAAGCATCATTACTCAATATTAAAAGATATTACTTTAAACTTAATAAAGTAATTGGTTTAGAGATTAAACAGCATCCACTATTAGAAAGAAGCCATCTAGCAAATTTTGAGTTTATTATAGCTAAAGGTGACTTAAATCAATATATTGGACTAAAATTTAATGATGTATCTAACGTGAATCAACTGAAGAAATGGTACATGAGAGGTGATACTCATGAAAGCATATAAATATATGAATGAAAAAGGATTAAAAGTGATGAGGATAAGTGCTTCAATATGGGCACTTGTCATTACTGTTGTGTTATTAATATTCATTGGCTTAAATATGTTTAAACTACATTGGGTAGGTAACGTTTCAGTTATTATAGGCGCACTAGTTATTATTATCTTTTTCTTGTTGATGTTTTTACTTATTATGCCTCTTTATAGGTATAAAAACTTCAGATATTTCATAGGTGAAGACGAAGTACATGTGAGAAGAGGCGTCATTTTTATTGATACCAACATTATTCCATACTTCCGAATCCAAAATATCGATATAAATGAGGGATTCATTATGAGAAAATATCAACTCGCGACATTGACATTATCAACAGCTGGCGGAAATTCTGAAATTGAACTCATTGATAGAGATGAAGCTCAAAAATTAAAAACACTCATTAAGCAATGTAAAGAAAGCGATGCTCATTTATCCACTTCAATAGATAATGAAGAAAAGGTAAACGGTATGGCTAAATCTATAGATGAAAATGAATAAAGAGGCGAAGCGGAATGATATATGGAATAGGCATAGATTTAATAGAAATCGAACGTATTGAAAAAGTGCTTCACAAACAAAGTAAAATCATTGAACGAGTTCTGACTCCAGATGAAAAAGCTAAATTTGAGAATTTTACTCATGAGAAGCGTAAAATAGAATTTTTAGCAGGTCGTTTTGCAGTAAAAGAAGCATTTAGTAAAGCGTTAGGTACGGGATTAGGCCAATCTGTAACTTTTCAAGATATTAACTGTTACAACAATCGATTAGGTCAACCATGTATTGATTATCCAGGCTTTAAAGTGCATGTGAGCATCACTCACACAGCTCATTATGCCATGAGCCAAGTCATATTAGAAAAAGAAGAATAAATCTGCTGAACTCTTAAAAGTTAAATAAAATTATATTAATGAAGTAATAAGTATGTCGTTTCAAGGAGGGCATTCATATGACAGAAAAGTTCTATAGACCAACCTATTTAAATGTTAATTTAGATGCGATATTAGCAAATTATCAAATTTTTGATCAATTACATCACAATAAAACTGTAATATCTGTGATCAAGGCAAATAGTTATGGTTTAGGCAGTGTAAGAATCGCGCAACACCTAATGGAACACGGTGCCTCATTTTTTGCAGTGGCAACATTAGATGAAGCAATAGAATTACGAATGCACGGTATTAAAGCTAAAATTTTAATATTAGGCGTCATTCGAACTGAAGATATAAGTAAAGCGATTCAACATCGCGTCGCGCTTACTGTTCCATCTAAGGCGTGGTTGAAAGAAGCGATTAAAAATATTCCTGAAGATAACGAGAAAAAGTTATGGTTACATGCAAAACTAGATACAGGTATGGGTCGCTTGGGTATGAAAGATGTCGAAGAATATCGTGAAGTTGTGGACCTGATAGATAAAAGAGAACACCTTGTTTTCGAAGGTGTTTATACGCATTTTGCGAGCGCAGATGAACCAGGAGATTCAATGAATGAACAATTTGAATTCTTCAAAACCGTCGTAAATCAAGTTGAAAAACCGACCTACATTCATACACAAAATTCTGCCGCATCGTTATTAATGGATGGACAATTCTGCAATGCCATACGATTAGGTATATCTTTATATGGATACTATCCTTCACAATACGTTAAAGATCATGTCAAAGTACACTTGCGTCCGAGTGCACAACTTGTATCTGAAATCGTACAAGTCAAGACTCTCAAAGCTGGTGAAACGGTAAGTTATGGTCGAACATTTAAAGCAACAGAAGAAATGAGAATTGCAATTCTACCAATTGGCTATGCTGATGGCTACTTAAGAGCAATGCAGGGAGCTTATGTTAATGTGAATGGTCACCAATGTGAAGTGGTTGGTCGCGTATGTATGGACCAAACCATTTTAAGAGTTCCTGAAGATGTGAAGGTAGGGGACAAAGTCATATTGATGGACAACCATATTGATTCGCCACAATCTGCTGAAGCTTTAGCTGAAAAGCAACAAACGATCAATTATGAAGTATTGTGCAACATCTCCAGACGTTTACCTAGAATTTACCATCACAGTGATGAATATGAGGTTACTAATGAATTATTAAAATAGTATAGTCACTGTACTTAAAATTTGTTATTATTAAGTTAAATTAAAGGTTAAATAACAACTTTTTGGAATCAGATGGAGGTTCTTCACATGTTATCTTTTAATCAAAATAGAAGTCACAGTCTTGAACAATCCTTAAAAGAAGGTTATGCACAAATGGCTGATCTAAACCTCTCCCTAGCGACGGAAGCTTTCCCGATTGAGTGTGAAGCTTGCGATTGTAATGAAACATATCTTACTTCTAACTCAAAGAATGAATGATTAGAAGAGGAGATGTTTATTTAGCGGATTTATCACCAGTGCAAGGGTCTGAACAAGGGGGAGTAAGACCTGTCGTTATTATTCAAAACGATACTGGTAATAAATATAGTCCTACAGTCATTGTGGCTGCTATTACAGGTAGGATTAATAAAGCGAAAATACCAACCCATGTAGAAATTGAAAAGAAAAAGTACAAGTTAGATAAAGATTCCGTTATCCTACTTGAACAAATTAGAACACTTGATAAAAAACGATTAAAAGAAAAATTGACCTATTTATCTGAAAGTAAGATGAAAGAGGTCGACAACGCCCTAGACATTAGTCTAGGCTTACATAACTTTGATCATCCAAAATCATAATGTTTTATATGTAGTAAACATAAATAAAATAATGAATTAGAAGACAATAACTTTATAATAATTATAACTCTTAATCAAACAGGTAACTTTAGACCGATTGCTTTCATTAAGATTTTTTGCAAATCTATACTAGTGCTACCTCTCATTAGTTTAATAGCATATAATTATAGTTATTAAGTAATTGCATTTATTATAAAAGAATGTCTTGAGTTTTTTCGGCTTTAGGTATTCCACTCCTAAAGTCTTTTTTAGCTAGTTAAGAATTGAGGTTTATCAGTGATTTGCTGTTCATTTTAAAAAATAAATAAAATTCCAAAAACGATAGATAGTAAACGAATGGAATGTGAAATGGAAGTAAGGAGGCACGTGTCGTGGAAGAATTTAAAAAAAGTTATAAAGCGCTTGTAAAAGAAAGTTTAACTACTGATAATCGGGCTCAACTTATAAAAAAGTGCGAAGCATTTACGGATGAAGTAATTAAAAAGGATGTATTGCCAGAAGATATTGTGGAAATTCATCAATCTTATATTAGCCAATTAGAATTAAATGAGGAAGAAATTTTGGGAACATTAGATGTTCTTCAAGAGGTTGTTAAAGGCTTTGGTTATAGTTATAGAGATTATCAAAGGTTAGTAAGTAAAATGCAAGTCCACGATAAGGAAATAGATTTGGCCTCTCGACTTCAACAAACGATGTTAAAGACAGATATACCTCAATTCGATAGTATACAAATAGGTGTGATTTCTGTAGCTGCACAAAAAGTAAGCGGCGACTATTTCAACTTAATCGATCATAAAGATGGTACGATGAGCTTTGCAGTGGCTGATGTCATTGGTAAAGGGATTCCTGCAGCATTAGCCATGAGTATGATCAAATTCGGCATGGATTCATATGGTCATTCACAGTTGCCGAGCGATGGTTTGAAACGATTAAATCGTGTTGTCGAAAAAAACGTTAACCAAAATATGTTTGTAACGATGTTTTATGGATTATATGAAGAGATGAACCATCTTCTTTATTGTAGTTCAGCCGGTCATGAACCTGGTTATGTTTACCGTGCTGAAACAGAGGAATTTGAGGAAATTGACGTAAGAGGACGTGTCCTTGGTGTCAGTCAGAAGACACGTTATAACCAACAAGAAATTCCTATTTACTTAGAAGATTTGATTATTATTTTTACTGATGGTGTAACGGAAGCACGTGATAATACAGGAGAATTTATTGATAAAGATAAGTTGTTAAATTTAATTCGAAAAAATAAACACATGCATCCTCAAGATATCGTTCAAATTATTTATGAATCAATTTTAAAAGTTCAAAACCCTAGTAGAAAAGACGATATGACAATTTTAATTATAAAAAGAGTAAATTAAATTGACTAAATTAGATTAAAGTTTAATGTCTAAGGGTATACATAATTTTGAACAGGAACGTAAAAAAATGAACTAGATATGAAAAGACTAGGAGTGTATCAAATGAATCTTAATATAGAAACTATAACTCATGATGACTATTATGAAGTTAAAGTTGGTGGAGAATTAGATGTTTATACAGTACCAGAATTAGAAGAAGTTTTAGTACCAATGCGACAAGAAGGAACACATGATATTCACGTTAACTTAGCTAACGTGAGTTACATGGATTCTACTGGATTAGGTTTATTTGTAGGAACTTTAAAAGCATTAAACCAAAATGATAAAGATTTATATATCTTAGGTGTTTCAGATCGAATTAATAGATTGTTTGATATTACCGGTTTGAAAGATTTAATGCATGTTAATGAAGGAACGGAGGTAGAGTAACATGCAATCAAGACAAGATTATATCGAAATGCGGTTACCAGCCTCTGCAGAATACGTAAGTTTAATACGTTTAACATTATCTGGCGTATTTTCAAGAGCGGGTGCCTCTTATGACGATATTGAAGATTCTAAAATCGCTGTAAGTGAAGCTGTAACGAACGCTGTTAAACATGCTTATAAAGAAAATCCTGAAACCGGTATGATAAATTTATGTTTTGAGATATTTGATGATAAAATAAAAATAGTTATTTCCGATCAAGGGGAAAGTTTTGATTATGAAACAACTAAATCAAAACTAGGTCCATATGATGATAACGAGAACATTGATTTCTTAAGAGAAGGCGGATTGGGATTATTCCTTATTGAGTCATTAATGGACGAAGTAACTGTTTATAAAGAATCTGGTGTGACAATCAGTATGATTAAGTATATTAAAAAAGAGCAGGTGCGAAATAATGGCGAAAGAGTCGAAATCAGCTAATGATGTATCACCTGAACAAATTAACCAATGGATTAAAGAACACCAAGAAAATGAAAATAGCCAAGCTCAAGATAAATTAGTAACGCATTATCGCAAACTAATAGAATCTTTAGCATATAAATATTCGAAAGGGCAATCACATCATGAAGATTTAGTTCAAGTGGGTATGGTTGGATTAATAGGTGCCATCAATAGATTTGATTTGTCATTTGATCGAAAATTTGAAGCATTTCTAGTGCCAACCGTGATTGGTGAAATAAAAAGGTATTTACGAGATAAAACATGGAGTGTTCACGTACCTAGACGCATTAAAGAGATTGGTCCTAGAATTAAAAAGGTAAGCGATGAACTAACAAATGAACTTGAACGTTCACCATCTATCAATGAAATAGCGGAACGTCTTGAAGTCACAGACGAAGAAGTTTTAGAAGCAATGGAGATGGGACAAAGTTATAATGCGCTAAGTGTGGATCATTCTATTGAAGCGGATAAGGATGGATCAACAGTAACGCTATTAGATATTATGGGGCAACAAGATGATAATTATGATTTAACTGAAAAACGCATGATTTTAGAACGCATTTTGCCTATTTTATCTGATAGAGAAAGACAAATTATACAATGTACATTTATAGAGGGATTAAGTCAGAAAGAAACTGGTGAAAGAATTGGACTTAGTCAAATGCATGTCTCACGCTTGCAACGTACTGCAATTAAAAAGTTGCAAGAAGCAGCTAAACAATAAATATTTAAAGAAGTTCATTGATAACAATCATGAGCTTCTTTTTGTTTGTCATCATTTTGGTGATTAAAAGTGGGCATAGTTTGTTAACGTAAATCGAGAATGTATTTATAGAACTATGTTAAAATAGGGAAGTAATTTTATAGAAAAGCGTGGTAGAAGAATGGACAAAAATTTAATTCAAACAATCGTAGAGAAATATAATTTTTCAGAAAAACAAATAAAATCAGTGCTTGAACTATTAGAAGATAATAATACTGTTCCATTTATCGCAAGATATCGTAAAGAAGCTACTGGCGGCCTAGATGAAGTTGAAATTAAACAAATTGACGATGAATATCGTTACATGGAGAATCTTCAAAAGAGAAAAGAAGAAGTTATACATAGTATTGAACAACAAGGAATGCTCACTGACGAACTTAAGAGCGACATCCTTAAACAAACGAAATTGCAAAGAGTTGAAGATTTATATCGACCATACAAACAGAAAAAGAAAACGCGTGCAACTGAAGCTAAAAGAAAAGGACTTGAACCTTTAGCGCAGTGGTTAGTTCAAGGAAAATTAGATAAAAAAATTGAAGACAAAGCAGAAGAATTTCTCAATGAAGAAATATCTAATATTGAAGAAGCACTGGAAGGCGCTCAAGATATTATCGCTGAACATATTTCAGATAACCCTAAATATCGTTCTAGAATATTAAAAGAAGTGTATCATCAAGGGCAAATTACTACTTCTAAAAAGAAAAATGCTGAAGATGAAAAAGAAATCTTCGCTATGTATTATGATTATTCAGAACCTGTGAAACGTGTAGCTAATCATAGAATTTTAGCTATGAATCGTGGTGAAAAGGAAAAAGTATTATCCGTTAAAATAGAATTTGATACCACAAGAATTCAAAAAGATATTGAAAGACAAGTTATTAAAGCGAACAATGAAGGTGCGATATACATTGAAGCGGCTATAAAAGATAGTCTTAAACGTTTAATTATGCCTTCAATAGAAAGAGAAATACGTGGTGATTTAACTCAGAAAGCTGAAACACATGCAATTGATGTCTTTAGTGAGAATCTTAGAAACTTATTATTACAACCACCTATGAAAGGTAAACAAATTCTTGGTGTAGATCCAGCCTTTAGAACAGGCTGTAAACTTGCAGTGATTAATCCATTTGGAACATTTATTGCGAAGAGTGTCATCTATCCACACCCACCTAAATCTAAGACTGAAGCTGCTGAAAAAGAATTGGTCAATATGATTAAAGATTATCAAATTGAATTATTAGCTATAGGAAATGGAACAGCGAGTCGAGAAACAGAGCAATTTGTTGCAAATGTAATTAAAAAGTATAGCTTAGACGCTCAATTTATCATAGTTAATGAAGCGGGAGCATCAGTTTACTCAGCTTCAGAAATTGCTAGACAGGAGTTTCCTAATTTTCAAGTAGAAGAAAGAAGTGCAGTTTCAATAGGCAGAAGAGTTCAAGACCCACTAAGTGAATTGGTTAAAATAGATCCTAAATCAATCGGTGTTGGTCAATATCAACACGATGTAAACCAAAAAGAATTAAGTAATGCATTAACATTCGTTGTAGAGACTGCTGTAAACCAGGTCGGAGTGGATGTTAATACTGCTTCTAAATCTTTACTTCAATATGTATCGGGATTATCTTCTACAATTGCACAAAACATTATTGATTACAGAGAAGAAAATGGCCCAATTAAACACAATAAAGAAATTAGCAAAATTAAAAGATTAGGTGCCAAAACATTTGAACAATGTATCGGATTTTTACGTATTGTCGATGGTGAAGAACCATTAGATAACACAGCAATTCATCCTGAAAGTTATAAAGTGACATATGAAGTGTTAGAACAATTAGGACTAGGGGCTAAAGATATTGGTACAACGCATCTCAAATCTACTTTAACTAACGTTAATGTGAAAGAACTTGCAACACAATTAAATGTAGGGGAACCAACATTAGAAGATATTATTCAATCCTTAATTGCACCAAACAGAGATCCTAGGGATGAATTTGAAACACCAATTCTGAAATCTGATGTATTATCTATTGAAGATTTACATCAAGGTATGAAGTTGAGTGGTACAGTGAGAAATGTTGTTGACTTTGGCGCATTTGTCGATATAGGTGTGAAACAAGATGGGTTAGTTCACGTTTCTAAGTTATCTAAGAAGTTTGTTAAGAATCCTATGGAGATTGTAAGTGTAGGCGATATTGTAGACGTTTGGATTCTTGATATTGATGAAAATAAAGGAAAAGTATCGCTAACAATGATTGACCCAAATGAATAATATTGAATTACAACGCTTAACCGAACAATTAGCTATTGATTATTTTGGAGTAGAATTTAAACATAAAGCATACTTTAATCATAGACTTAGAACTACTGGTGGTAGGTATTTATTGCGGTCTCATCATATAGAGATTAACCCTAAGCAGTTAGAAAATTTTGGAGAACAGGCAATTATAGATATCATTAAACATGAACTGTGTCACTATTTTCTTCATCTTGCAGGTAGAGGTTATCAGCATCGTGATCGAGATTTCAAAGTTTTAAGCAGTAAGGTAGGTGCACCTAGATTTTGTACACCTACTGAAACGTACCAAAGTCGTGCTAATTACAAGTATCAATGTGCGAATTGTTTGGAGAATTATTTACGTATTAGAAAAGTGAACACCCATAAAATGAGATGCGGTCATTGTGGAGGCAAACTTAATTTAGTAGAAGTATATAAGCATTAATGTTGAAGAGCGTTTTGGAGTGAGACAGAAATGTCATTTAGGAAAATTATTTTCGTTGTCTTATACCCAACGTGCATTATTTGCAGAAATTTTTTTAGTTGGAGCGTTGCCGGTAGGGAAGTCTCGGATAGAAACAAAATTGATATAAGCACGTTTTCAATTTAGACGTACATTGCCAATATGTTAAGTGAAGCAGGGATAATTATTTTAGTCTCTGCTTCATTTTTTTATGAAAAATAATATGGAATTTTGATGTTTCAATAAGATGAAAATTTTTGCTCAAATATATTGACATTTAATGTTGTGTGATATATTATAGATATCGTTGTCTTAACAAGAGAAACAAGTTTTAAAAGCTAATTAACATTATTAATCTTAAGTTAAATTATTGTTGACAAAATGTAATGAAAGATTTAAAATATTTATTGTTCTCGATAATTAAAGTTTAATTATGCGTTTTGCCAGCGGTCGTGGCGGAATGGCAGACGCGCTAGGTTGAGGGCCTAGTGGGAGTTAATCCCGTGGAGGTTCAAGTCCTCTCGGCCGCACCAATTTCATATAATTCTATTCTACATGCGGGTGTAGTTTAATGGCAAAACCTCAGCCTTCCAAGCTGATGTTGTGGGTTCGATTCCCATCACCCGCTCCATTCTAACTTAAATGAACATTGAAAACTGAATGACAATATGTCAACGTTAATTCCAAACAAACAG